>Ga0102937_1000546_pt1 | contig 16793 bp, 10 predicted proteins | sample SalPonR2_B_D1_MG_FD_78213 | JGI IMG/M metagenome (GOLD analysis project Ga0102937, IMG submission 78213) | Salt pond soil microbial communities from South San Francisco under conditions of wetland restoration - Salt Pond MetaG R2_B_D1_MG | ecosystem: Environmental > Aquatic > Marine > Intertidal... | reverse complement strand
TGTATTCCCGAATCGCTACGCCTAGCTGTCGCTCTACTTCCTGCACGCCACGGTTCATATTGTCAACCGAGAGATGCTCCCCACAGACACTCAAATAGTGTTTGGTACGCCCGGTAATAATGATTTCGGAACGATCCAAATCCGTGAACTCGACCGTATCGCCAATCATGTATCGCCAGGCACCCGAACAAGTGGTAATGATGAGGGCATAATTGACTCCCAGTTCGACCTGGTCAATAGATAAAGACCTGGCCTCGGGTTTCGGTTTACCACTAGCGTCAAAATTTTCATCATTAAAAGGAATAAACTCAAAAAAGATACCATTACCCAGCAACAGTCGCATGGCGCGTGTCTCCGGCCGGTCCTGATAGGCGATGAAGCCTTCCGAAGCCAGGTAGGAGTCCATATAGATCAGCGGATGGGCCATCAGGCTTTCGAAGCTTTTGCGTAGGGGCTCAAAGTGGATGCCCCCGTGTACGCAGACCTGCAGGTTAGGCCAGATGTCGTGGATGGTCTCGAGCTCGTGCACCTCAATGATACGCTCCATCATAAGCTGGAGCCAGGAGGGTATACCCACCAGGTAGCCAATGTCCCAATCGGGGGCTTGTTTGACGATTTCGGCCAGGCGTTCGTCCCAGCTACTAATGCGTGCGATCTCTTTGCCGGGTTTGTAGTAAGGTCGCAGCCAAAAAGGCGGCTTATTAGCGTTGATGCCGCTGAGATCACCGGCGAAAAAGCCACCCTGGTCTTCCAGGTCGGAGGTACCGCCCAGCATCATCATTCCCTTGGTAAACAGATCGGGAGATACGTCGAAGTTGGAGAGCGCCAGAAACATTTTTAGCCCCGCGCGGCGCATCGCCCGCGTCATATCTTCGGAGACCGGTATGTGCTTACTGGGGGCACCAGAAGTACCCGAGCTTTTCGCAAAATATTTAATTTTACCCTTCCAGCTGACGTTTTCGACCTGGTTGAGCGACATATGCCACCACTTTTCATACATAGTGTCGTAATCGTAGACCGGAATGTTCTGCTGAAAGCTTCCGATCATATCCTCACTCTTCAGTATATCTTTGAAGTCATAATACTGACCGAAGGCGGTCTGCTGTGCTTTGCGCAAAAGACGGCGCAAAGTGCGCTGCTGGTAATGAATAGGCGGTTGTGCCTGAAAACGATCTTCCAGGCGTTCGCCCAGGCTGATACCTCTTTTGATAATGTTTCCTACGATGGGCATGTTCAATGGTTGAAGTGAAAAAGGAAAAAGTTTAACTTATAAAGTATAAAGGAGTCCGCAATTTTGCAAGTGGACCAGCCTTTAGAAAGGTGGTTTTTCACCTTGCGTAAAGGTAAGGGATCTGAGGGAGTTTTTGTCAGGTTTGTTAATTGAAGGACAGAAAGGCCATGGCGTTGGTGAATGATTTTGTTTATTTTACTATTGAAGTTGTCTAAGGTTTTCTGCTGAAGGCGAGAAAATCTTAGACAACTTCATTCTGTATTTCACGAGTATGATCGTATATGAAACTATTCAAACGGACGATTCTCTGTTTACTTTGGCCCGTATTCTGTGGTGCCCAGGCTGATTTCGCGCCCGTGGGCGCCCAATGGACTTACGATTACTACGATGCCTGGCACGAAGGCTACCAAACCCTGACCGTTACGGGAGATACGCTGATTAATGGATTAGCATGTCGGCGTATCGCCTGGGAGCAGTACTTTTCAAGTATAAGTGGAGTGGGCACTGGGCCTGATTACTTGCAGCGGGGAGAGCGATTTATCTATCCTGGAGCAGATAGTGTGTTTCAGTACGATGCTGTACAGGATACCCTTCTTTTATTATTCCCACGGAAGCTGTCGGTAGGGGATCGTTTTGCGGTACCTTATCCGAGCACGCATGCTTTATATGGACTGGTACCGGCGATGGAGACTTCGGTAATCGGGCTGGATAGCATGCAGGTATCCATTCATGGCCGGGATACTATGTGGGAGCGTCTGGAGTTGAGGACAAATTGTGGATTAACGGACGTTGGTGTTTTTTCTCCCAAGTATTTTACCAATGAGATAGGGCCTCTGTTTTTTCTTTTGAATAATGAGTTGGAATGTGATTACCCGGAGTACGTGCAAAATTGGTCACTTAGATGTTACGAAGATGACCACAGGCGCATTGTTTTTGATACCACTAGCTGTATACCGTTTTTGCCGAAAGGTGACCCTGATTATCAGGCTCTTCTAAGCTACGATAAAAGATGGATTACTGCGGATTCACTACCCGATGGTTATACGCCGGATAAAAGCCAGTATCTACTAGTGGGGGGCAGGACGACGAGCCTGGATGGTCTACGCTATCAACTGTTGGGGCAATATTTGACTACCCCTTATGAGCGAATCGAATTGGTCGGGGCCATTCGGGAGGCTCAACAAGTCATCACCTTTCGGGAAAGACTGGAACAGGGTTTTGGTTCGGTAGATACTTTATACGATTTTAACCTCAAGGAAAATGAGATTTGGCGTTCCCACATTAATGATGATGGAACAAGACTCGTTTATTACGTGGATCGGATTGATTCGGTCAGGACGGATGAGGGCCTTTTGCGTAAGCGGTATACGCTAGCTTCTACCTTGGATGAAGTAGTGGATGCGACCACGCAGGGCGAATATGCCACTACCTGGATAGAAGGAGTTGGAGATCCGGTTTACGGTATTCTTGGTGCTGCTTGTGGGCTTGGTGCTGGCAGTGCTTGTACGAAACGGCTTTTGTGTCTTTGGGGAGGTGATCGGCTTTTGTACGCCACGGACTTTGGGGTGGATTGTGATGTGCCCACGCAAACTCAAAAATGGCCGGAAGCACTGGAGCTATATGTCTATCCTAATCCCACGCAGGATTACATCAATGTACAGGGCGCTGCACTGGAGCAGCAGTCTGGCCCAGATATAAGGCTTAGGCTGTATAGCATGGATGGTAAGGAACTGCTCCGGCGGTCTTATCCCGCGCCGGTTGTTAGTGGTCGATTGAGCTTACCGACGGGGGCACTGGGCAGTGGCACCTTTCTACTTAGTATCGAAAAAGGCACCCGGCAGTACCGGACTATTGTGGTGGTGGAATAAATGGATCGAACCAACAAATATCTACTCTTTCAATATTCGCCCCACCGGATACCGCTGGTAAGTCGGCTCGTAATAAGGCGAACGCTCGTAGATGAAGTTCAGCTGGGCGCGGGCCGATTTTGCCAGTTCGGGATCAGTCGCTTTGGCGCGCTCCAGTTCCTGAGCCAGCTCGGGATGGTCCTGCAGGTAATCGTAGGCGGTATCTTCAAAGACGTAGCCGGAGAAATACTCCTTTTGCATCAGCACACCGTCGAAGAAATTCCAGGCAAAGTAGCTATCGGCGGCCTGCGGCTCCAGCACGGACATAATATATAGATTACTGACCTGATTGGTACGGACCAGGGCATCGCCCGCGCGGAAGGTCTGCCGTAGGGTATCCCGGCGCACCTGTACATTATAGTGCAAATAATGCCCCTCGTAGGGCGAGCGGCGGGTCTCATAATTCTCGATATAGTAGTATTCGACCTCAATGGTTGTATCTTTTTGCAGGCGCTTTACTTCCACATTATTCCACTGTAGGCGTTCAATCACTTCCCGGTAAGCCTGCGGAATGACGTAAGCCGCCGGCTTTTTTGCGGAAAGGCTGGACTGATAATAATTAAAGTGGGGGATCCTTTTTTCGAAGGGTGCGGCGTGATCATAGTACAGTCGATCCTGCCCGGAGATCTGACTGGGTTTGTATTTGGCCTCGTAGCCTTTGAAGAGAATGGTATCCGCCTGGGATTGGTCTAGGGTCCAGTTCAGGTCGAAACTTTCCTGCTCACGTACGGCCTGATTGGCTTTTACTTTATTGTCGATAATGGTTTGATGATTGGCGGCCGCAAACTGCACCATGGCGTCCATAAAGTGGTAGACCGACCAGACGCGGTTGCGGAAGGGCTTGAGCATATGCGTCTCGGGCATAAAGGAGATGGCATTGTGCAGGGCAGCATAACCCGAAGAGTAGCGGGGCAGGTCCAAGAAGCCGGCGATGCCCTCGTCGGGCGTAGTACGTGCGTAGACGTAGGGGGTCATCTCCCAGTCGCGTTCTTCCATGGCGTCGAAGAGGTAGGGTAGCATTTCCTGGTTCATGAACTTGGCCAGGATGGGCTGGAGTTTATTGTGTTGGGTCGGGATGAGGGTGATGGAGTACTGGTAGTCGGCCCCGTTGGAGGTATGGTTATCGATAAAGATATGGGGCTTCCAGTAATTGAAGAGTCGATTCATGCTGCGAGCATTACGCGAATCGGCCTTGATAAAGTCGCGGTTTAGATCCAGGTTTTTGGCGTTTCCACGAAAGCCGTAGTATTCGGGGCCCTGCTGATTGGCCCGGCTATAGCTGCCCCGGTTCAGGCTGCCTCCGATATTATAAAGGGGGATGACGACCAGGCTGACGTGCTCCAGGAATTCTCGGTCTAGTCGGCCATCCAGGTAATCACGGATCAACATCATAGAGGCGTCGACACCGCAGGGCTCGCCGGGGTGGATACCATTATTGACAAAGATGACCACTTTGTTATTGGCTTTAATCTGTTCGGGGGTAAAGTCGCCATCTTTATCGAGTACGATGGTGTGTAGCGGCACCCCGGCGTCGGTCAGGCCCTGCGCTCTGACCTGTACCTGTTCGGGGTAGGCTTCCTGTAGCTTTTGGTAGTGGGCGATCGCTTCGTGATGAGCGGCAGAGTAGTTGTTGTTGCGTTCGAATGGCGTCTCAAAAGCCTGTGCTTGTGTGAAAAAAGGCATAATAAACAGAGAAAGCCAACAAAAGTAGTACTGCATACTTTATATTTATAGTCTGTAATATTTACGTAAAAAAGCCAAATATTGCCTTAAAAGGTAGGCTTCACTGCTTTTGTCAGTAAACTTACACACTAAAGCGCTTTAAGACAATTTTAACGCCGTTTTTGCTTTCTCTTATCTACCTCGCCTACGTCTTAAGCGTTTATTAGGGTGAAAAAAACAACTTCCCTTTTTAGCGGAAGCGGATAAATAAAAAGAGCTGATTATGAAAAAATACATGCAATTATTGGTCCTGGCACTGTTTTGCTGTTCCAGTACAACGCTATCGGCGCAGTACTTCGGTAAGAACAAAGCGGTGTATGAGGCCTTCGATTTTGACGTTACTCGTTCGGAGAATTTTGAGGTATATACCTACACGAAAAATGAGCAGGTGAAGGAAGACCTGGTGAAATATTCTGAGATCTGGTATACCTTACACCAACTTATTTTAAGGGATACCCTGATCCCACAGAACCCGCTGATCTTTTACAATGATCACGCAGACTTTCAGCAGACTAATGCGATTAGTGGTCAGATCGGGGTAGGTACCGGCGGTGTGACAGAAGCTTTTAAAAATAGGGTAATCATGCCGGTAGCCCTCTCGAATCAGGCCACCGTACAGGTGCTGGGGCACGAGTTGGTCCATGCCTACCAGTTTAATACCATCCTGAACGGCGATTCTACGAATATCCAGAACCTGGGGAATCTTCCGCTGTGGATTGTGGAGGGTATGGCGGAGTATATGTCGATCGGCAGCGTAAGTGCACACACGGGAATGTGGATGCGCGACGCGGTTCTGAATGATGATGTGCCCACCCTCAAGCAGATGGATAATCCAAAGTACTTTCCTTACCGCTATGGCCATGCCTTTTGGGTATTCCTGACGGGCCTGGTAGGCGATGAGAAGATTCAACCCTTCTTCAAGAATGTGGCTAAATTCGGTGTGGAGCAAGCCTGTATTAGTACTTTTGGCATTAGCCGCGAAGACCTGTCCAAGTTGTGGCGGGATGCGCTGATTAAGCAGATGCAGCCCTTTGTGGAAGGCAAGGAAGGGGGAATCGTTGGTAATCCTATTCTGGATGAAAAAGACGGTGGACGGATGAATATCTCCCCGGCCATCAGTCCCGATGGTCGTTACGTGGTATTCATTTCCGAAAAGAATCTTTTCTCCACCGATATCTTTCTGGCGAGTGTGTCTACGGGTAAAATTATTAAGACCCTGGCGAGTAGTTCCCGCTCGGGTAACGTGGATGACTTTAGTTTTGTGGAGTCGGCCGGTACCTGGTCGCCAGATAGCAAACAAGTCGCCTTTGTTGGTTTTGCAAAGGGCAATAATGTGCTGGTCATCAAGGATGTAGAATCGGGTAAGACGGTACGTAGCAAACCGATTAAAGGCTTACCTGCCTTTTCTAACCCGGCCTGGTCGCCCGATGGACGTTATATTCTCCTTTCGGGAAAAAAGGAAGGACAAACGGATTTGTACAAGTATAATCTGCGGACGAATCGGGTTGAGCAATTGACCGATGATCCGTACGCTGAGATGCATCCTACCTGGAATGCGGAGGGTACGCAAATCGTGTTTTCTACTGACGAGCTGGCCTGGAAAGAGGGCCGTACCTATGGTAAGTTGACTTTCAACTTGGCGGTGATGGATGAGCAGAGTAGATACGTTGAGCATATTCGGGTCTTTCCCGGTGCGGATAATATGAACCCGCAAGTAGATGCCGACGGAAATATTATGTTTCTATCGAATCGGGATGGCTACCGTAATATGTACCGCTACGACCGAAATGAGCAGCGGGTTTATCAGTTGACGGATGTGCCCACCGGGATTAGTGGGATCTCTCAGTATTCTCCGGCGATTAGCCTGGAACGCAAACAGGAGCGCGTACTTTATACCTTATATAACAATAGAGGCTACAGTATTTATCGCGCCAATAATCGAGAGCTATTGAACAAGTCGGTTGATTCGGACGATGTGACCTACGCCGCTGCCCAGTTGCCGCGGGTTAATCCACAATTAGAGAGTGAGGTGGATGCTCGCCTGCGGAATTTGGGGCGTTATTACAATGAGGGACGCGTGGCGATGGAAGAGGTGCCTTACCAGCCAAAGTTTAAGTTAGACTATCTTGGCGGCGGAGCTGGTGTGGGTATTGGTAGCAGTAATACTTTTGGTACCACTACCGGATTGGCCGGTGCCATCAACATGATGTTTAGTGATATTCTGGGTAACAATCAGATTTTTGCCAACGTTGCGCTGAATGGAGAGATTCAGGATTTTGGAGGTCAGGTCGCCTATCTGAATCGTAAACAGCGACTCAATTGGGGAGGATCCATATCGCATATTCCTTTTCGTACGACGCGGGGTGGTTTTTCGGGCTTGGACCCTTTGCCCTGTGAAAATTGTGGAGATGCACAGTTTGAGCACTGGGTATTTGATGTGAACCGCTTTTTTGAAAGTAAGGTGGGCTTGTTTACCCAATTGCCTTTCAGTAGGAGCTTCCGTTTAGAGGCAGATGTTGATTTTTCTCGCTACAGTCAGAGTATTGTACGGTTTGATAATTACTATGATGCTTTTGGCCGCTTGGTCTATCAGGACCGCAATCGGCAGGAGGCCCCCGAAGGCTTCAATTTGTTCAGTGCCGGAGCGGCGGCGGTAGGCGATGCCTCCTCCTTTGGTTTAACGGCACCTTTGGACGGTCATCGCTTTCGGGTTGGTGGACGTCAATACATGGGGGCGTTTTCCTTCTTTTCCGCTACGGCTGATTTCCGTTACTATCGCTTCTTGAAGCCCGTTAGTCTGGCTTTCCGGGCGATGCACATGGGTCGTTACGGAGAGGCAGCGGATAATGGCCGCTTATCTCCTTTTTTCCTGGGTAGTCCCTGGTTTATCAGAGGATACAACGGTGCTGATGTAGAGCCACTGATCGTAGGTGGGCAGATTGCCGAAGACAACTTATTTGGTTCGAAGATATTTGTATCCAATTTTGAGGTGCGTCTGCCTTTTACTGGTCCGGAGCAGTTAGCATTGATTAAGTCGGGCTTTTTATTTACCGATTTAAACTTTTTTGTGGATGGTGGTCTGGCCTGGTTCGACCAGGAGCAGTTCGATACCGATAGTAACTTGTCGGGTTATTCGGATGCCAAACCGGTCTTTAGTATTGGTGTTTCTGTTCGGGCAAATGTATTTGGTGCTCTGATTGTAGAGCCTTACTACGCCAAACCTCTATTCGAAGGGGTGCCGGCAGGCTTTGGGGTGAATATCATCCCGGGCTGGTAAAAAAAGGGGTAAATACGAATAAGTGACTCCAAATAATTATCAGTGAAAAGCAAAAAGCCGTGTGCAAAATTTGGTTGCACACGGCTTTTCTTAGGAAAAGTTGCTTTTTTAACCGGAATCCAGAAATGTTTTGCAAAAAAGAAAACTTGTATTAAATTTGATGTAGCAAAAAAGGCCCGTCTTTTGATAAGACAGGCCTGCAATATTCGGATTAGTATGAAAAAACTTCTTTTTTTAAAGAGTTATCCAGTGAGGGGTAACTCTTTTCTCTTTTTATAAAAGACAACGCTTAAATTAAAAGGTTGTATATACAGGAACTAATTTTTTCTAGTAAATGCACTTTATTCTAGATGAAACGGCTTGTTAGGAAGGCCGCCCCAAAAACCCCGGCACTATCTCCCAGCGCTGGCTTCAAAAATGGTGTATCCAGCCTGGGGTTAAAAACGAATTCTTTTACTTTTTCTACGCCGTCGGTGTACAATAAATCTATATTGCCAAGCCCTCCTCCTAGTACGACCGCATCGGGGTCAAGAATGTTTAAAATATTGGCCATTCCTTTTCCAAAAAAATGCAGGAGCCGCTCAACGGTTTCGGTAGCATGAGGGTCGATACCTTTCTTGTGCCGTTCGATAATCTCCCTGAGCTTACGTTCGGTACCCGCTATCTTTTGGTAGTATTGCTCTGTATGCGGACCGGAGAGGATGGTCTCTACACAGCCCGTATTGCCGCAGTAGCAGGGGCCTCCGGAGTCATCCAGGTAAGAATGGCCCCATTCGCCACCAATCCCCTGTCGACCGTTCCAAACCTCTCCCTGATAGATGATACCACCTCCCACACCAGTACCCATAATCACCCCGAAGACCATTTGGGCATCATCGAGTTTTTCCTTCACAATACCCATTCGGGTTTCGGCTACGGCAAAGCAATTGGCATCATTGGCGATGACAAATTTAAGCCCCAGCCGATCCTCTATGTCTTTTTTGAAAGGCTGGCGGTTAAGCACGGTCGTATTGCTGTTTTTCATTTTTTGGGTGGGCGGATCAATGGAGCCCGGCGTGCCCATACCAATCACCTTGGGTTCCAGCCCCGTTTCCTCCCTGAGCAGATCAACGGTTTTCCCAATTTGGCTAATGATGTGTTCGTAGCCTTTATCCTTTTCGGTCGGTACCCTTAGTCGGGCCACCGTTTCAGGGTTTTGTGCGCTTTTCAGGATGACCCCTTCGATTTTGGTGCCACCCAGGTCAATTCCCCAGAGTGCAGACATAGTTGTTAGTTTTGGTTTCACTTTCGTAAAAGGGTGAACAAGTTACCAAATTTGTGGGGCTTCTCCAGTAATTCTATAACAACTTCCATGTTCAAAGTACCTAAAGTTAGATAGGAAGTGCAGCGTTACCTGATGGAGAGATAGGAAGAGAGGGCTTTTGAAGATCAGTATGTGTGAGAAATGAAAAGTCCCACTTTGAAGGCAGAGGTGATGGGTTCTGGAATGAAGTAAAGGTGCGTGCCGTTAGGTCCGCCTGCCTACCGGCAGGTACGCAACGTGGGTAGAAAAACCAATTACAGCGTCAGCGTCTGAATAAAGCCCTGTTTGTCGGGGTAGTCAGTCGTAAAATGCAGCCCGCGACTTTCGCGACGCATTGAGGCCGAACGGGTGATCAGGTAACCGATGGTAATGAGATTACGCAATTCGCAAAGCTGTGGCGATACGGCCGTCTCGTTGTAGAGTCCTTCTGTTTCGTCGAATAAGAGTAAGAGCCGATCCAGCGCCCGTTTGATTCGAACATTCGAGCGGACAATGCCCACATAATTACTCATAATTTCCTTGAGTTCTTTCATGCTTTGGGTGATCAGAACCATTTCGTTGGGCTGGGTCGTGCTGCTGGTCGACCATTCGGGTATACCCTTTTGAAGTTCGTAATTGTCGATGGTTTGACTAATATCTTCCGCAATGCGGTGCGCAAAAACCATGGCTTCGAGCAAAGAGTTGGAAGCCAGTCGATTGGCGCCGTGTAATCCGGTGCTGGTGCATTCGCCTACGGCGTACAGTCGATTAATGGAACTGCGGCCCATCTCATCCACCTTGATACCTCCGCACATATAGTGGCAGGCGGGTACAACCGGGATCATATCCTGCATAGGATCGATTCCGAGGCTGACACATTTGTCGTAAATGGTGGGGAAGTGATTGTAGAATTTATCCTTGTCGAGGTGGCGGCAATCCAGGTACATGCTATCCTCGCCACCGATCTTCATTTCATTATCAATGGCCCGGGCGACAATATCCCGCGGCGCCAGACTTTTACGAGGATCGTAGTTTTGCATGAATTCGGAGCCGTCTTCTCTTTTTAGGATGCCTCCAAAACCACGGACGGCCTCCGATACCAGAAATACGGGGTTATCACCGGCGGGATTAAATAGAGAAGTGGGGTGGAATTGTACAAACTCCATATTCTCGATCCAGCCTTTGGCGCGGTAGACCATGGCGATGCCATCACCAGTCGCAATCACCGGATTCGTAGTGTTTCGGTACACTTGACCGGCCCCGCCAGTGGCTAGTACGGTGACTTTAGCCAGGATCATTTCGATCTCATCGGTTTCTTTGTTTAAGCCGTAAGCGCCGTAACATTCGATATCGGACATCAGGCGGGTTACGGTATGTCCGAGGTGGTGCTGGGTGATGACATCTACGGCGTAATAATGCTGTAGTACCTCAATATTGGGGTATTCGTCGGCTTTGGCCATCAGGGCTCTTTGGATTTCCCAGCCGGTCAGGTCCTTGTAGTGAAGGATGCGATTCTCAGAATGACCACCTTCTTTACCCAGGTCGTACTCATCTTCTCCCGGCGCTTTGTCAAAGCGAGCCCCCCAGTCGATAATCTCCTGTACCCGCAAGGGACCTTCCTGTACGACAATATCCACGATATTCTGGTCGCACAGACCGTCGCCGGCATCCAGGGTGTCGGCTTTGTGTTTCTCGTAATTATCGACTTGTCGGTTCCAAACGGCAGCTACGCCCCCCTGAGCATAGCTGGTATTACTTTCCCCTTCTTCGGTTTTGGTTAACACAATGATTTTCAAATTCGGCTGGGCCTGGGCGGTTTTGATGGCGGTCGTTAGCCCGCCAATACCAGAACCGATGATGAGTACGTCACTCCTTAGCATACTTTTTGCATTAAATGTACGGTAAACGGCTCAGTAGTAGATTGGTTTACGACTTTGCCACTGTAATTTTAGATAAAAAAATGAATTTATTTTTGCCGAAAGGCTAATGTGTTTCCTTTGGGGGAAGATAAAAAACCTCAGTAGAACAAATAGTATAATGCACTATTTACCCTCGGGTGTTGGAAATTTTATTTCGCTACTTCTGGTCGTGCCCGTTAAGTGTTCTGCTGTTTTAGGTGCTTTGCTACCTGCTTTTTTCGAATAATTGGTCCGTAATCGTAACTACTTGTCTTTCAAGTGCTATAAACCTATCATCAGAGCGTAAAAAAAGAAGAAAAACCCTTTTTTTAACAGGCAGAAGTCCCTACCTTTGCAACCGATTTTAAGAACAGGTCAATTCTGTGTATATGAAGATGCGAATTATTCTTTTCTCTTTGCTTGCTTGCCTGCTTATATTGCCGGCAACTTCCTTCGCGCAAGATCACGAAGGAGATCAACAGGAAGAAGTGGCGGAAGATCACTCTCAGGATGGCGAAACGCACGAGGGGGAGCACTCCGAAGGCGATCACGAAGATAAGCCTTACGCGGAGCGCATCATCGAGCACATCAGTGATGCCAACGAATTTCACCTGTGGGGGGACGTCAGTATTCCACTGCCCTGTATTCTGTATTCTTTTGAAGATGGACTGAGTGTATTTATGTCTAATCAATTCCATCACGGACACAGTGCCGTTGACGGATACGTGATGAACCACGGTGATGTGATGCGCATCAAAGATTACAGTGAAGATATGCACGTGGAGCACATTGACCACGTTGAAGAAGTAGAGACCGAAGATGGCGGTAGTACTTTCTACGCTCACCACGGAGATGAAAAATACGAACTGGTACGGGCCAGCACATTGCTGAATTTTACTTCCTGGATCGACTTTTCGATTACTAAGGTGGTATTCACCATGTTGCTGACGGCAGTGCTACTGATGATCATTTGGCTGAGTGTTGCTCGATCCTATAAGAAAAGAGAAGGTCAGGCGCCCAAGGGGATGCAAAGTTTCTTTGAGCCCCTATTCACTTTCATGCGCGACGAGGTGGTGAAGCCCACCATCGGTGCCCAGTACGAGCGCTACATGCCCTTCATCATGAGCTTGTTCTTTTTTATCCTGTTCTGTAATATTCTGGGATTGATTCCCTTTTTCCCCGGGTCGGGTAACGTGACCGGTAACCTGGGGGTTACTTTGGCCCTGGCGGTATTCACCATGGTGATTACCAATTTTAGCGGTAACAAACACTACTGGCAGCATATCTTCTGGATGCCAGGTGTACCCGTTCCGGTACGCTTTATTCTGGCGCCCATTGAATTTGCGGGAATTTTTATTAAGCCCTTTACGCTGCTGATTCGTTTGTTTGCGAACATTACGGCAGGACACATTATCATCCTGGCCCTGGTTGGTATGGTCTTTATCCTGGGGGATAATGGCGCTAATCCTACGGGAGCAGGTGTAGGTAGTTTAATCTCGATTGCGTTCGTATTTATTATGAACCTGCTGGAACTGCTGGTGGCCTTTATTCAGGCCTTCTTGTTTGCACTGCTGTCTTCCTTATATATAGGTATGGCGGTAGAGGAGCACGAACACCACTAGCATGTAATATGTGCCATGTGCCATGTTTTACACAATACATAACACATGACATATAACACATGACAATATGGATTTTTCGCCTTCGGGCGTTTTTGATAATTTTTAATTTTTTAAAAACAACAATCATGACTGGAACTCTAGCTGCAATTGGTGCAGGAATCGCAGTACTGGGCGCTGGCCTGGGAATCGGACAAATCGGTGGTAAAGCTATGGAAGCAATTGCTCGTCAGCCTGAAGCTGCCGGTGACATCCGTACGAACATGATTATCGCTGCGGCCCTTATTGAGGGTGCGGCACTTTTCGCGATTGTAGGTGCATTCTTCTTAAGCTAAGAATCACGCTACGGCGAAAAAGTGGACAGGTGTTGAGGGTTGCTCGCACCAGTCCACTTCTACTAATACAATAATTTGATACGATATAAAAGTATATTATAATGGTGCAGTTAGCTGTTTTTCCACCGTTTTTACCCGATGTGGGGATTGTATTCTGGACGACGCTGATTTTTCTGATCGTCCTCTTTGTACTGGCTAAGTATGCCTTTGGCCCTATCCAGAAAGCCCTGAAGAAGCGCGAGCTGGACATTCAGAATTCATTGGATCAGGCTAATCAGGCCCGCGAAGAGATTGCGGAACTACAAAGCAAGAATGAGCAATTGCTGAAGCAAGCTCAGGAAGAGCGGACCAAGATCCTGAAAGAAGCCAAAGAAACGAAAGACGCGATCATTAAGGAAGCTAAAGATAAGGCAAGAGACGAGGCTCAAAAGATCGTAGCGACGGCTCAACAGGAAATCATTAATATGAAGCAATCCGTTTTAGTGGAAGCGAAAAACGAATTGGGTACCATGGCCATTGATATTGCTGAGAAAGTACTACGCCAGAAGCTGGCAGGAGATAAAGATCAGGAGAAGTTGGTCCAGTCGCTGGTAAAAGAGATCAAGTTTAATTAGAAGGCTAAAGTGGAAAGTAGAAAGGTTAAAGTGTACTTTCAATATAGCCTTTAACCCTTACCCTTTTACCTTTAAAATTTATAATTATGTCCGTAGGAAGAATTGCATCCCGATATGCCAGGTCCTTGATTCAGCTGGCAGAAGAAGAGAAAAAGCTGGACCGCGTGTTAGAAGACGTGGAGGCTTTCCGTGGGTTAATAACGGATAGCAAAGACTTCAGAAACTTTATCAAGAGTCCCATTATCCAGGTAACGAAGAAAAAAGCCATCCTGGGGCAGCTCTTTGATAAAAAGTTTGATGATCTGACGGTCAAGTTTCTGCAATTGCTTACGCAAAAACAGCGAGAAAGCCTGCTACCAGAGATTGCGGACGAATTTGTGCTGCAGTATCGCAACAAAAAAGGTATTTCTACCGCGATTGTGACCGTAGCGAGTGAACTGACCGACAGCACGGCTAAGCTGATTAAAAATAAACTGGAAGAAAGCGGTGTTGCTTTTGATGAGGTAGAGCTGGTTATTCAGAAAGATCCGGCAATTATTGGTGGCTTTATCCTGGAAATTGAAGGCCAACTTTACGATGCTAGTGTAACGAGTCAGCTCAATCAATTGAAAAAAGACTTTCGGGGCAACGATTATGTCGCCAAACAATAAGTAATAATTTTTTGAGTATAAACCGGTCCGCCTCAGGCGGATAACAAATCTTGATGATATGGTTGATGTAAGACCAGAAGAAATATCACAAATACTGAAACAACAAATCTCCGGCTTCGACAATACGGCAGAGTTGGAGGAATACGGTACGGTACTACAGGTTGGTGACGGTATCGCCCGTGTTTATGGTTTGAATAACATACAGGCGGGTGAGCTTGTAGAATTTGAAAACGGCGTACAAGCCATCGCACTAAACCTCGAGGAAGACAATGTCGGGGTGGTACTGATGGGTGCCAACAAAGGAATTAAAGAAGGGGCTCGCGTACACCGTACTGGCCGCATTGCTTCTATTAATGTAGGGGAAGGTATGCTGGGACGCGTAGTCGATGCTCTGGGGCAACCCATTGATGGTAAAGGCCCGATTGAAGGAAAGACCTACGAGATGCCACTGGAGCGTAAAGCGCCTGGGGTAATCTATCGTCAGCCGGTATCCGAGCCGCTACAAACGGGTATTAAGTCAATTGACTCGATGATCCCCATCGGTCGTGGTCAGCGGGAGCTAATCATTGGTGACCGTCAGACGGGTAAGACGGCAATTGCGATTGATACCATCATTAATCAAAAAGAATTTTACGATAGAGGAGAGCCTGTCTACTGTATCTACGTGGCTTCTGGTCAGAAAGCTTCTACCGTTGCTAACGTAGCAGCCGTACTGGAAGAAGCAGGCGCTCTGAAATATACGGTGATCGTTTCCTCTTCGGCTTCTGATCCGGCTCCACTACAGTTCTACGCACCTTTTGCGGGCGCTTCCATCGGAGAGTTTTTCCGGGACACCGGCCGTCCGGCACTGATTGTATACGATGACTTATCCAAGCAGGCAGTAGCTTACCGTGAGGTATCGCTACTATTGCGTCGTCCTCCGGGTCGTGAAGCTTACCCTGGTGACGTATTCTACCTGCACTCTCGTTTGTTGGAGCGTGCGGCGAAGATTATCAATAACGACGCGATCGCTCGTCAGATGAATGACCTGCCCGAAACCCTGAAGGAGGCTAAAGACGAAAATGGCAAGCCTCTGGTAAAAGGTGGTGGATCACTAACGGCCCTGCCGATTATTGAGACGCAGGCGGGTGACGTATCTGCTTATATCCCGACCAACGTAATTTCGATTACCGACGGTCAGATCTTCTTGGAGGCTAACCTGTTTAACGCAGGTATCCGCCCGGCGATCAACGTAGGTATCTCGGTATCCCGCGTGGGAGGTAATGCACAGATCAAGTCTATGAAGAAGGTAGCCGGTACTTTAAAGTTGGACCAGGCCGCATACCGCGAGCTGGAAGCTTTCTCCAAATTTGGTTCCGATCTGGATGCGACTACCAAAGCAGTACTGGACAAAGGTGCTCGTAACGTAGAGATCCTGAAGCAGCCTCAGTATGCACCGGTACCGGTAGAGAAGCAGGTAGCAATCATCTACCTGGGAACCAAAGGCCTGTTGAAAGATGTACCCGTAGAAAAGGTGCAGGAATTCGAAGACCTGTTCCTGACCACACTGGAAAAAAGAAATCCAGAAGTACTGGAGTCCTTCCTAAAGGGTAAACCTACCAAGGAAGCAACGGATGTACTGGAAGCATTGGCTAAGGAATTGACTAGCCAGTATAAATAGTTAATTGTCGAATGAACTGAAATTCGACCATTCAGCATTCGACAATGCAAAATTGAGATATAATGGCAAATTTAAAAGAAGTACGCGATCGGATTCAGTCGGTCAATAATACGCAGCAGATTACCAAAGCGATGAAAATGGTGGCGGCCTCTAAACTGCGTAGAGCACAGGATGCTATTGTTTCGATGCGTCCTTATGCTAATAAGCTGGATCAGATCCTACGTAACATCCTGGCCAACCTCGAAGGCGATGCCAATACTTCGTTCGGGGTAGAGCGTCCGGTAGAACGCGCCTGTCTGGTTGTCATTACTTCTAACCGGGGACTGGCGGGTGCCTTCAATACCAACATTGGTAAGGCGGCCAAAGCCGTCATCGATGGTGAATTTCGGGAGCTGGCCGAAGAGGGGAAGCTAACGGTAATTTGCATTGGTAAAAAAGGATACGATTACCTGCGTCGCCGCTATTCTAATCTGAAGTTCAATACCAACTATCTGGATCTCTTTGACGATCTAACATTCGAGCGGACCGAGGAAGTAGCACAATACGTAATGGACGCCTTCGATTACGGTACCTACGATAAGGTAGTAGTGGCTTACAG
>Ga0102937_1000540_pt1 | contig 16853 bp, 18 predicted proteins | sample SalPonR2_B_D1_MG_FD_78213 | JGI IMG/M metagenome (GOLD analysis project Ga0102937, IMG submission 78213) | Salt pond soil microbial communities from South San Francisco under conditions of wetland restoration - Salt Pond MetaG R2_B_D1_MG | ecosystem: Environmental > Aquatic > Marine > Intertidal... | reverse complement strand
TTTCTTGCATCTTCTCAAACAAAAGCTGGGGTCAGGTCTTGTTTCTTGCATCTTCTCAAAAGCTGGGGTCAGGTCTTGTTTCTTGCATCTTCTCAAAAGCTGGGGTCAGGTCTTGTTTCTTGCATCTTCTTGCCGCCGCGCGATCCTGCTTGCAGTCGACAGGTGAATTCCGAAGTGCCGCGCAATCTCGGTAAGCGTGTAGGCGCCGCTGCGATATGCCGCGGCGATCGCCTGATCGCGATCGACCGACTGACGCGCAATCTGTTCCAAGCTGCGTGCCGGGCGGAGCCGCTTCGGTATTTCGCTGCTGACTGATGTCGGATCGTGCTTTTCCAGCAGCGTCTCGATGAATGATTCGTTCCCCAGAAAACCGGCCTTGAGCGAATTTTCATACGGGCCGTCCGCATTGACGCCGTCGGCCACGAACCGGGCAAATGCTCGCCTGGCTGGCCCGCGCTGAGGGTGGAACAGCTCCAGCGTAAGGTTAACGGCCAGCCATTCCGGGGCGGCGGCGTTGCCCATGATGCCCCGAAAACTGCTCCAGGCCCAATCGCCTGCGGTCTCGACCATTCCGGCCCGGACCGGGTTCAGCACAACATAGCGTGATAGCTCCAAGAGGTACGTTTCCTTCTGAACCAGAACCGCCTTGTAGCGCCCTTGGAGTACATGTCCGACGCGACCGTGTCGCCGATTGAACCCCTGGGTGTAGACGCCATTGACCTCACGCATGCCCTGCGACAAGGTGGGGCACAGGGTTTCGATCAGCAAGTGGTAGTGATTCGACATCTGGCACCACGCCCAAACGCGCCAATCGAAGCGTTGACAAACCCGACCCAGATTGTCGACGAAGGCATGGCGGTCAGTTTCGTCGAGAAAGATATCGCCCTGCGCATTGCCCCGCGCCATGACGTGATAGAGCGCGCCTTCGAACTGGATTCGCAGGGGGCGGGCCATAGCTGGTGGTGCATCAATGGCGAGAGCGAGGTTCAGGCATACCGGAGTTCTGTGGCAAGTTCCCGGTCAATCTAGATCATGACGAACGAATCCGAAATTGGCTAATCCACCCTAAGTTCTGTAGGAAATTTCCTACTAAGCGGGTGCCCAGGTTGTTGTGGTTTCGAGCCGGATGCAAGAAGCAAGACCTGACCCCTTTGCCTTTTTTAGATTGGGCCCGATCTATAAAAAACGGAAGACTGATGAATTTCGTTTAGGTTATTTCCTACATGATGGGCATCTAGGTTATTTCTACCCGAAATCCCACAAAAATGACAAAGATGGTGGGCCCTGTTGGACTTGAACCAACGACCTACCGATTATGAGTAGGCCTGCCCATGCCTCCCGGTATATCCTGAGTCCTTTACGTTTCCGGGACCCGCCGACCATGCCCAAACACCCCATCCACTCCCCCGCCGCCCCCGCCGCCATCGGCCCCTATTCCCAGGCCACCCGCGCCGGGGACACGGTCTACCTCTCCGGCCAGATTCCCCTCGATCCGGCCTCCGGTGAGCTGATCGACGGCGATTTCGAGGCCCGCACCCGCCGCGTCTTCGACAACCTGGCCGCCGTCTGCACTGCTGCCGGGGGCAGCCTCGACGACATCTGCAAGCTGAACGTGTTCCTGACCGACCTCGACCGCTTCGCCGAGGTCAACGCGATCATGGCCGAGTATTTCGCCGAGCCCTACCCGGCCCGGGCCGCGGTGCAGGTCGCCGCGCTGCCGAAGGGCGTGGACGTGGAGATGGACGCGATCGCCCACATCCCGGGCTGATCCGCAGCCAGGCACGTCGATGGCCGAGCCGTCCGCATCCGCTGCACCGCCGCCGCGCCTGATCAGCGAGCTGCACGGCGTGGGCCCGGCGGTGGCGGCGAAGTTCAAGGCGCTGGGACTGCTGACCGAGACCGACCTGCTGTTCCACCGGCCGCTGCGCTACGAGGACCGGACGCGGATCACGCCGATCGGGCGCCTGCGGCCGTCGACCACGGTGCTGATCGAGGGCGCGGTGATCCACCAGGACGTGCGGTATTCCCGGCGCAAGAGCCTGCTGGTGGTGGTCGAGGACGCCAGCGGGCAGGTGGTGCTGCGGTTCTTCAACTTCTATCCCAGCCAGAAGCGGCAGTTCGCGGTCGGCAACCGGGTGCGCTGCTTCGGCGAGGTGCGGTTCGGGCCGGAGGGCTACGAGATGGCGCACCCGCAGTGCCGGGTGGTCCGCCCCGGCCACGAGCCGCCGCTACCGGACCACCTGTCGCCGGTCTATCCGACCACCGCCGGGCTGGGCCAGGCGAAGCTTGCCGAGCGGATTCTCGACACGGTCGACCGGGCGCTTTCGCGTCAGCTCGCCCTGCCCGACCCGCTGGGCGACGTCGCTGGGCTGGGCACGCTGGCCGAGGCGCTGGCGGTGATCCACCGGCCACCGCCGACCGCGCAGCTGGATTCGCTGATCGACGGCGACCATCCGGCGGTCCAACGGCTCGCCATGGAAGAGCTGCTGGCCCACCACCTGGCGCTGGCCCGGCTGAACCGGGCGCGGGCCAAGCAGCACGCCGATGCGCTGGTCGACGAGGCCGGCAAGGTCGACGAACTGCTGGCGCTGTTCCCGTTCGAGCCGACCGGCGCGCAGACGCGGGTCATCGGTGAAATCTCGAAGGACCTGGCCGGCACCCGTCCGATGCGCCGGCTGCTGCAGGGCGACGTGGGGTCGGGCAAGACGCTGGTCGCCGCCGCCGCGGTGGCGCAGGCCGTCGGCGCCGGGGCGCAGGCGGCGATCATCGCGCCGACGGAAATCCTGGCCGAGCAGCACCGCGAAAACTTCTCGGCCTGGTTCGTGCCGATGGGCATCGAGCCGGTCTGGCTAGCCGGCAAGGTCACCGGCAAGGCCCGGACCGCTGCGCTGGAAAAGCTCGCCGCCGGCGCGCCGGTGGCGATCGGCACCCACGCGCTGTTCCAGGAGCACGTCGAATTCCAGCGCCTGCGGCTGGTGGTGGTCGACGAGCAGCACCGGTTCGGCGTGCACCAGCGGCTGGCCCTGGCCGCCAAGGGCAGCGAGGACATGGGCCGCGGACGCACGCGCATTCCGCATCAGCTGGTGATGACCGCGACGCCGATTCCGCGCACGCTGGCGATGACCGCCTACGCCGGGCTGGATGTCTCCGTCATCGACGAGCTGCCGCCGGGCCGCAAGCCGGTGACCACGGCGATCATTCATCAGGACCGGCGCGAGGAGCTGGTCGAGCGCATCCGCGCGCAGCTGGCGGCCGGCCACCAGGCCTACTGGGTCTGCCCGCTGATCGAGGAGTCCGACGTGCTGGAAGCCGAGGCCGCCGAGACCACCTGGGAAGCGCTGAAGCAACGACTGCCGGAGTTCGAGGTCGGCCTGGTCCACGGCCGGATGAAGGCCAAGGACAAGCAGGCGGTGATGGCCCGGTTCAAGGACGGCGAAATCCACCTGCTGGTCGCGACCACCGTGATCGAAGTCGGCGTCGACGTGCCGAACGCCGGGCTGATGATCATCGAGAACGCCGAGCGGCTGGGGCTCTCCCAGCTGCACCAGCTCCGCGGCCGAGTCGGCCGCGGCAGCGAGCAGGCCGCCTGCGTGCTGATGTTCAAGCCGCCGCTCGGCGAGCTGGCCAGGGCGCGGCTGGAGGTCATGCGCGAAACCACGGACGGCTTCCGGATTGCCGAGCGCGACCTGGAACTCCGCGGGCCCGGCGAAGTGCTCGGCACCCGCCAGACCGGCATCCTCCGCTTCCGCATCGCCGACCTCGCCCGCGACGCCGACCGCGTCGAGCAGGTGCCGCCGATGGCCGACGGACTGGATCGCGCAGCGGCCGACCTGCTGATCGAACGCTGGATCGGCGATGCGGAGCAGTTCGCGGACGTTTAGAGCCGATCGGGTCGCTTTTCCGGTCGATCGGCGACGTTCGGCACACCTGCAACCGCTCTGACGCACCCAGGCAACACCCTCTTGCTTGCACTCCGGCCGCGGCCCGTCAAACGCCGTCCAGTTCGAAGCGCGGGATCCGCCGCAGGGCCAGATTGCCGAGGCGCGCCCGGCCGAGTACACTGCGATGACGTTCTGTACTACATTTTATACGACATATGACCAACATCAGCGTACGCCTGCCGCCGGACGTCGAGGAACAGCTGGAAGCCGAGATGCGGCTGACCGCGCGCAGCCGCTCGGAGCTCGTACGCGAAGCCGTCGGCGATTACCTGACACGCAAGCAGAAGGAACGGCTGATCGACGAGATGCGCCGGGCGGCGCGGGCGCTGTACTCGAACCGCGACGCGAAGCGCGAGGGCACCGCCACCGCTGAAGCGGGCGTCGAGGACTGGCTGGACAGCATCGAAGGCGAAGAGCGCGCAGCCGGCGTCGATCCCGGCGAGACGTGGTGGGACTGAGCGTGCAGCGCGGGCAGGTCTGGGTCGCCAGTTTCAAGCCGTTCCGGGGCCGGGAGGTCGGCAAGGCGAGGCCGTGCGCGATCCTGCAGGCCGATTGGTTGACCCTGGAATCGCCGGGCACCGTGATCGTGCTGCCGCTGACCTCGCAGCTCTGGGCCGGCGCCGAGGCGCTGCGCGTCGAAGTTCCGCCGCGCGGCCGCCTGCGCAAACCCTCCTGGGTGATGGTCGACAAGATCCAGGCCCTCGACGCCGGCCGGTTCAGCGACGGGCCGCTCGCCCGGCTCGATGACGCAGAGATGGCCCTTATCGAGCAGAAGCTGCAGGCCGTGCTGGGGATGGTGTAGCGCGCTTCGGCCACCGCCCGATCGGTCGACCGGTGCTTTCGCTCGATCGCCGATCGCCATCCGGGGTCTACCCCAGCGTCAACCGCCCGGCCGAGACCAGCCCGGCCACCAGCCCGCCGAAGCCCGACAGCCCGCCGCCGACTAGGCCGATCCAGCGCCAGCGCAACTGACGTCTGTGGCGCACCGCGGCCTCCGGGTCGCGCGCCCGTTCGTCGGCCATTCGGCGGGCCAGCGTGCGCGGGATGGCGATCATGGTCTGCCAGGTCAGGAAGCCGAAGAACGAGACGTAGACGGCGATGGGCCAGGCCAGGCCGGGGATGAACGGCGCGGCGGTGAAGCCGGCCACGGCCAGCACGACGGCGATCACGCCGGCCCGGCGATGGGCCAGCAGCTCCAGCCGCTCGCGCTCGTCGAAGGCGGTCTTCAGGTGCGGACGGATGCCGAACACGACGCCGGCGATGCCGCCGAGCAGCCCAAGCACGATGCCGAGCCCGGCGCCGGCGGCCAGCTTCAGGGCCGACTTCGTGCCCAGCCCCGCCGCCACGGCCGCGGCGGCCGCCGGCGGCGAGGCGGTGGTCAGCAGGCCGGCGACCGCGGCGGTAAACGCCGCGCCCGGCGCGCTGCGGACCAGCGTGGTGGCCAGCGCCTGCTCGACGCCCTGCTTCAAGCGCTCGCGGGCGCGGCTCAGGCGCTTGCGCACGGCGGCCGGCCGCAGCTCCAGCAGCGCGGCGACCTGGGCGGTGGATTCGCCTTCGCGGTAGTACAGCGCAAGCACTTCGCGATCGTCGGGCTCCAGTGCATCGAAGGCCTCGTCCAGCGCGCGGGCGCGCTCCTCGACGATCAGGGCGTCAGACGTGCGATCGCTCGAGGCCAGCCGGGCCAGCTCCCGGTCCGGGTCGTCGTTCGGCGCGTCGCCGGGCCGGGCCTTCCGGCGGCGCAGGAAGTCGCGGGCCCGGTTGCGGGTGATCTCGCGCAGCCACGGCAGGAAACTGTCGTCGCTGCGGAGTTCGTGGAGCTTGCGCCAGGCGTGCAGATAGACCTCCTGGGCCACGTCTTCGCTGTACTGCACGTCGCGAACGATGGCGAGCGCAATGCTGGCCACGGTGCCCTGGGTGGCCGCGACCAGCGCGGCGAAGGCGCGCGTGTCGCCGGCCCGGGCGGCCGGCAGGTGGCGGTCGATGACGGTGGCGACTTCAGTGCTCATCGTTGCCCTCCAGTGTCGCAAGAAACGAAAGCACTTCGCGCGCCAGGAAGTCGGGGTCATCGAGCTGGACGAAGTGCCGGCCCTGCTCGGCAACCACGTGGCGGTGGTCCGGGACGGGCGCGACCTGCCGCGCATACGCCTTGCGCATCGCGTCGTTGCCGCCGCTGTCGGCGGCCTGGACCAGCAGCACCGGTATTGCCACGTCCGCCATCATCGGCCGCAGGTCGGTGGTCATCATGTCGGCGACGGCCCGGCCGACCGTGGCCGGGTCGGAGCGGCCGCTGTCGGCGGCGACCCGATCGACCCCGTCCGGGTCCGAGATCATCGTTTGCAGGCTCATCCGGTTCTGCTGCGCGTACTGCTCGGGCGTCAGGCTGGCCATGAAGGCCGCCAGCTGATCGGCGCCGGCCCGCTGCGACTCCGGCGTGGCCGAGGCATCGCCGAGCGCGCTGATGTACGGCACACCGTCGATGGCCACTGCACCTGCCAGGTGCTCACCGGCCGTCGCGGCCAGCCAGAACGCCAGGAAGCCGCCCAGCGAGTGGCCCACGATGACAGGTTCGGGCCCGGTCTCGGCGGCCAGGTCGGCGGCCAGCGCCTCGCGCACCGTCGGCAGGAACGGACCGTCGCCGTCCAGCGGCGGCTCGCCGGCGAATCCGGCCAGGGTGAAGACATGAGTGCGGTAGCCGGCCGCGCGCAGACGTCCGGCCAGGTCGTCCCAGACCCAGCCGGGGCTGGCCAGGCCGGGCACCAGGTAGACGGCCCGGCCCTCGCCGGACGAGTCGACGCGGTAGGGGTCGGCGAGCACCGTCGAGGCGGCCGCCAGAAGGATCGGGATCAGGATCGTTCGAAAACATGCGTGCATGGGTGAGTCCTTGTTCGTCGGGTTCGGAACAAGGGACGCAGCGGGTCCGCAGATGTGACACGGGCCGACGCAGGTTCTTCGCCGAACCTTGGTCCATCCGTCGTCCATCATTGGCGGATGCTACAGTGCAAGCCAATTCGCTCGGAGGTCCGACCATGCCCGGAAGCGACGACCACCCGATCGCCGAAGACGATGTGACCCGGACCGACCGGGCCGACCGCGTTGCGCTCGCCGCCTTCCAGAACATCGAGAAGGGCCTGCTGATCCTGACCGCCCTGATGGTGCTGGCGGCGGCCGGTCTCGAGGTGTTCAAGGTCATCGACCTGCGCGTCGTCACGCTGGCCGACATCCTGCTGATGTTCCTGTACACCGAGGTCATGGCGATGATCGCGGTGTTCTATTCGGGCAAGGGATCGCCATTCCTGTACCCGATCTTCATCGCCATCACCGCACTGGCGCGCCTGATCGTACTGCAGGGCAAGGACATGGAGCCGCAGGCGGTGCTGTACGAGGCCGCCGCGATCCTGTTGCTGTCGATCGCCGCGATGATCATGTTGAAGGTGCGGGTGAAGCGGAACGGCGAGCCCGCGTCGGAGAACGAATACGACCCTCGCTGATCGATGCGCCCGCTCTACAGCGCGCGGGCCTCGTCCGGCGGCCGGGTCATGACCCGCGGCTCATCGCGAAACGCCGCCCAGCTGACGATGGCGTAGCGCAGGCCGGCGGTCACCGGTCGGGCCGCGTGCAGATAGCGGACGTCGGACGGGAAGTACACCAGCATGCCCGCCCGCGGCCGGAGCGAATACTCGAAGTGCTCGAAATCGAGATGACCGCCCTCGTAGTCGTCGTTGAGGTAGACCAGCAGGCTGATGTCGCGGTCCAGGGTCTTCTTCCAGACGCCTTCGTCTTCGATGAAGTTGTCGCTGTCGGCGTGGCCCTGGTAAAACCCCCCGGGCCGGTAGCGAAGAAGCTGCGGCTCTTCGAACCACTCGAAGCGACGTTCGACGGCCGGCGCGATGACTTCGTCCGATGCGCGCCGGACCATGGCGTCGAGTTCGGCCTGCAGTTCGCCGACCGCGGCGCGCTCGGTCACCCGCCGGTCGTCATAGGCGCGGACCACGCGGTCGACCGTCGAGCGCTCCAGATCGACGACCTTCAGACGCTCCGACGGCAGCGCGTCGATGCGCTCGCGCAGCTCGGTGCAGGCAGCGGCGTCCAGGAAGTCGGGGACCACGCCGACGCCGTGCGGGGGACGGCCGGCGCGGCCTGAAGCCACGCAGCAATGCTTGAAGCGCTGGCCGCTGCCACAGAAGCAGCGCTCGGTGCGGCCGGGCGGAAACGTCTCCCGGATCGGAGGGTCGATCACGTCGAAGCGCGGCGTGCTCACCGTGCGGGGCGGTCGAGTCCGACCGCGGTCTGCGGTGGCTGCTGCTTGACCCGGGGTTCGTCGTCGAACGCCGCCCAGCTGACCACGGCGTAGCGCACGCCCGCGGTCACCGATTGCGCGGTATGCATATAGCGCACGTCGGACGGGAAATACACCAGCATCCCGGACTTCGGCCGCAGCGTGTAGTCGAAGTGTTCGAAGTGCAGCGTGCCGCCCTCGTACTCGTCGTTGAGGTAGATCAGCAGGCTGACGTCGCGGTCGAGCACCTTCTGCCAGCGACCGGTGGGCGTATGGATGTGGTCGCTGTCGGCGTGGCCGTCGTAGAACCCGCCCGGGGTGTACTTCAGCAGCTGCGAGCGCTCGTACCAGGCAAAGCTGCGGCCGACCTCCGGCGCGATGACGCCGTTGAGCGCGCGCTCGACCCAGCCGTCCAGCGTCTTGCGTGCATCGCCGAGGTCGACCCACTCGGTCACCCGGCGGTCGTCGTCGATCTCGATGACCTTGTCCGGCGTCGAACGCTCCAGGTCGACGACCTTGAGCCGCTGGGTGTCGCAGCCGGCGGCGTCATCGACCATCGAACGGCATTCCGCGGCGGTGAGGAAGTCCGGCACGATGCCGATGCCGGCCGGCACCGCACGGTCGGGCGCGGTATTGCCGCAGCAGTGCTTGAACCGCCGACCGCTGCTGCAGAAGCACGGCGACGATCGGCCCGGCGGAAACGGGTCGCGGAGGACAGTGCGGGTGGTCGTCGACATGCGATCGTCCGAAGTCAGGATCGAAGTCAGGGTTCGCGCGTATTTTCGATGAAATCGTTGATGATTTCAGCCAATCGCGCCGCCTGGTCTTCCTGCAGGAAATGCCCGGCCCGGTCCAGCGTCAGGTGAGGCTGCCCGGCCGCGCCGGGAATCCGCTGCTGCAGCACGCGATCGGCGCCCCGGGTGATCGGGTCGCTGTCGCCGAACGCGGTCAGGAACGGCCGCTCGAACATCGCCAGCCCCTTCCAGGCATCCCGGTTGGCCGCGGCCTCCGAGTCGTCGCGCTCGGTCGGCACCAGCATCGGGAACGCCCGGGCGCCGGCCTTGAACGATTCGCGCGGGAACGGCGCGTCGTAGGCGGCCCGCACCGCCGGGTCCAGCGCGCGAACGCTGCCCTTGTCGATGATGCTGCCGGCGTCGAACTCCGGGGTCGACTGCGAGAACGCGCGCCACTGCTCGAAGGCCTCGCCGATCGGCTCCTCGCCGGTCGGCAGGAAGGTGTTGGCCGCGATCACCCGGGCGAAGCGGCCGTCGGGACGCTCGCCGACCAGCCGCAGCCCCAGCAGTCCGCCCCAGTCCTGGCAGAACAGGGTGATGTCGGTCAGTTCCAGTTGGGCGATCGCCGAGGCCAGCCAGTTGGCGTGCCGCGAATAGCCGTAGTCGCTCTGGCGGGCCGGCTTGTCGGAGCGGCCGAAGCCGATCAGGTCGGGCGCGATCACCCGGTGCCCGGCGGCGACCAGCGGCGGGATCATGTGGCGATACAGGTAGCTCCAGCTCGGCTCGCCGTGCAGCAGCAGCACCGGCGGCGCATCGTGCGGCCCTTCGTCGACGTAGTGCAGGCGCAGTTCGCCGCCGTCGTGGTCGTCGACGAACAGGTAGTTCGGCTCGAACGGCCAGTCCGGCAGCGAGGCGAAGCGTTCATCGGGGGTGCGGAGATACTCCATGCGGCGCTCCTGGAAAACGGGTACGAACTCCAATCCTCACGCAGCGGCCGCCGTCAGCGCTTGATGCGGATCAAGGACGAGATGTCGCGACCGGTCTGGCCGGCGTCGATGAGCCGCTGGTAATCGGCCAGCGCGCCGGGCAGCACGGTCGAGGTGAAGCCGGTCTCTTCGGCCAGCGCGCTGCAGATCTTCAGGTCCTTCAGCAGCAGCGCCGGATCGAAGCCGGTCTCGAAGGCGTCGTCCAGCATGGTCCGGCCCCGCTTGTCGAGGAACCAGTTGCCGGCCGCGCCGCCGCCGAGCAGTTCGAGCATGGCGTCCTGCGGCAGGTCGAGTTTCTCGACCAGCGCCAGCCCCTCGCAGACCGCCTCGGCGATGCCGGCGACGATCAGCTGGTTGACCGCCTTGGCCGACTGGCCGCTGCCGGCCGGACCGAGGTGCCGCCAGACCTTGCCATAGGCGGCGAACACCGGCGCCAGCCGCTCGAAGGCAGCCGCGTCGCCGCCGGCCATGATCGCCAACTGGCCGTTCTTCGCGCCTTCGACGCCACCGGTCACCGGCGCGTCGACGAAGGCCACGTCGCGCGAAGCCAGCCGCTCGGCGGCCGCACGCGCCGCCGCCGGCGAGACGGTGGAATGATCGGCGACGATCGAACCGGGCGCGAGGTGAGACTCGACCCGGTCGAGCACCGCGGCCAGGTCGGCGTCGGCCGACACGCACAACGCCAGCACATCGACCGCCCCGGCCAGCGCCTCGGGCGAGGCGGCCCGCGGCGCGTGGGGATACTGCTCGGCGAACGCCGCGCGGCGGGCCTCGCCTCGGTTCCACGCGCCGGCCAGCAGCCCGGCGGCCAGCAGGTGGCCGGCCATCGGCCCGCCCATTGCGCCGAGACCGATCCATCCGACCTTCACGAGCCGGCCCTCATGCACCGGTCTCGAGGTAGGTGTAGGCCGACAGGCCCTCGGTCAGCAGCCGCTCGATCGCGTCGGCCTCGCTGCGTTCCAGCCCGGCCGAGGCGACCTTGGCCCGGCACGCGGCCAGCAGCTGCCGGGGCTGGTACCCGACCAGCTCCAGCAGGCTGTCGGCGGTGTCGCCAGGGCGTGCGTTGCGCAGCGCGAAGCCGTCTTCCTGCGCGACGACATCGACGCTGTCGGTATCGCCGAACAGGTTGTGGATGTCGCCGAGCGTTTCCTGGTAGGCCCCGGCCATGAACACGCCGAGCAGGTAGGTCTCGCCGCGCTCGATCTCGTGCACCGGCAGCGTCGGCTCGAGCAGGCCGCGCTCGACGTACTGGTCGATCCGGCCGTCGGAATCGCAGGTCAGGTCCTCAAGCACCGCGCGCCGCGTCGGCGACTCGTCCAGCCGCTGCAGCGGCACGATCGGGAACACCTGATCGATTGCCCAGACGTCGGGCAGCGACTGGAAGATCGACAGGTTGATGAAGTACTTGTCCGACAGCAGGAAACGAATCCGCTCGCGCAGCTCGCGATGGCGACGATGGTCCGGATCCAGCCGTTCGGCGACCCGCTCGAGGATCGCGAAGTACAACGGCTCCAGCCGGGCCCGGTCCTGCAGCGGCAGGTCGCCGTACAGGAACAGGTTGCGGCCTTCCTCCAGCCAGTGCTCGGCCTCGAGGAAGCACTCCTCCGGCTCGCGGTTGTCGACCTCGGACAGCAGCGTGGCCAGGTGGACGACGACCGGGTGGGTGTCGGATTCCAGCGCGAACTCCAGCCCGCGCGGGAACCGCTCGGTGGCCGTGACGTTCGTGATCAGTACCGCGTGGTGGGCGGTCAGCGCGCGGCCGGACTCCGAGACCAGGTCGGGCATCGGCAGTTCGCGTTCGCGGCACAGGTCGGCCAGGCCGCCGACGATCGCCTGGGCATACTGTTCGACCGAGTAGTTCATCGAACAGAAGGTGCGCGATCGTCCCCCCTCGTAATCGACGCCGAGCCCGCCGCCGATGTCGACGATGCGGATCGGTACGCCGGCGCCGCGCAGCTCAGCGTAGTACCGGGCCGCCTCGCGCACGCCGTGCTGGATATCGCGCAGGTTCGAGATCTGCGAGCCCATGTGGAAGTGAAGCAGCTCCAGCGCGTCCAGCGCCTCGTCCTCGCGCAGCGTTTCGACCAGTTCGACCAGCTGCATCGCGTTGAGGCCGAACTTGGCCCGCTCCCCGCCGGTGTTCTGCCAGTTGCCGGTTCCCAACGCCGACAGCCGCAGGCGCACGCCGACGACCGGGTCGATGCCCATGGCGCGCGCCTCGCGCCGGATCAGCGGCCACTCGCCGGGCTTCTCGATGACGATGACGACGTTCAGGCCCAGCTTGCGGCCGCTCAGTGCCAGCCGGATGTAGGGCGCGTCCTTGTAGCCATTGCAGATGATCGTCCGGCCGGGCGCGGCCACCGCCAGCGCGGTGATCAGCTCCGGTTTGCTGCCGGCCTCAAGGCCCATGCCGTCGACCGAGGCCAGCGTGCCGACCACCGAGGCCTGCTGGTTGACCTTGACCGGATAGACCGAGGTGTAGGCCCCCGAATAGTCGGCGGCTTCGATCGCACCGTGGAATGCGTCGCGCAGGTCGTGGGCACGGCGGCGGAGGATGTCGGGAAAGCGGACCAGCAGCGGCAGGCGCAGGCCCTGGGCCCGGGCCTGTTCGGCGATCTCGGCGAGTGCGACGGTCTCGCCCTCGCCGCCCCCGGCAGGGCGCGCGAGCAGCCGGCCGTCGTCATCGACATCGAAGAACCCTTCGGACCAGGCCGGAATCGCGTAACGGCGGCGCGCGGCGTCGATCGAGTCCTGTGTCATGCGGAACCTTCCGTGCGGGGGAGCACCGCATTGTACGTCCCGTCGCACCGCTAGAATACGAGGCTGTCTCGACGATCTCGAACATCATGTCCACCGACGCGAACGCCTCCACCCCCTTCGATCCATCCACCTGGTTCACCGAAGTCTGCAAGGAAGCCGGGAGCGTGATCGGCTGGCAGATCGACGCCCACCTCGATCACGTCGAGACCGAGTTCCAGACCATCGACATCTACCAGACCCGCCAATGGGGCAAGTTGATGACGATCGACGGCTTCGTGATGCTGACCACGCGGGACAACTTCCTGTACCACGAGATGATGACCCACCCCGCGCTGTTCTCGCATCCAGCGCCGAAGCGGGTGGCGATCATCGGCGGCGGCGACTGCGGCACGCTGCGGGAAGTGCTGGCGCACGCCGGCGTCGAGTCGGCCGTTCAGTGCGAGATCGACGAGCAGGTGACCCGGCTTAGCGAGCAGCACTTCCCCGAACTGTGCGAACGCAACGCCGACCCGCGCGCCGAGCTGGTCTTCGACGACGGCCTGGCCTGGATCCGCAACGCCGAACCCGGTTCGCTGGACCTGATCCTGGTCGATTCCACCGATCCGATCGGCCCGGCCGAAGGGCTGTTCGGCCCCGGCTTCGTGGCCGATTGCTACAAGGCGCTGGCCGACGGCGGCATCCTGGTCCAGCAGAGCGAGTCGCCGCTGATCCACCAGCACCTGATCGAGGGCATTCGCCAGAACATGGAGCGAGCCGGCTTCGACACGATCCGGACGCTGGGCTTTCCGCAGCCCTGCTACCCGTCCGGCTGGTGGTCGGCCACGCAGGCCCGCAAGGGCGGCATGCTGACTCCGCCGAGCGCCGAACGCTTTGCCGACAGCGGCATCCGGACGCGCTACTACAACCCGGAAGTCCACCGCGGCGCGCTGGCCACGCAGCTGCCCTGACGCGATGCGCGCGCCCGGCCGGATGCGCGGCGGCCGGGTACGACGCCGGGGCCCGGAACGTCCGGACGGGGTCGGTGCATGGAACGATGCCGAGCCGCGAGCGCGGGCTCGAACGACCGCCGATGGCGGTCAGGCCAGCTGGGGTCGGAGGACCGGCAGGCTCGGGCCCTGGGGAGAATGGGCCGCGCGCAGGATGGATTCGGCCTCGTCAGCACACTGCCCGCAGCAGTCGCTGCAGCCGGTCCGCAGGCGGAGCTCATCGAGCGTCGACACGCCCGACGACGCATGTTCGCGGATGTCGCGGTCGGTGACGGCATTGCAGATGCAGACGAACATGGAGCGAAGATAATGCAAATGCGAATGATTGTCAAACTATTCGCGAACGCGTTTGCCGGTGCGTTCGCAGCCCTCGTCCTGCCCGGCGCTCCGGCCGTCGGCGAGGTGCTCGGCGCCGACGATACCGGCTTCGAGATCGAACACGTCCGGACCCTGGACGCCGAGCCCGACGCGAGCTGGAATCGCCTGGTCCGGCCCGCAGACTGGTGGCACTCCCACCACACCTGGTCGGGCGATGCCGGCAACCTGACCCTCGCCCCCCGCGCCGGCGGCTGCTTCTGCGAGGCCATGCCCGACGGCGGCTCGAACGAGCACCTGCGGGTGGTCCACGCCGCGCCCGGCCGCCTGCTGCGCCTCGACGGCCGGCTCGGCCCGCTGCAGGCGCTGCCGCTGACCGGCGTAATGAGTTTCGAACTGGCCGCCGGGGAATCCGGCAGCACCACCGTGACCCTGCGCTACGTCGTCGCCGGCCCGCCCGGCAGCGCGCTGCAGAACTGGGCGCCGGCCGTCGACGGCGTCCTCGCCCAGCAGGTCGGCCGCCTGACTCGGCCGGCGATCGGGGTCGTCGGCGATCCCTGATAACCGATCGACCGCGAGACTGCTTTTTGACCGCAGATGAACGCGGATGGACGCAGATAAAGACCAGAAGAGCTGAAACCGCTGTTCGTCAGGGTTTTGGCAACCCGGTTGCGGTTGGCGAGAAACGCCGAGTCACGACGTCTGCATTCGCAATCCGGCGATTCGGCGTTGTTCCTCTCCTCCTGCCGTGCTGTTCAGCACATTTTCCATCTTGAACCCTTTTTCTGCGTTCATCCGCGTCCATCTGCGGTCAAGAAGGAACCGCCCGGAACGCAGGAATCAGTCGATCAAACCCGGCCCCGAGCCGAACTCGACCGGCGAGTGCGCAGCCAACCAGGTGAACACGGCGAAGGCGGCGACGTTCTGCTTCAGCGCCTCCGGATCGATCTTGTCGAGGGTGTCGTTCTCGGTGTGGTGGTAGTCGAAGTAGTTCGTGCCGTCCTGGCGCAGGCGCACCGCGGCCAGTCCTTTCGACATCATCGGGCTGAAGTCCGGACCGGCACCACCACCGCGCGCGCCCATCGCGACGCCCAGCGGGGCCAGCTCGGTCTGGATCGCCTCGATCACCGGCATGGCCTGATCGGCGACCTTCGCGGTCATCTCGTAGATCCGGCCGGCGCCGAAGTCGGATTCCGAGGCCACCAGGTAGCGCGCCACGTCGTTGCCGTGCGCCTCGGCCCAGGCTCGGCCGCCCCACAGCCCGATCTCCTCGGCGGCGAACAGGATGACCTGGATCGACCGGTCCGGCCGCGCCTCGTGATCGAGGATCAGTTTCGCCGCCGCGCTGACGATACCGACGCCGGCACCGTCGTCCAGCGCGCCGGTGCCGACGTCCCAGGAATCCAGGTGGGCGCCGATCGCGACGATCGACTCGGGATCGGTCGCGCCGTCGATCTGCGCAATGACATTCTGGCTGGTGTAGGTCCGATTGATCGATGCGTCGATCCGGACGTTCATCCGGACCGGCTCGCCGAGCGCGATCAGCCGCTCGAGCTGGTCGGCGTCGGGATTCGAGATCGCCGCTGCCGGGACATACCGGGATCCGGCGGTGAAACGCATGACGCCGGTGTGGGCGAATCGATTGGTCGAGGTGCCGATCGAGCGGATCACGACCGCCGCGGCGCCCTTGCGGGCCGCGACCAGCGAGCCGCCGGTCCGCGCCTGCACAGCCGGGCCGTAGCCGGAGCCGTCGCGGGCGCGCTCCATCCGGTTGCGGATGAACACGATCTTCCCCGCGACCGTCTCGTCCGGTGCCGCGTCCAGCGCGGCCAGGTCGTCGAACATCACGACCTCGGCCTCGACGCCGGCGTCCGGAGTGGCCGGCGAAAAGCCCAGTGCGGTGGCAACCAGTTCCTGCTCGACCGGCGAGATGATCGCCACCTGCTCGGTCTCACGGACCCAGTACGGGAACGTGGCCGGCTCGGTCCAGACGCGGTCGAAGCCCAGCCCCTCCAGAGTTTCGACGGCCCACGCAACGGCCCGCGCATCATTCTCGCTGCCGGCCAACCGGTTGCCGATACGGGTGGTCAGGTCGGCGGTGATCTCGTAGCCGAGCTCGTCGTCCAGCGCCTGCTCGCGAAGCTCACCGGCCACCTCCAGCGTCGCTTCGTCGAACACCTGGGCCGCGGCCGTGGACGTCAGCAGCAATGCGGCAGACAAGGTCAGGATGCGGTTCATACGTGCTCTCCAAGAAATTCGGTAACGCCCTCGAGGAACATCTGGACGGAAATGGCGACCAGCAGCATGCCCATCAGGCGCTCCATGGCGATGATGCCGCGACGGCCGAGAACGTGTTTCAACAGAGGTGCGGCGGCCAGGATGATGGCGGTCGCCAGCCAGGCCAGGAACAGCGCCAGCGACCAGACGCCGAGCTGGTCCGGGTGTCGCGTGGCCAGCAGCAGCAGGATGGCCATCGCGCTGGGCCCGGCGACCATCGGTACGGCCAGCGGCACGATGAACGGTTCCTCGTCCTCGTCCTCGGCATCGTCGCGGAGATTGCGCGGCACCGGGAAGATCATCTTCAGCGCAATCAGGAACAGGATGATGCCGCCGGCCACGCTGATCGAGTACTGGCTGAGGTGCAGTGCGGCCAGCAGGTACTGTCCGCCGAGCAGGAACGCGAACAGGATGACCAGCGCGATCAGCAGCTCGCGCAGCAGCACTCGCATCCGGCGCTTCGGCTCGACCGGCTCGAGCACGGAAAGAAAGATGGGGACGTTGCCGAGCGGGTCCATGACCACGAACAGCAGGACGAAGGCGCCGATGAGATCCATTCAGGGGGTGTCCGATTCGTT
>Ga0102937_1000539_pt1 | contig 16869 bp, 16 predicted proteins | sample SalPonR2_B_D1_MG_FD_78213 | JGI IMG/M metagenome (GOLD analysis project Ga0102937, IMG submission 78213) | Salt pond soil microbial communities from South San Francisco under conditions of wetland restoration - Salt Pond MetaG R2_B_D1_MG | ecosystem: Environmental > Aquatic > Marine > Intertidal... | reverse complement strand
CGGCTTTTGCCGCCGCCCACGAGCGGCGTTTCGGCTTCTGCGCCGATCACCCGCTGGTGCTGGAGTCGGTCGAGGCGGAAGCCAGCGGCGGCGGCGCGAGCGGTACGGCCGCGCCCGAGAAGCTGCGCGCCGCGCCGCGCCGCGGCCACTGCCAGGCCTGGATCGCGGGGGCATGGCGCGAGATTCCGCAGGTGCCGCGCGATGCGCTGCAGGCCGGCGAGCGGCTGGCGGGACCGGCGCTCATCCCCGAGCAAAACGCCACCACCTGGCTGGCGCCCGGCTGGCAAGCCGAGACGGACGCGCAAGGCAACCTGTGCCTGCGGCGCCCGCAAAAGCGCAGCGCCCGGCGCATCGCCGCGCGCGCCAACCCGGTCACGCTGGAAGTCTTCAACAATCGCTTCATGCACGTGGCCGAGCAGATGGGCGCCGTGCTGCAGAACACCGCCAGCTCGGTGAACATCAAGGAACGGCTCGACTACTCCTGCGCGGTGTTCGATCCGGCCGGCGGGCTGGTGGCCAACGCGCCGCACATGCCGGTGCACCTCGGCTCGATGGGCGACAGCGTGCGCGCGGTGATGGCCCGTTTCGGGGAGGACATGGCGCCGGGCGACGCCTTCGTGCTGAACGATCCCTACGAGGGCGGAACGCATCTCCCCGATATCACCGTGGTCACGCCGTTTTTCGACGCGGATGCGCGCCCGGCGCTGTATGTCGCCTCGCGCGCTCACCATGCCGATATCGGCGGACGCACGCCCGGCTCGATGCCGGCCGACAGCCGGCACATCGACGAAGAGGGCGTGCTCATTCGCGGCGGCAGGCTGGTCTCGCGGGGACGCTTCGACGAGACCGGCATGCGCAAACTGCTGGAGGGCGGCCGATGGCCGGCGCGCAACCCGGCGGAGAACCTTGCGGACCTGCGCGCACAGCTGGCCGCCAACCGGCGCGGCCTGGCCGAGCTGGAAAAGATGATGGCGGAGTTCGGCGCGGAAGTGACGCTGGCCTACATGGGGCACATCCAGGAAAATGCCGCCGCGGCCGTGGCCGAGGCGCTGGGCGGGCTGTCCGGCGGCGAATTCAGCTGGTCGATGGACGGCGGCGAGACCGTGCGCGTGGCGATCCGCATCGACCGGCGCGCGCGCCGCGCCACGGTGGATTTCAGCGGCAGCTCGGCGCAGTCGCCGGGCAACCTGAACGCGCCGGCCGCCATCTGCAAGGCTGCCGTGCTGTATGCCTTCCGCTGCCTGGTGAAACGCGACATCCCCCTGAACGAGGGCTGCCTGCGGCCGGTCGACCTCCGCATCCCCGCGGCCTCGCTGCTCAACCCGCGCTGGCCGGCCGCGGTCGCCGGCGGCAACGTGGAGACCTCGCAGTGCGTGGTGGACGCCGTGTTCGGCGCTCTCGGCGTTGCGGCCGCCTCGCAGGGCACCATGAACAACCTCAGCTTCGGCAATGCACGACACCAGTATTACGAGACGCTGTGCGGCGGCGCCGGGGCCGGCCCGGACTACGACGGCGCGTCGGCCGTGCACACCCACATGACCAACAGCCGGCTCACCGACCCGGAGATCCTGGAGCTGCGTCACCCGGTCCGCGTCGAGTCCTTCGCCGTGCGGCGCGGCTCCGGCGGCGCGGGCCGGCACCGCGGTGGCGACGGCGTCGTGCGGCGCTTGCGTTTCTGCGAGGCGATGAGCGCGGCGCTGATCTCGAACCGGCGGCGCGTGCCGCCATTCGGCCTGGCCGGCGGCGCGGAAGGCGCCACCGGCCACAACCTGCTCATCCGGGCGGACGGCACGCAGGAAGCGCTCGGCGGCATCGCGGAAGTGGAGTTGCAGGCAGGCGATTTGCTGGAGATCGCCACGCCGGGAGGCGGCGGCTTCGGCGAGGAGTGACGCCGCTCACGGAACCGGCGCGCGCGCATTGCTAGTCTCCGCTTATGGAGCGGAAGCGGCAGGCCGGGCGCCACCAGTGGGATGCCTACAGGGTGTGGCAGATCCTGTTGCACCGGCACCCGGTGCGGGTGGCGGATCCGGCGCATTCCTGCGGCCATATCGAGCGCGAGCGACGGGCCGAGTTCTGCGGCGCGATCGGCGACTATCCCGACTTCCTGCAGGACACGCTGCTGCTGATCGCCCATGCGGAGGGCACCGAGTCGGCGCTTGCGGCGCTGGACGCCGCGATACGCGAAGACCTCGGTGCCTGCCCGGCAGGGCAGCCGGCGAACCGGGCGCCGCACGCGCGGCCCTGATTCACTCCTGGCCGGCGGGCGAGTCCGGCATGCCCGCCGCGATCACGGCCCGGGCCAGCGCGGCGCGCTCCGGCTCGGGATCGGTCGCCACCGGCACTGAATCCAGCCAGCGGACATGCTCGCCGGGCAGGCCGAGCAGCGACGCGCCGGCGCGGATCAGCGCGACGTACCACTCCCAGGGGCGCAATCCTTCCTCAATCGCCGACGGCTCAGCGCGCCAGCAGATCGCCTCGCAGGCGCCCCGGGCGGTATCGATCACCACCTCCGCCGGGCGGTAGCCGGCGCCCGCCGCTCCCAGCAAAGCAAGATCCCCGGCATCCAGCGCGTAGAGCGCGCCGGGCAGCCGCGCCGCGGCATCCGGGCAGGCATCGGAGCGGGCCGCGCCATCCCGCCCGCGCTTGCGAAAGGCGAGCCGATGTCCCGGCAACGTGCCGATGCCGAGCAGCTGCGCGCGGGGCACCCGGCGCTGCAGCCAGCCGGGATGCACGTTGGCGCCGAAAGCGAAATAGACGATGCGCCCGGTTATGCGGCTCACCCCGCCTCCCGCGTGTCCCCCGGCAGGCCGCCCGCCGCAGCTGTCGCCCGGGCGGGCCGGCTGATGGCCCAGCGTTCCGCGGACACCGGCGCGAGACGCGCGCCGTTCAGGCCCTGGCTCACCCGGTAGATGACGAACTCGCGCGCGCGCCGCGGTGCGAAACCGACCGTGAATTCGACGCGGCCCGGCCGGTCGGCGGCGGCGACCTGGGCGAGGTCGAGGAACCAGGCTTCGCCCGGCCCGCCGGCGAGCAGCCCGGCGAAACGCAGCGACTCGAGCCAGCCGGTGACCTGGATGCGCAGCCTTTCCGCCAGGTCCTCGCCGCCCGTCTCGAACACCGCCCAGCGCGTGCCTTGCAACAGCACCCGCTCGATGGTCAGGGCCAGGCGCCGCGATACCAGCGAACGCCAGGCCTGCACCGGACACTCCGGTGAAGCCAGGGTGCGGTCGCCGTCCAGCGCGATGCGGCCGCCGCGCCCGCGCCCGATGATATTCATGCCGGCCGCCTGCAGCCGGCGGCGCATCTCCGCAGGCAACTCGTGGGTGGGCCGGAATTGCGCGCCGAGCACCGGCTGCACGTCGGCCGGCGCGCGCGCCAGCGCACCCGCGACCGCGCCGGCCGCCGGGCGGCTGGCGCCGCGGGCGTCGCCATTCAGCTGCGGGAACACCGCCACCGCGTTCTCGCCGGTGATGTTCAGGCCGTGCAGCCAGGTCAGCGCCTGCTCCGCGTCGTTGGTATCCGCTGGCGGCTCCAGCAACAGCATGGCGCTGCGGCGGCGGCAGTAGCGCAATGCCGCCAGCAGCAGCGCCGGCCCGGGCCCGCCTCCCGCCGGCGAGGGGGGCAGGCAGAGAAAATCGATCGGGCCCGCGGCGTCCAGCGCGAACAGCCCGCTGCCTTGCGCGCGCGATCCGACCAGGTCGTAGTCCGTAAGCGCCTTGCCGTCGTCGCCGTCGTCCTCGGCATCTACCCAGGTGACGGGGTGCCCGGGCGCCGTGCTGACGGTGGCGGCCGGTCGTGTCGGCGGCGTCGCGCCGCGCACCCGCACCAGGGCCGAGGACATCAGCGCGTCCGCGACGTAGTTTTCGTCGGCCGGCCTGACCGACAGCCGCCGGTAGATTTCCTGGTCGATCACCCGTTCCGTGCCCGGCGAGCGCAGCCGCTGCACCACCAGGTTGAATGCGGCATCGTCCGAAGGGGCGATCTGGTCGTAGTCCACCGAGCAGCGCAGGTACTCGCGTCGTCCCGGGCTCAGGGCCTCCAGCAGGAGCGCACCCTCGCGGCCGGGCAGGCGGATGCTGCAAGCCTTGCCGCCGTTCGCGGCGCGCACGATCACGGCGCGCTGGCCGCCCGCCGCAAAGAAATCGTGCACGCAGGATTGCAGGGGAGAAGACACGCCCGCCGCGCCGAACAGGCGGTCGAAGGTCGCCGCGCCGTCCACGGCCACCGCCCGACCAAGGGGCCCGCGGGGCGCCGCGCCCAGGAATGCGGTCACGCCTTCCGGGAACGCGTCCAGCGCGGTCTCACGCCCGGGGAATTCCTCGACCAGTATCCCGGGAGTGAGCACCTCAGACATGGACTGCTCCAGCGGCGAACCGGCGGGCCGGCCACGGCGCCGGGACGGGCGGCAGCGTCACCCGGTCACCAGCGCGAACACCAGGAGCATGAGCGCCACCGCGCCGGTGAGCCGCGTGCGCAACTGCCGGTACCATGCCGGCAGCGTGCTCGCCACCGGCGCACCCGCTTCCCACGCGCGCAGCGCGACAAAACCGGCCAGCAGCAGCCAGGCCGCCGCCGCGGCCGGCAACAGCAGCGCGGCCCAGGCGAGCAGCGCCGGCAGTATGCTCATCGACAACCGCATGGCGCGCATGCGCCCGCCGACCAGCGCCAGGCCCCAGTGCACCGCGCCGACGAAAGACAGGATCACGGCGCCGTAAGCGATGAACTGCTGCGCGAAGTAAGCCTGCCGTTGCGCGTCGCCGAGCAGCACGCCGAGCAGCGCGGCCGCGAAGGGAATCAGCCCGGCATAGCCCAGCCATTGCCCGGCCTGCGGCACGCCGCCGGCGATGCGCGGGTGAGCCAGCAGCTCCGTGGGGCCGCCGATGAAGCGGCCGTCCAGGAAGACCTGCGGCAGGGTGTGGTGGCCGGTCCATTCCTCGAGCACATGGAAGCGTTCGCGCGCCGCCCGGTCGCCCATCGACAGCGTGACCAGCCGATAATCGAGGCCCAGCTCGTCGAGTCGCGTCACCAGGTCGCGCACGTCGGTGATGCGCGAAGCAAACAGGACGACCGGGGCGCTGCTGGCGTCGCGACGCAACGCGTCCAGGTGATCGGTGCCGCTCATCGGAATCCTGCTCCCGCGTGTTTGCTCGTCATTGCGCGCATCCTGGGATGATAATAGCGGAACACGCCTGTGCGTGAACGCCGCGGGGAGGATGACATGACCGGTGCCGGCCGCGATACCAGGGGCGAAGCGCTGCGCAAGGCGCTGCGCTGGCTGTCGGACACGGGCCGCCATGACGCGGCCGCCATAGAGGAGGCCTGCCGGCAATTCGATCTTTCGCCGCTGGACGAGGAGTTTCTCCTGCGGGAAGCGCGCAGCCAGGGCGGCAGGCCGCCGGGACCGGGACGCGGGAGCGACGGCCGGTGAGCACGCTGGCGCTGTTCGAACGATTCCCGCGGATCGGCGCGCGCTTGCCGACCGTGGCGCTGGGCGAATGGCCGACACCGGTGCAGTCCGCCGAGGCGGCGGCGCTGCCGGGGCCCTGCGGCGGACTATGGTTCAAGCGCGATGACCGCTGCGCCCGGCCCTACGGCGGCAACAAGGTGCGCAAGCTCGAGTTCCTGCTGGCCGCGGCCCTGGCGCGGGGCCACGAGTCGGTCTTCACCTTCGGCGTCGCCGGCTCCAACCACGCCCTCGCCACTGCGATCTACGCCGGCCAGGTCGGCCTGGAAGCGCGGCTGCTGCTCACGCCGCAGTCGAACTCGTCTTTTGTCGGCCGCAACCTGCTGACGGGCCGCTGGGCGGGCGCGCGGCACATGCACTGCGACAACGAAACCGAGGCCCGGCGCAGGGCGCGCGTCCTCGCGCTGGGCGGGCCGGACGGCCGGCAGGGCGCTTTTGCGATTCCCGGCGGCGGCTCCTCGCCGCTGGGCACCGTCGGCTTCGTCAACGCGGGGCTGGAGCTGGCGGCGCAGGTGCGCGCCGGACTGCTGCCGGTGCCCGACGTCATCTACCTGCCCCTGGGCACCATGGGCACGGCGGCAGGCCTGGCGCTCGGCCTCGCCGCCGCGGGCCTGCGGACGCGCCTCGCGCTGGTGCGCGTGGTGCGCGCCGACATCGCCAGCCCGCGGCGCTTGCGCGCCCTGTACCACGGCGCCGCGCGGCTGCTGCATCGCGCCGACCCCCGTTTTCCGCTGGCCTCAATGGATCGATCGCGCATCGAACTGCGGCACGATTTCATCGGCCCCGGCTACGCGCGCTTCACGCCCGAGGGCATGGCCGCGCTGGCTCACGCCCGCGAGGCCTTCGGCATCAAGCTGGAAGGCACCTACACCGGCAAGGCCTTTGCCGCGCTGCTGGCGGACCTGGAAAACGGCCGCCTGGCGGGCCGCAACGTGCTGTTCTGGAACACCTACAACAGCCATCCGCTGCCGCAGGCGGCGCTGGCGCAGGACTACCGGGTGCTGCCCACGCCATTCCACCGCTACTTCGAGACCCCCTATCAGCCGCTGGACCCCGCGGCCTGAGCGTCAGAGCGCGCCGAAACTGTCCACGCCCCTGAGCAGGAGGTCCCAGCGCGCTTCCACCGCCTCGCGGGCGGCGACGGCCGGCAGCCCCTGGATTAACGCAGCGCGGGAGAACAGCCAGCCCACCGCGTCGCGCGGCCCGAGGCTGAGGAAAAAGCCGAGCTGCCGGGCGTCCCATTCTTCCGGCTCGCGGTCCCGCAATACCCGCTTGATGGTCTGCGCTACGTGCCGCCCCTTGCGCACCGCGGTCTGCGCCGTGGCGGCGTCGAAGGGCACGTCCTGCCAGCGCGCGCAGTCCCCTGCAGCGTAGATGCCCGGCAAGGGACGACCGTCGGCGAGCACCCGCCCCGCGGCATCCGCGGTCACCGGCTTGGCGCGGGGCCCGGTACACAACAGCACGCCGCCCGCCGGCTCCGAGTACTTGCTGTCCGGGCTCTCCATGCGCACGCGGCCGCGCCCGGCGCCCGCGTAGAAAGTCCCGAGGCGCACATCGACGCCAAGCGCGTCGAGGCGATCGAAAACCACCTGCCGCAGACCCTCGGGCTCGGCGCCCAGCACGGTTTCGCCCGCCTCGATCAGTCCCAGCGGCGCGCCCTCCGGCCGGGCGGCCGCCAGCTCGAACAGGCATTGCAGACCGCTGGCGCCGGCGCCGACCACCCAGGCGGTCTCCTCCGCATCCGCGATGCGTTTGAAGGCGTTCACGCCGGGCCCCGTCGCCAGGGCTTCCAGCGGCAGCGGCAGCGTCCGGCTGCTCGACGCGCGACCGTGCACGCCGGGCAACCCTGTCGCCAGCACCAGCGCATCGAATTCGAGTTCGCGCTTGCCGATGCGGATGCGGCGCTCGCGCGACCAGCGGGCAAGCCGCTGGGGCGACCAGTCGGGGCGCGCGTAGTGATGCCGGAAATCCCAGCGGCGCGCGATCTCCGCCAGCGGCGCGCGCAGCTCTTTCAGCGGCCGGCGCAGCACTTCGTGCAGCAGTGTGCGCCGCAGGTGCCAGCGGTCGGGGTCCACCAGGTGGCGCTCGGCATCCGGCAGGACGCGCGCCAGCCGCGCCAGGCAGGCGATGCCCGCGTAACCGCCGCCGAGCACGACGATTTTCACGGGCCGGCCCTCCGGCCGGATTGCCAGCGCGCCAGCACGACGCCGGCCAGGATCAGCGCCAGCGCGACGAAAGCGCGCGGCGGCAACCGCTCGTCCAGCGCCACCGCGCCCAGCACGACCGCCCACACGGGAATCAGGTAATTGATCAGCGAGAGAAAGGTCGGCCCGGCGCGCGCGATGAGGGTGAAATACACCACGGTCGCCAGTCCCGTCGAGAGCGCCCCCAGCGCCAGCATGGCCGCCGCCGGCCATCGCTCCACCGGACCGTGCATCGCCACCGCGCCGCTCTCGCCGCCGGCGCCGGCTGCCAGCAGCAGCATGCCCGCCAGGATGCCGGCGATCGCCAGCACCGGCGCCGCCACGACCACCGGGTGCAGCACGGGGCCGCGTCGCGCCACGATGGCCGCCACGCCGTAGCACAGGGCGGCGCCCAGCACCGCCAGCTGGCTTATGAAGGACGCCTCCCGGCCCACCAGCACGGCGCGCGCATCGGGGCCGGTGAGCACCACCACGCCCAGGAATCCGAGCGCAAAGCCCGCCAGGCGGCGGCGTGTCAGGCGCTCTCCGGCCACCAGGAAATGCGCCATCAGCAGCACCGCGAGCGGCATCACGGCCATCAGGATTCCGGTGAGCCCCGAGGGGATGGCCATCTGTCCCCAGGCGATCAGGAAGAAGGGCGCGACGTTGCCGAGCAGGGCCATGGCAAGAAAGAACAGCCAGTGACGCGGCTGCCGCGACACGCGACGGCGCAGCGCCGCGAGCACCAGCGCCAGCACGCCGGCGCCGATCAGCAGGCGTCCCGCGGTCACCGCCAGCGGCGTAAAGGCCTCCAGCGAGACCCGCACCAGCATGAAAGAGCTGCCCCACAGCACGACCAGCGTGCACAACAGCGCCCATTCCGCGGGCCCCTGGCGCAACGCGCTATGCGACAGCGTCGCGTCCCGGCTCATGGCCGCGATGCTCAATCTTCTTCCGGAATGTCGCCGCTCTCGCCGGGCGCGGTGCTGCGCGGCGTGGCGGCGCGCTCCCGTTGCGTGCGCTCGCGCTGCGCGCGCTCCTGCGACGCCTCCTCGCGCTCGCGCTGCTTGCGGCGGATTTCGTCCAGCATGACGCTCAGCCAGTCGTTCACGATCTTCGACTCCTTTTCAGGAACAGCGGGGCCAGCGCCAGGCCCGCGATGAATCCGCCCAGGTGCGCGCGGAAGGCCACGCCGCCCTCGCCCTCCGGCGCCATCAGCGAGGACAACAGCTGGATTCCGAACCACAACCCCAGCACCCACAGCGCCGGCAGCCTGACCGCCTGCAGGATAAAGCCCAGCGGCACCAGCACAAGCACCCGCGCGCGCGGGAACAGCAGCAGGTAAGCGCCCAGCACGCCGGAGATCGCCCCGGAAGCGCCGACCATCGGCACCACGCCCTCCGGCGCGGGCAGCGCCTGCGCCAGCACCGCGGCCACGCCGCAGGCCAGGTAGAACACCAGGAAGCGCACGCCGCCCATGCGCTCTTCGATATTGTCGCCGAAGATCCACAGGTAAAGCATGTTGCCGGCCAGGTGCAGCCAGCCGCCGTGCAGGAACATGGAAGTGAACACCGTGGCCACCGGCGGCACCATCGCGATCTCTTCGGGCAATTGCGCGTGGCCGAGCAGGACGGCGGGGATCACGCCGAGGCCGAACACGATCCGGTTGAAGCCCTCGGCGCCGGCGCTCATCTGCCACAGGAAAGCAGCCACGCAGGCGCCCACCAGCAGCCAGGTCACGACCGGCGTGATCCCCACGGGGTTCTCGTCGCGCAGCGGGATCATTGGCCGGGCGGCTCGCCTGCGCGGGCGCGCGCCGCGCTCAGGACCGGCTCTCCGGATAGCGGCTTTCGCCCAGCCGCAGCGCGCGCGCCTTGAGCTCGCGCAGGGTTCTCCTGACCAGTTTTTTCACGGGTCCGCGCCAGCGGCCGGCATCGCGCAGGATGTCCCTGAGCACGCTCAGGTCCTGCAACTCGCCCAGCACGTCCGCCAGTTTCTTCAGCATGGCGCGCTCCGAGTCGTCCAGCGGCCGCCCGCAAAGCTCGCGCTGGTGCAACTCGCGCTTCACCGCCTTGCGGAAATCGTGGAAGCGCGGCAGGGCGGGCTGCTCCACCAGCCGGCGAAAGGCGGTGGCCGTGTCGGACCAGGAATCGGCCAGCCCCGCGTCCAGCGCTGCGGCGTCCATGCGCTCGAAAGGCAGCGCCCCGACCTCGCGGCGCGCCTCTCGCAGCAGCGCCGCGCTTTCGGCGGCGACCGGCGCCGGCAGCCCGCGTGCGCCCGGCCGTTCCGCACGGCGCATGAGCCATTCGCGCAACCCGTCCAGCGCTTCCAGTTCCCGCGGCTCGGCCCGCAGCCTGAGGCGCTCGACCGTCTCGCTGACGGCGTCGGCGTCCCGCAGCCCGGACAGCTTGCGCGCCGCCGCGGCGCAGCGCTTTTCCGGCCGGCGCGTGGGCAGCTGGTCGCCGCTGAGCCGCAACAGGGCGCGCACGCGTTTCAGGTCCTTGCGTACCTCGTGCACCACCCAGCCGGGCTCGAGGCTGTCGTCCTCGAGACGCTCGATGGCGCGCGCCAGGCGGTCCGTGACGGTCTCGCCGAGACCGGGCGGACTGCAGGCTGCGGCGGCAACACCTTGCCGGGTGCGTGGGGCTTGCTGGGTCTTCATTGCGGGCTCCTGGCCGCGAATTGTAGCCCAGCCGCAGCGGCGCAATTGCGGTCGCGCCGAGGGGGTCGCATGATGAGGGCTCTATCGGGAGCTCCTGGAGGGTCGTTCATGTCGCGTGAACCGTTCCGCATGCAGAAAACCGCCCGGTCCCGCGCGGCGGCGCGCCCGTGGCTCGCGGTGCTGGGCGCGCTGCTAAGCCTGCTTTGGGCGCCGCTCGCGGGCGCCGCGGGCGTGCTCCAGTTCATCGACCCCCGCCTTGACCTGGCGGAGGGCGAGGAGACGCAGATCACCGTGGTGCGCAGCGGCAGCGCCGCAGGTCCCGCCACGGTTGTGCTGAACGTCAGCCTCGGCGGCACCGCGACGCTCGGAGAAGACTTCAGCATCGAACTCCCGCTGGGCGTCATCAGCATCCCGGACGGCGAACTGTTCGGGCGCGCGCTGGTGCAGGCGCCCACGCAGAACGGCATCGACGGCACCCGCTACGCGGTGCTCACGCTGGCCAACCCCAGCGGCGCAACGCTGGGCCGCGATACCAGCCTGCTGCTGCAGATCGAGGATCCCGACACGCCCGCGGCCCGGCTGACCCTGCCCGGTGACGCCGTGCGCCGGGTGACCGCCGGCCAGGCCCTGCCGATCGAGGTCCGCCGCGACGGGCTGGAGACGGAGACCGTGTCGGCCACCCTGCTGGGCGTGCCCAACACCGCCGCGCTGGGCATCGACTACAGCGATCTCACCAGCACCGTCGAGTTTGCGCCGGGCGAAACGCTGGCCGAGGCGACGCTGTCCACGCTGGGACGTGATGAAGCTGCGCCCCCGCGCAGCCTCAACCTGCTGCTCGCCAACCCCGAGCCCGCCGGCGAGGCGGCTTTCACCGGCCTGGGCCCGCTGGTCATCATCGAGGATCCGGCGGGAGAACAGGCCGGGGAATTCTCGCTGTTCGCGGAGGCTCGCGAGGTGGACGAGGAGGCCGGCAGCATCCTGCTCACCGTGGATCGCAACCGCGGAAGCGCGGGCACGGCGACCGTCGACTGGGTCACGGTGGACGGTCCGGATCCCGGCGACGCCGTCGCCGGCCGGGACTATGTCGCCTCCACCGGCACGCTGGTGTTCGCCGAGGGCGAGACGCGCAGGACTTTTACGGTGGAAGTGCTGGCAGACCCCGACGACGCGCGCGACCGACGCAGCTTCGAGGTCGCGCTGGCCAACCCCTCGGCGCTGGCCGGCATCGATCCCGAAGCGCGCCGCGAAACGCTGGTCATCACGGCCGACGAGGGCGTCAATGGCGACGAGTGCCGCGGCTTCTGCGAGTGCTTCATCGCCACCGCCGCGTGGGGCAGCTGGATGGATCCGCACGTCGTCAGCCTGCGGCGCTTCCGCGACGAGGTGCTGATGCGCCATGCCGCGGGCCGCGCCTTCGTCGCGTTCTACTACCGCCACTCCCCGCCGGCCGCCGCATTCATTGCCCGCCACGAGGTCCTGCGCGCGGCCGCCCGGGGCGCGCTGGCGCCGGTGGTGTTCGCCGTGGAGCATCCTGCCGCCGCGGCGGGCAGCCTGCTGCTCACCTTGCTATTTTTGTTGAATCTCCGCCGTATCGTGGCGCGAAGGCGAGTGATATGAAAAAGAACATCCTGGTCACGGGCACCTCGACCGGCATAGGGCGCAGCATTGCGCTGGATCTCTCCGCGCGCGGCTGGCGCGTCTACGCGGGCGTGCGCAAGAGCGCCGACGCAGAGTCGCTGCAGGAAGACGCCGACGGCGAGATCGTGCCGCTGATCATCGACGTCGCGAAGCAGGACTCCGTAGAGCGCGCCATCGCCGAACTGGCCGAGCAGACCGGCGGGCAGCTGCACGCGCTGGTGAACAATGCGGGCGTCTACCTCGGCGGCCCGCTGGAGCTGATGAGCGCGGAAGAAATCGAGCGCAGCTTCGCCGTCAACGTGACCGGCCTCCTGCTGGTGACACGTGCCTGCCTGCCGCTGCTGCGGGCCGCGCGCGGACGGATCGTCAACATCAGCTCGATCTCGGGGCTGGTGGCCATGCCCGGCGTCAGCGTGTACGCCGCTTCCAAGCATGCCGTCGAGGCCATCACCGACTCGCTGCGCATTGAGCTGAGCCCCTTCGAGGTGGAAGTGGTGGCGGTGGAACCGGGCGGCATCCGCACGCCGATCTGGGACAAGGGCGCGGCGCGCGACGCCTCGGCGCGCGAGGACGACGGCAACGCGGAAACGCGCGCGCTCTACGCGCCCCTCGTGCGGTTGCTCGAAAAGCTCAACCAGAAGCCCGGCGGCCTGCCGCCGGAAGCGGTGGCGGAGGTGGTCAGGGACGCGCTGGAGTCATCGAAACCGAAGAACCGCTACCTGGTGGGCAACGACGCCAAGGCGCTGAACTGGCCGGAGCGCCTGCCCGACGCGCTGCGCGATCGCGCCATCAAGGCCAAGGTCTGGGGCTAGGACTCCGCCGCGGCGGCTTTCGAAAAGACCGGCCCTGGCAGGAATCCGGGGCGACCGGCGCTCACCAGCCGCGGCGCCACAGCCCGCCGAGCCGGCCCTCTTCCATGGCCGACGACAGCTTGTCCATCAGCCGTTTCTGCGTGCGCCATTCGACCTTCAACAGCTCGGCCTCGTCCACCTTGCCCGCCAGCCAGTCGTCGCTGGTGCCCAGCTCGTCGATCAGCCCGAGGTCGAGCGCCCGCGTGCCGTACCAGTGCTCGCCGGTCGCGACCCGCTCCAGGTCCAGCTGCGGCCGGTGCTTGTGCACCATGGCCTGGAACAGCTCGTGGATGTCTTCCAGTTCCTCGCGCAACTTCTCCCGGTCCTTCTCGCTGACCTCGCCGAACATGCTGACGGTTCGCTTGTGGCGGCCGGCCTTGACCTGTTCCACGGTGACGCCGCGCTCCTCGAGCAGGCGCCGGAAATTCGGAATCTGCGCCAGCACGCCGATGGAGCCGACGATGGCGAAGGGCGCGGCGATGATGCGGTCGGCGACGCAGGCCATCAGGTAGCCGCCGCTGGCGGCCACCTTGTCCACCGCCACCGTCAGCGGGATGCCGCGCGCCTGTATGCGCGCCAGCTGCGACGCGGCCAGGCCGTGCTCGTGCACCAGCCCGCCGGCGTTCTCCAGGCGCACCAGCACCTCGTCGCCCTCGGTCGCTACCGCCAGCACCGCGCTGACCTCTTCGCGCAGCGAGGCCGTCGCGCTGGCACGGATGTCACCGCGGAAATCGATCACGAACACGCACTGGCGGCGCTGCTCGCGCGCCGCCTTTTCCTCGCGCCGGCGCTGCTTGGCCAGTTTCTTGCGCTCCGCGTTCGGCAGGACCGCGTTGCGCACGCCGTCGGCGGCCCGCCGCAGCCGTGCATTCAGGCTGCTGACCTTCATGCCGTCGCTTTCCCGCGCGCGGCGCGACAGGTTCACCACCGCGGCGACCACGAACACGATGGCCGCCGCCAGGGTCACCGTCTGGGCCAGGAACAGCAGATATTGCAGCAGGGTCTCGATCACGGCGCGCTCTTCGCTACGGTTGGGGGCAGGGCTACAGCCCGACGTTGTTCTGCTCGAAGACCCGGTCGGCGCGATAGCTGGAGCGCACCAGGGGGCCCGACACGACTTCAAGAAAACCCATCTCCAGGCCGATGCGCCGGTATTCCGCAAACTCCTCCGGCGTGACGTAGCGTTCCACGGGCAGGTGATGCCGCGTCGGGCGCAGGTACTGCCCGAAGGTCACGATGTCCACCTGGCGCGCCTTGAGGTCCCGCAGCGTCTCGACGACCTCCGCGTCCGTCTCGCCCAGGCCCAGCATCAGGCTGGTCTTGGTGAGCACGCCCGGCCGGTGACGCTTGGCGTGCTCCAGCACGGCCAGCGTCTGCTCGTAGCCGGCCCGCGGGTCGCGCACCGGGTGCGTCAGGCGGCGCACCGTCTCGAGGTTCTGGGCGTAAACCTCGAGCCCGGACTCGACCACCGACTCGATCGCCGCCAGGTCGCCGCGGAAGTCGGGCGTGAGCGCTTCCACCGCGGTGTCGGGGTTGAGCTTCTTGATGGCGCGCACGCAGGCCGCGTAGTGCGCCGCGCCACCGTCCGGCAGGTCATCGCGGTCCACGCTGGTCAGCACCACGTAGCGCAGGTCCATCAGCTGCACCGAGCGCGCCGCGTTGTCCGGCTCCCCGGCGTCCAGCCAGCCGCGCGGGTTGCCCGTGTCCACGGCGCAGAACTGGCAGGCGCGCGTGCACACGGAGCCCATGATCATCAGCGTGGCGGTGCCGTTGTTCCAGCACTCGCCGATGTTGGGACAGATCGATTCCTCGCACACCGTGGAGAGACGGTGCTCGCGCACGTTCTGCCGCACCCGGGAGAAGCCCTCGCCGGCGGGCATCCTCGCCCGCAGCCAGGGCGGCTTGCGGCCCAGCGGCGCGGCCGCGGCGCGTTCGTTCTGCTTCACCCCGTTCTTGATCGCCGCCACGCCGTGCTCGGTGCGGAACTTGGCCCCGCTCGGCACGGGCGCCGGCTGCACGATGGGGATACCCTTGAAGTTGCTGTCCATGGGCGCGAATTCTCTCACGGACCGTCGCGCTGCGGAAAACACTGATTTGCTAATGCGAACGATTCGCATTAGAGTTGCGGGTCCTGACACAGCCTGGAAGGCAACCCATGCACATTTTCCGCAAGACACTCTCCCGGCTCGCTCTTTTCGGCACGCTCGCCTCGCTGGCGCTGGCCGCCGGCTGCAGCCCCGAGCCCGATGACGAGCAAAGCGTCATCAACATCTACTCGGCGCGGCACTACCAGAGCGACGAAGCGCTGTACCAGGCCTTCACCGAGGCCACCGGCATCGAGGTGCAGCGCATCGAGGGCAAGGACGACGCCCTGATCGAGCGGATTCTGCAGGAGGGCGCCGCGACGCCCGCCGACCTCCTGTTCACGGTGGACGCCGGGCGGCTGTGGCGCGCCGAGCAGGCGGGCGTCTTCCAGCCGGTCGAGTCGCCGCTGCTGCAGCAGCGCACCCCCGCGCAGCTGCGGCACCCGGACGGCAAGTGGTTCGGTTTCTCCAGCCGCGCGCGCATCATTTATTACGACAAATCGCGCATCGAGCCCGGCGCCATCACGCGCTACGAAGATCTTGCCGACCCCCGCTGGGAAGGCGAGGTCTGCATCCGCTCGGGCAGCAACATCTACAACCTGTCGCTGATGTCCTCCATGATCGCCGCGCACGGCCTGGAGGATGCCGAGGCATGGGCGCGCGGCGTGGTGGCCAACTTCGCCCGCGACCCGCAGGGCGGCGACACCGACCAGATCAGGGCCGTGGCGGCCGGCGAATGCGGCATCGCGCTGGCCAACAGCTATTACTTCGCCCGCCTGATGCTTTCCGATGACCCGGCCGACCGCGCGGTGGTCGAGCGTGTCGGCTGGGTGTTCCCGAACCAGGAAGGTCGCGGCACGCACGTGAACATCTCCGGCGCCGGCATCGTGGCCAATGCCAGCAATGCCGCCGGCGCCCTCGAGTTCCTCGAGTTCCTCGCGTCGCCGGACGCCCAGACGCGCTTCGCGCGCGGCAACAACGAGTATCCCGTGGTGGAAGGCGCGGCGCTGGACAATCCCGCCCTGGAGCGGCTCGGCAGCTTCGAGGCCGACCCGATCGACGCGCGGCTCTACGGCGTCCACCAGGCCGAGGCCCAGCGCGCCCTCGACCGGGCCGGCTGGAAGTAAGCGCGGCGCGTGGGGCGCGCGCGTGCACTGCTGTCGCTGCCGCTTGCCGCGATCCTGGTCGCGGCACTGGTAGCGCTGCCCGTGATCACGGTCGCCCTGCACGTCTTCCTGCCGGACGAGGGCGCCTGGCGCCACATCACCAGCGTACTGCTGTCGGAATACCTGCGTAACACGGTACTGCTGGTCGCCGGCACCGGGCTGGGCGTGCTGGCGCTCGGCCTGTCCACGGCCTGGCTGGTATCGGTGTGCCGTTTCCCGGGACGGCGCCTGTTCGAGTGGGCGCTGGTGCTGCCGCTGGCCTTTCCCGCCTACGTGATCGCCTACACCTATACCGATCTGCTGCAGGTGTCCGGGCCGGTGCAGACCTACATCCGGGATCTCACCGGCTGGTCGGCGCGCGACTACTGGTTCCCGCCGATCCGCTCGCTGGGCGGCGCCGTGGCCATGCTCTCGCTGGTGCTGTATCCCTATGTCTACCTGCTCGGGCGGGCGGCCTTCGTGCAGCAGTCCAGCGGCATCCTGGAAGCGGCGCGCACGCTGGGCTGCGGACCGTGGAAGGCTTTCCTGAAAGTCGCCCTGCCGATGGCGCGCCCCGCCCTGGTGGCCGGCATGCTGCTGGCGCTGATGGAGACGCTCGCGGACTTCGGCACCGTCGCCTATTTCGGCGTGCCGGTGTTCACCACCGGCATCTACCGCGCGTGGTTCTCGCTCGGCGACCCCGTCTCGGCCGCCAAGCTGTCGGCCGTGCTGCTCACCTTCGTGTTCGTGCTGGTGGCGCTGGAACGCTGGAACCGCGGCGGCATGCGCTTCCACCAGCTCGGCGCGCCCGCCGCCGAACGCAAGCCCTACCTGCTGAAGGG
>Ga0102937_1000524_pt1 | contig 17125 bp, 10 predicted proteins | sample SalPonR2_B_D1_MG_FD_78213 | JGI IMG/M metagenome (GOLD analysis project Ga0102937, IMG submission 78213) | Salt pond soil microbial communities from South San Francisco under conditions of wetland restoration - Salt Pond MetaG R2_B_D1_MG | ecosystem: Environmental > Aquatic > Marine > Intertidal... | reverse complement strand
TGTTCACCCGTACCTGCGGTACCATCGGCCAGGTCACCGTAATCGTAACCCACTACCGTAATTTCGTAATCTTCTACTTCCCCATCATCCGCATCTCCGGTAGGAGACATACTCTGGGTACCGTTCGTACTCAGACGGAAGCGAACCCCCAGATCATCATTTAAGATAGTACTGAGCGGTGGCGTGACCGTTAGTGTCACATCTTCGGAAGTATTGGCCGCTATGGTGTTGAAGTATTTCTCGGTATTGACATCGAATACGCCATCATTGTTCCAGTCGACAAACATCGTCAGCGTAGCCTCAGCATTCGTCATGTTCATCACCGGAACCAAAATTTCGGTAGCTTGACCTGTTTCAAAGGCATAATCACCGGGTACAAAGCCATCTTCATCGTCAATCTGATTCGCATCGACGCCCTGATCATCGCCATCCGCATCGGCACTAGCCTGACCATCTCCTTCATCGTCGACCAGGTCACCGATCTTCAATAGTACATTATCCACTTCGTCGGTCAGAATCTGGTGGCGGGCACCATTGTTAGCGGCCAGGGTTTGATAATCCTGCTCACCGGTACCGTTAGTACCATCTGCCAAATCACCATAATCGAAGCCAATGGCTCTAATCAGATAATCTTCTACTTCTCCATCTTCCGCAAATCCACCAACATTCATCACGGCTGTCTGATCGGTACTGAAGCGGAAACGTACCGCCAGATCATCGTTGATATCCGTACCCAGTGGAGGGGTAACGTTGTTTAAGGTAGCTGTCGTTTCTCCGCTATTAACCAGGTCGGAGTACATTTCATTCTCATCGTCGAAATCACCGTCGTTGTTCCAGTCGATGAATGCGGTTAGTTTTGCCGTAAGGCCAGTAGTATTTACCACCGGAATGTCTAAATTCTGTCCGACTCCGACAACAAACATCTGCGCCGTAGGATCGAAACCATCCTCGTCCACACCGTCACTGTCAGCCATCGCTGAATTCGCACCATCCGCTTCGGTATCAACGGTGGCGCCGAGGCGAATATTTCGATCCGGGCGTACGGCGTGTTCTGGTCCGCCATCTCCCTCTGCCGTGGGATAGCCTGTCGGCAAATCACCATAATCGAAGCGGTAGAAACCAAAGTCGACGTCGGGTTCATTTTCGCCGGCCACCAGGGTGACGGTACCCGTCATGCCAGTAGTCGGATCGGCATCGCTGTCATTTGCTGGATCCCCGGTTTCTATATTGGTTTCTCCAGGAGTTGCCTGGTAATTGTTAGGCTGGGTAACCGTAATGGTATAGGTCTCATCCGGTAATAAACCCGGGAACATATACATGCCGTTATTGTCCGTGGTCGTGGTTGCCGTAAATGGCACCCCATCAATGGTAGCAGTCAGGGTCAATTCCACGCCTGGAATTCCGGGCTCGCCGGCATCTTGGATACCATTTTTATTCAAATCAAACCAGACAAAATCACCTAACTTGGCGAATTGTTGGTAGTAGTCTTCCACTTCTCCATCGAGGGCACGGCCGTTCGCATTTAAATTTTGGCTGGAACTTCTCAAGCGGTAGCGCATATGCGTACGCAAGTCGGGGAAGGCCGTACCAATCGTGGCATTAGTAGGTACATTAAAGGAAAAAATATAGGTGCCATTACTAGGGATGAATCCATTCTGACTATTCGTGATGGCCACATTATCCCTTTCGGTAAAGGTCAATTTCTCAGAGGGCTGGAAACTACCATTGCCGTTGAAGTCAATCCAGGCACTGAGATTAGCCCCACTAGTAGGTACCACGGCCCGCACCTCGATTTGGGCTTCGTTACCGGGCACGAGAGGAGTAAGGAGGGTAATACCATCCTCATCGTCCTGCGCACATTCGGAGAAGAGCGCTTCGCCAGGATTGTTATAGGGGTTATTGTCATCACCGTTGGCATCACGACCCGCCGTGAATTCCGGAGCACCATCAATTTCAGAATCGACACAATCGCCCAGGAAAATATCATCGTAGATGAGGTGATAAGCCCCATTATTGGCATTGGTGACCGGGAAGGTATAGTTTACGCCCATCTGGTTACCCCGCGGCAGATCGCCGTAATCGCGATCGCGGGGCCCTTCAAAGTCAATCTGGTCCATGCACCCACCGTTAGTGGTCGTGACCGATACGGTATGAGGGCGACCATCACACTGAATTCCGCTGCGGGTGAAGATGGTTTTATCCGCACCGTCAGCTAGATTTTTCGACAAACTTGAACCGGAAGCCAGTACTAATCCGTCATTATTAATCGTAATATTGATATCACCGGCATTAAAGATAGTACCAACTACCTCTATGTCGTAGGTGCCATTGGTCCGACAATTATCGGTAATGATGACATCTTTAATATCGACGTAGCAGGGCTCGTCGTAGCGGGCGCTAATCGCCGCACAGACATCCGGAAGTGAAGTAGTTGATCCTATTGTTGCGAAGGTAGCCGTTACCCGGAGGTTATTTTCACCACTACATGCTAAATCTTCAAAAGTGATGGGATAGGTTTGATCCTCCGTGACCACTACGGTCTGGTTAACCGGGACGCCTCCGTCCTGTACGGTCACTACTACCTGCGAATTGGCCGGAATCATACCAGGTCCTACATTAAGATTTACCGAAAGGTCATAATTAATGTCTCCGCCCCCGTCATCAACACAGTCTGTCAGATTGAGGTTGGTCAATTCCAGGGTGGCCGGCGGCCGGACCAGAATTTCGTCCGTACACAAGCGGTTGGTTTCTGCCTGGAAGAAAAGCGTCAATTCGTTGAGGCTACCATCGTCCCATATATCATAGGGTCCGCCCAGGAATACCTCCTGATTATAGGGAAGCCCCAGATCGTTCTCCAGTACATCGTCACCAGCTCCCACTTGTCGAGTAACCACAAAATAAGTGGAACCAGCGTCGTTATTTGGGTCACTGTTGACCGTAACATAGACTTCAAACTGGTCGTCAGAGGGATCTCCTGGTGTACCATTATCCAGACAGGCTACGCGAATAATGGGCTCCTCAAAACAGTTGGGAGGAGGATTTAACCCCTGATCAACCGTCAGGTTTTCGTCACCAGCAGCTAAAGTAATGATATCGGACATACCCATGGCATTTCCATCACTATCGATGGCGTCATTTGCTCCAGCATCCTGATTAACGACCATTAATCCAGTAGGAAATTCATCAAACACCACGTAGTAGTCGTCCGGATTCAGGTCAGAAAACAAGTAATAACCGGGGTTCATATTGACATCATCGGCAGTATATCTGGTGCCTAGCAGTTCGTCATCGGTTTCCGTATTTCCATCTCCGTCTTTATTACCCACTACTCTATACAAGCGAACCCGCACATCATTAATACCCAGGTCTTCTTCTCCGGTCTGTAAGCCGTCGTCATTTTCATCTAACCAGACAAAATTCCCCAAACTGGCTTGGCCGGCAGGATTATCTTTCACCTGAATACCTACTTTAATTGGTTCGGCTGCTGGCAAGAAGAGACCTCCCTCTGGATCAGCCTGGAAAGCAAAATTGTTCCAGGCAATACCATCGGCCGCAGTTGTACCTATGGGCGCCTGCATTTCAATTAAGATGACAAAACTTTCTCTCGGTGCTAAAGTTTTATCAAAATCCAGTCGGATGGTCTGAATTTGCGTGCGGACCTCTGGTAAGACATCCACAAATGCCGGCATGGTATTCGTGGGGTCTGTATAAAAAACGGGGCCAGTACAACCGGGGGCAACAAATGGATCTCCGTTAGACTGGGTAAAGAAATCAGGACAAGGATCCGTCTCAAAGGAATAATAGGCGGTTACTTCACTACTGGGCACCGTTGTTTCTATTCCATTGACATCGATATGCTTTGGCATTACCTCGCCGGCAAAGACCGGACGCCACTCAGACTCTCGCTGTTGCAGGGCTAATACCCCGTCATCATTTAAATAAGGTAAGATGTCGGCTATGACCAAATTATTGAGAGCCACATTACCCGTATTGGTTATTTCTAAACGATAAGTAAAAGAACCACCAGAAAAGGTAGATCCAATACCACTGCCCGCCACGGTAGGATCCCGATACAGGAATTCGATATCACATTCCCCTTTAACTCCTTTTCTGGAATCGGCACTTGTTCCTTGTAATACATTAATAACTGCACAATTTTCCGTGGAGAAGTTGGTTTCTGCGATAAAATCGCTTAGATCAAAATTCTCATTATCATTATCCACTTGCAGCGGAACGGCCCCATCCCCAATAACGCCACAGTTCTGATAATCCCCCACAGGAGTACCAGGCCTTATTCTCACCTGATACACAATCGTATAAAAGCCTGAATTAATATTGCTGCCAGTAGCGCCGGGTAATTCGTCCCAATTCCAGATTAATGTCGTTATGCCACCACTGGAAGATACCGATAAAGGATCGGGGGTAGTTGGAACATTGGAAGAATAAGAGCTTACTTCTATAAATTCAACATCTTCTGGCAAAACATCTTCCAGTTCCACATTTGCGACTGCGTAGGGACCGGCTACCCGAAAACGAATGCGGTATTCAAAAACATCCGTTGGATCGAAGGCACTGGCACTCAGCGAAGTTTTCTGCACCTGAACAATTCCAGGGGGGCGAATTTCTACATTCGTACATCTTTGCTGTGGGTAATCTGATCTTACAACGACATCTGGCTCGTTAACCCCAGTTACGTTATCTATCACAAAGCAGTTTTGTAGCGTGTAGGGTAAGTTCGCCAGGTTGGGGTAGGTGTTAAAATCGGTTCTAACCTTTGCTTTATAAGTGATTATATAATCCGCACTACTTGGATCGGCACCTGATACATCCATAAAAGTTCCTTCCAAAGTTTGAGTAGTACCAACTTGACCAAAGGTACCCAAGAGCGTACCAGTACCATCTCCATTGGAATATAAATTATCGCTGTACTCAACCGAACCAGGTACAAACGCTAATTCCGGAGGAAGTACATCTGAAACATCCATGCTCGTTACTGTAAAGGGGCCGTTTACTCGCCACCGCAGTCGAAACGTCACTTCTTCGCCCGGGAACTTGACCGCTCTATCTACCGATTTCGCAACGGGTACCGGCCCTACGGGTAGTATCCGGATTTCATCAACACAATCCTCCAATTCATTTGGATTACAAACTTCGATGGCGGCCCCATTGATCTGACCATCTACCCTAAAACAATTAGAAAGCCCGGAAGCAGCTTCTGCCCCAATAAGGACCGTGGCCGTGTAAGTGATTTCATAAAAATCACTACAGTCAGGATCCGCAGGCAAACTGGCAAAATCCCATTCGAGTGTCTGTCCCCCAGCTCCCTGAGTGGCAAGACCACTTACGTCAGGTACCGCATCGCTACCGCCCGGAAAATTGGTCAACACCACAGAACCAGGGTCAAAGGCAAATCCCTCAGGTAAATCATCCGTAATCAAAGCGCTGGTAATCGGATCCTCTCCGCAATTCTGGAACCTCAGGGTAAAGGTCGCCGTTTGGCCTGGGAAATAAGTTAGATCGCCGTTACCAATAGTTTTCTCTAAGGCATAGGGGCCGGCTGGCTCCGTTCTAGCCACCGTAGAAATGGCACAGCCATCCGTAGGGGTTTCTATACCACTGACACCGTCAATGTCGACGGAGGCAGTAAGGCAAGTATAGGTAGAATTTACATCGTTTAAACAGGCCAAACAAGGCTCGCCATCCTCAATTCTGGGGTTGGCACCAAGCACCGGATCTCCGGTAGCCAGATCGTTTTCCTGTACTTCATAAGTGAATGCAAGATTCCCGTTAGGCATAAACCCAGGAAGGATAGCGCCTGAGAACTCAAAAGTCAGGGAGGCTAATCCATCATCTACGGGTAAAGTAACACTTTGACTGGTATTGCCAGTTGTGGTATTAAAGGTACCTGATGCAGGAAACACCCCACTACTACCATCAAAGGAAGTATAAGTAATGGTATAATCTACCCCTCCAAAAGAAGCAGGAAAGCTGATGGCGGGAATTTCCGTGATCCGTATTTCACTGGGAATATTTAAACCGGCAGTTAGATCGCTGAGGTTTACATTACTGGTGTTTTGGAATTTAAAGCTCAAATCCCCCGAGTCCCCAATGACCTCGGTACTTAAGCTTGGCCCATTCACACAAGCAACGGAGTAAATAGGGTCGAACTCAAACTGCCCCGTTACGTCATCGGTGATTATATCCGGACAAAGATCGTCCTCGGGCCCGTATTGCCCCGTAAATTCTGCATCGATATCGTACATATCCTCAAAACCAGCCGTAAAGGCCAATTCGAAGGTTAATTTATCTCCTGCTTCGTAGGAGGGTACATTGTAGGTCAATATTCCCCCCGCATGTGTACATCCCGAACAGATCCCTGGATAAGAAATATCTGAATTCTCAGTAGGAAGGTCTACCTCTATGGTCACATCACTTAAGCTATTGACTCCGGACATTACCGGTACTAATTCTACTTCAAACTGAGCATTTGTACTTCCAGGGTTCCCCAAGGCTATTTGGTTAATAATGACCTCCCATTCCGGTGGGGTATCTGACACATTTACCGGGGCAGAATCACTGGTCACCGGGTCGGCATTATCCGCAGAGATGGTAGGCAGCAAATCTAAATTAAAGCCATCACAAACGGAGTTTGGAGGGGCAATCACTTCAAGTGTGATCGCTCGGGTACTACCCGATAAGAAGGAAGGGCCCAAATCAATAATCAAATCACCACTACCATCAATGGCCGAAGAGATTACATCTGTACCAATTGCGGTTGCCGAAATCCCATCCAACAGTGGTAATGGTACCCTAATCTGTGCATTTTGAGGGTTTGCTACCGAAGAGATCGCACTGTAAGCAATATTATAGGTAATGACCGTACCGGTGGAAGCATTAGGTGAAACGGTCTGATTGATAAATAACAAGACATCAGCGGGTATTTCCGCAAGGACAGCATAAATAGTTGGATCAATAATCACCGGATAAGCGTCATCATACTCCCCTAAATCAAAGCCCAGCACATTATCTTCTAATACAAAATTACTCCGGACTACTTTTTTCACCCCATCAATGATTTGAAAGGAATGTGGTCGCGAATGACGAATTTCTTCCTTCTTGGCGGGCAATACCAATTCTCCCTGTTCAGAAAGATAAGCCCGTTCTGCGCCCTCCAAATGGAATTGAGCATCCGCTACATCGGCGCCCGGTGCCAGAATAAAGTCGTAGCCAGCAAGGCCTTTCCCTTTATCATAAATCCTTACATCTACCCCTGGCGCTACCTCTGAATAAAGTAGCTCTTCTCGTCCTCGATCCGTAACGAACGCTGGGCTTACATTGACCTCCGGAAAATTCATTTTCCAACCGGAAGATGAACTATTCAGTTTAATCCCATCGGGTTTTAATTCCAGGTCGTATCCCTTCGCCTGAACCGTTTTTGAATGGGGCGTCAGGATCATTTGCACCTCGGTTTCCGCTTGCTGACAGGCAGCGAAAACCAATACGGCAAAAATAGTGAAACCTAAATAGGCAACAGCGCTATTCAGGTAAACTGAAAACGAATGACCCAGGGTATAGGTCCTTTCCTTCATGGAGTGTTTCATAACAAGGTAGATTTATTAATGAGTAATGATTTGTTACCGTATAATTGAATAATGATTGGGGAAGTACACCGCTATCCATTCGGCGTCTTCTGAAATCGTGTATTTTCCTGCTAAAATTTCACTTCGCTGTAACCGGAGCACCTGGCAGAAAAATTCAGGTAGCTTCACCGTCTCCTCCAGGAGAAAGTGATCTCCTGAAAAGTGCTGTTGTAGCGTACGCAGTCTCATGGACGCTTTAGAAAAGAAAAAACTCAAGTCCTCCTGCGGATTGGAAGTAATTCGCACTTCCGCAAAATGACAATAAGCTCTTTCCAATTCCAGTGTGCCTTTTGTGTACAGACGACAGATGCCATTGCCTCGACAGGAACGACTAGGCACGCCAAGCACTAATTCTGCTTCTAATACTTTTTCAACCTTAGCGGGGGGGATACAAGTTTCTTGGCTAGTACTCGTTACTAGCCTACTTTTATATACCATTCGTAATTCACTTTTGAATGTATGCTTTTTGAGATAGGCGGACGAAGAAGGATTACATTAGACGATGGTAGTATCGATAATTATCACTTCTTTGTTAGGGACACGCAGGGTCTTTTTGAGATCATTTTTGATCAGGGTAAATTTTTTCATTTTTGCTCGCTTTAGTTCGTCTAAATATGATTTATCACAAATCTAAAGTATATAAGGCGAGATACCTTTAACAGAAAAAACTAAACTGTTACCTTCCGTTGATTTAGACTTGCCCCCCCTAAGCAGCTAAAAATAAACACCTTAAAACAAAATAATGATTCAAAAGCCTAAAACCACCACGTAAAAAACCGGTTTTTGCCTTTTTTTTTACAAAATCGTTTATAATGTTACCTGGCCATTTCAAAAAAAATGAAAAAAAAAGATAAGGCCGCATTGAGGAGTTTTTAAACAACTTCTATATTTCCTTAGGTTGTTTTGCTGGTGAAAGTACGGCCAAAATTAAATCCCAAAGTTTTTCATAAGGAATGATTTCTAATTCTACAGCCTGGTTTGCCACTTCCAGGGGTACATTTACTAATTCACTTTTCAGCTTTTGGGTCTTCTCTTCTATTTTCGCTTTATCAAAACCATAGCGAGGGATTTTTAACACCATTTTCATAAATAGATAAGTACGTTTCGTATGCTCGGAATTCAAATAGCGGTAGCAATACTGCTGGTGAGCCTCCATCCGGTCTATTACTTCTTCATAACGCTCCTCTACGATAGCAATCAAATTTTGAGCAATCAAAATAGCCGCATTTAATCCACTCTTATCTTTAGAAAAGGTGACGACCTCTTCCAGAAAATGATCGTAGTCAAAAGCGTCCTTAATGAGTCCTTGATAGCGTGGCGTACTAATTCGGTGGCTGCTAGCTAAAAAATAAAGATAAGCATGATAAATCATCCACACTTTTTGGGTATTCTCTGGCAGAAACTGAAATCGGGTATGCTTTGTCGTATTCCAATATATTTTTCCAGCTTCTTCATATTTTTCCGTGTACAGTGCCAAAATGAGATATAACTCCTGATACTTAAACCAGTTGAAGCTGCCCTCTTGCATGATCTTCAGACACTTCTGAGCTACCTCTTGCCCGGCTTCAAATTGCCCCAATTGCACGTGGCAAACGAGTTCCTGGTAATAGAAAATCTGAAGGGGAAGCTGCGTTTCGTATGGTTTAGCAGAAAAATAAGTGATCCCTTTTTCGCAAATATCTAAAGCCGCCTTGTAATCATAAATGGTAGTAGCCGCCATTAATTCAATCAGATAACGATACAAACGATATTGATGTGTATCGCCCTCTATACCGAGATCATCTAAGTGCTCGAGAGCTTGTTTAGCTCTTTTGTACTGGTCTGTTTTAGGAGAGCGGTCATTTACGTAGTTCATGATCAAATCCACGTAGGCTTCCTGTGCATCTTCTTCCAGGAAATACAGCTCCCGATACTTTTTGAAGCGCTTGTTGTAAGTATCAAATTTTGCCTTATCCCCCAAGCGGGCACCATAATGCAGGCGTAAAACAGAGCATACATCCACCGACAGTTCTGTAAACTCAAACTTTTCCGCTTTTTTGAGAATCCCCTGGGCAATCTCAACGGCCGCATTACGAGCGTTTTGGCCAAGCAGGATCTTCACCATAGCCCACTCTTTATAGCACTGGTAGTAGGCTTTTTGGTAGCTGGTACTGGTTCTGTTCTTTTCATCAAAGAGTAGAATGGCCTCTTTGAGCCTTTTCTTAAGCGTGAATTTTAACTTACGATAATTTCCCGTAGATACTTCACCTGGATAAAGTACTTTTAGTGCTTCTTCATCCGAATCGAAAACATCTTCCACGATCCCTTCAAAGAATCTATTTAACAAGGTATCGCCTTCAAAAAAAAGCAGATTCCGTGCAGTAAGTTTAAGCTCCGATGGGTCTGCCATCAAAGCCAGTTCCTTCAATTCCCGCATAGTAATTTAAATACTTAACCCTATGGCTGATTCTGACCATTAATTGATAAAGGTTCGGTATTCGGGAAAGATAAGTGAGGGGTCTGTCAACCTAGGTCGTTATTAAAAAATAAAATCATATAGATGAAGAATACAAAAAAAAAGGGAATTGGCCTACTTCCTTCGTTTAAAAAATGGTAAAAAATAAAAAAGTCACTGAATGTTGGAACCATTCAGTGACTTTTAGACAGATAGCTAGTAAGCCTTATTACTGCACCTTAATCAACTCCACCTCAAAGATCAAAGTTGCATAAGGAGGAATAGCTCCCTGGCCGGCACCCTGTGGGCCGTAGGCCAAATCGTAAGGGATATACAAGCGCCACTTGGCACCTTCTCCCATCAATTGCAAAGCTTCGGTCCAACCTGGGATCACCTGAGTGACACCAAAGGTAGCCGGCTCGCCGCGCTCCACAGAACTGTCAAATACTTTTCCATCCGCCAGTTTACCGGTGTAATGTACCGTTACCTGGCTATCTTTGCTGGGCTTAGCGCCTACACCCGGCGTTAATACTTCGTACTGCAGACCGGAATCAGTGACTTTCACTTCCTCGCGCTTGGCGTTCTCCGCCAGAAAATCTTTCCCCGCCTGAATCGCACCGGCATTCATTTTCTCCTGCTGCCCCTGCATATATTCCTGAACCGCCTGATTGGCCGTTTCCGCATCCATTTTCAAATCGTTTCCTTTCAAAACATCGTCGACCGCTGTAGAAAAAGCTGATACATCTAAGCTGTCTACACCTTGTTGTTGTAGGTTTTTCGCAATCAAAACGCCAAAACCATAACTTACTGAATCCATATTATTCGTTAGTTGCTGGCCGGACACACTTGTGCCCACCAGTAGAATGAAAAAAAATAATGTACTTACTTGCTTTATCATTGTGTTTCTATTTTTCGTGTGTCGTGTGTCGTGTGTCGTGTGTCGTGTGTCGTGTTAAATATAATACATGACACATAGCACATGAAACATAATACATGTTTACTCTCCCCAGCGATACGATTTGATCTCCAGTCCCGCCAGGTCGATGACCCGATCCACTACGGTAGCCGCAATTTCTTCTGCCGTTTCCGGTCGGGAATAAAACGAAGGGCTGGCCGGGCAGATAATGCCCCCCGCCTCGGTGATCGTTTTCATGTTGTTGATGTGGATCAGGTTGTAAGGCGTATCTCGGGGTACCAGTATTAAACGGCGGCGTTCCTTCAATATTACGTCGGCCGCCCGGGTGATCAGGTCGTTGGAAATGCCACCCGCGATCCGGCCCATCAGGCCCATGGAGCAGGGACAAATGATCATAACACCATACTTTGCTGATCCGGACGCAAAGGGAGCCATAAAATCAGACTTCTCATAAAAATCGAAGGGATAATTTTCAAAATCCTGGTTGTCTAATTCATATTCCCAGTTGAACTTGGCATTTTTTGTCATCACTACCCCTACCTTCGCCAGCTGGTCTTTTCCAATTTTTGACAGGCGATCCAGTAATACTTTTGCGTAAATCGAGCCACTCGACCCCCCGATACCTACGACGATTTTTTTGGCTGTAGCCATATATGCTGGTTAAATTATTGAATATGACCGTCATTCGACGACTTTAACGTGTTCTTTACACATTTGTGCAACGAAAAAGTTTATTTTTCGTCTATAATTCATAATATTAATCGCAATTGTGCACACAAATATGCCCTTGGACAAAGGATTAGTTGTACAGAAATAAAGAATCATGAAGAAAATTTTGCTAGCTGTAGCCGCCATGGCGACGATTGGATTATTCGCTGCCTTTACCCTACCCGGAAATCAGATCCAAACAACGGGCCCTGAGGTGAAAGAAACCGCCGAAAGTATTAAATGGTATACCTGGGAGGAGGCCATCGAGCTGAATAAGACAGAACCTCGTAAATTATTCATTGACTTATACACCGACTGGTGTGGCTGGTGCAAACGCATGGATGCGACTACCTTTACTGATCCGGCCGTAGTCCAACATATCAACGACAACTACTACCCCATCAAATTCGATGCGGAGCAAAAAGAAGAGGTTATTTATAATGGCCACACCTTTAAGTATATAGCCAGCGGGCGCCGTGGCGTACACGAATTGGCTTATAGTCTCCTCGACGGAAAGCTGAGTTATCCTTCTTACGTCTACATGACTAAAGATGTGGAGCGCCTCTACGTCTCCAAGGGCTATAAACCCGCCGATCAATTAATCAAGGAATTGAATTATTTTACGGAAGAAAAGTACCTGGAAACGGATCAGTAACAAAAGGTGCACAGGAAATGCAGTGCCGCTAGGCACATAACGTGGGTAGATATGAATGCTTATTATCATAAAACGGTGCCTTTAGGTACCGAACGTGATCTTTGGTATAAATTATGTTCCGTACCTAAAGGCACGCATTCCCACATTAATTCTAGAACCAATCTGCCCTGCATTAGCTAAAGAGAACTATTTCCCACCAGATTCTTCTCTTTCCTTAAAGCTCATCTCTGTTGATTAAGACACAAAGCGCTTTTAATATTTCTTCAATTTTTCGGTCATTTTTTCCAATTCCAGCTTTAGCGTCTCGGCAGAAGTGGAGGGAGATTTAAGTTGCATTTTTTCGGAAAGCTCATCGATGGCATCCAGGTAGAAGACATCGGTCTCAATATCGTATTGAATATTCTCCAGCTCGGCCAGCTCTTCGAATTGTTCTTCGCGCATGGCATCCAGTTCTGCTTTTTTACGCGCCAAGTCATCGGCCAGCGCTTTGTTTTTCAGAATATTTTGCAGTTTCCCCTGACTGGCGTCTAAAAATTTCTTTTTGGTCAGCCGCATCGTTCGCTCTTGCTGGTATTCGCTGAGCAGGCGGTTGAGCTCCTTACGGTTACTTTCGCTCAACTTTTCCTCCTGTTGGGCGATAATATCCCTGATCGATTCATTAATCAGACTCAGTTCTTCCTTGTTCTTTTCCGTAAGGTCCTCCAGGCGTTCCAATTGCAACTGTGCCCGTCCCTCTACGCTTGCCGAAATGCGTTGCTGTGCTTTGCGCCGCTGCCAGCGCTGCACGATCCAATAGATCGGGATCACAATCAGTGCCAAACCCAACAAGACAAATAAAACATAGCGCAAAAAGGGTAAAAAGCGCATAAAGAATAGCGCCGCTACTACCGCAACGAATATATAGATCAGCTTATCATTTCTTTTTCCCATGGCGATTCCGCTTGTATTATAATGGTGTAGAAAGCCAAACCTCAGGATTTCCTACTTTTTTTTAAATAATTTGAAAAATTTCATGAACCCTTTTTCAGATTCCGCGTTACCCAATCAGTTTTTAATCGCTAATGTTTTTTGTTTGTTTATAGTTTATGTAGGTGCTCCGCCGGGGTACCTTTTTTTATGCCTATACCGGAGCTGCTCAGTCGAAGCTCCTGCTTCGACCCCACCCCCGCCTTACTTATAACCCAACTAAAGTTAATACAATTTCCTTCCCAATTCCTTCGATTAGCCTTAACTTCGATTCGTACTTCAAAATAACACTACCGATGCGGACCTCCCAAAAAACGCTCAGCTTTTTCTTTTTGTTACTTTTCTCCTGCTCAATTCAGGCTCAAATCCCAACGGACTTTAATGATTACGTTTATGCCAACGGATATGTTTTTCCTACCGCTATCGAATTCGATCAAAATGCTCAATTGTACATTGCTTCCAAGCCCGGACGTATTTATGTGATCGATAGCAGTGGTGCCAAAGTCAGGGAACCCCTGCTGGATATCTCCGAAGAAGTAGCCGACTGGAGTGACCATGGCCTCATGGATTTTGCCCTGGATCCTGATTTTCTCAACAACGGTTATATCTATTTGCTGTACGCCGTCGATCCGCATCACTGGAAATACTACGGTACGCCCCAATATGATCCGCGTGCTAAGGAGCTCAACACTGCCACGATCGGACGGGTGACGCGTTACCAGGCCGATGCGGCTACTCAATTTACCTCCCTAGTCCCCGATAGCCGTAAAGTATTGCTGGGAGAAAGCATCGATAATGCTATTCCCCTAATCTACGAATTCCATGGTCTGGGCAGTCTGCTCGCGGCAAAAGACGGCACCCTCCTGGTCTCCTGTGGCGACGCCACCCTTAACGTTGGAGCCGCCGTGATTGGCAAGGACACCGTAGGTAGCCTTACCCACCAGGCCTTGCAGGAAGGTATCATTACGGCAGACATGGATATTGGTGCTTACCGGGCCCAGTATCCCGGTATTTATTCGGGTAAAGTGCTACGAATTGATGCCCAAACGGGTGATGGATTAGCCAGTAACCCCTACTATGATCCCGATGCGCCGCGTGCTCCCCAGTCCAGAATATGGGCTATGGGTTTTCGTAATCCGTACCGGATTTCGCTAAAACCCGAAACGGGAAGTCACTATCAGGCCGATGGGGATCCCGGTACTATTTTCGTGGGCGACGTTGGGAATGGCGCCTGGGAAGAGCTCAATATTATCACCAAAGGAGGGCAGAACTTTGGCTGGCCCATTGTAGAAGGTATAAAAACCAGCTGGTCTTTCTGGACTAAAGAGGTCCCCCTTAATCAAGCGGCCCCCAATCCACTGGCGCAGGCCGGTGCTTGCGAACAGGTATTCTTTAATTTTCGCGATCTGCTGGTGCGGAGCCAAAAGCAGCCACAGTTGCCTACCAATCCCTGTAATTCTGCACAGATCGTTCCCGAGGACTATTTGAGTTACGAAAAGCTACCCGTCATCGCCTGGAGTAATTCCCGCTGGAATAAACCCGAACGGGCGATTGTGCCCGTCTTTAATCCGGAGGATGGCAAACCGGAAGAAGTAGAAACAACGGCCCCGGAATCGCCGGTGGAGAGTGAAGCCTTTGGTGGATTTTCCAGTTTAGCCGGCGTGTATTACGACTCGGGCACTTATCCCGAAAAATACCATCATACTTATTTCGGGCTTGATTTTAGCGGTTGGATCAAATGCTTTCGTTTTGATGATAAACTCAACTTGCTTAGTGTGGAGCCCTTTCACAACGGCGTGAAGGATATCATCCACCTGATTAGCCATCCCCAAAGTGGTGAACTGTTTTATATCAATTTGGCCGGAGAGATTCGTACCATTTCATACGGCGGCAATCCTCCACCCCAGGCGGTCATTGAGGCCGATCGGTCTTTTGGGGCAGGGCCCCTTACGGTAAAATTTGATGCCAGCTCCTCTTCGGATAGCAATTTGCCGATCACCCAATACTTTTGGGACTTTGGCGACGGCACGAGCAGTACCGAAATCAGCCCGAGCCATACTTTCCAGGCCAGCGGCCCCGCTCCTGAAGGTTTTGCCGTAAGGCTCACCGTCACCGATAGCCTGGGCGCAGAAGCCAGCACCGAAACCGTCATCTCACTCAATAACACCCCACCGGAGGTGGACATTATCAGCTTCGAGGACGGTGATCAATACCCCATCGATGCGACGGCTTTACTGCGGCTGGAAGCACGGGTAGAAGATGCCGAACACGGCCCCGAAGAGCTACAATACGAATGGCGAATCTTCCTACACCACAACGATCACTTTCATCCGGAACCCGCCATTTATGAGCCAGAGACTTTTACGCTAATTAGCCCGCTGGGTTGTATCGACGAACTCTATTGGTACCGCATCGAACTGACGGTCACCGACGGTGCCGGACTACAAACCCGACTTACTGAACGGATCTACCCCTACTGCGGCGAGCCCTTCTGGAAAAGCACGGAATTGGAAGCCAGCGTACTAGAGAAAGAAATCGAACTCAACTGGCAGAGTCAGGAGGAGGAAGGGCTGGATCGAATCCTCATCCAGCGGAGTAAAGATCTTTTCCACTTTGAGACAATTGGAGAGTTAAACACTACCGGGGCCGGAAGCACCTACCGTTTTGTGGATCGTTCGCCGATGCGGGGCAGCAATCTCTACCGGCTAAAACTCCGCAATCAGGAAGGTGTCTTTCGCTATTCTAATGTAGCGACCGCGACTTATCCCAGACCCCTGGCCGTACAGGTACAACCAAATCCAGCCCGGGAATTCTTTGATCTTCGGATTAAAAAAACGGAAGGGGAAACCCTGCGCTTTACCCTCTACGATGTTTCCGGGCGGAAACTACTGGACAGTAGTTGGAATACCCCTACCGGAATAGCCTTTGAGAAAAGAATTTACACCAATCAACTCAGTAATGGCACTTACCTTTATCAGGTGCATAATGGTGAGTTGAGGGGAGCGGGAAAGGTGGTGGTTAGTAAGTAAGATGTAACGCATCGGCCACCATGAAACTGCTACCACCAATAAAGATCAAATCTGCCGCTTTGGCTTTTGTTTTTGCTGCCCGCACCGCCGCGGCGACGGAAGGGAAAAAAGCACCGGACAGCCTGGCTTTTTCCACCAGACTTTGCAGTTCATTAAGCGGTAAAGCCCTTGGGACATCGGGCCGGCTCCAGTAATAGTGGGCAGCTTTGGGTAATAGTTGTAGTAGTGCAGTGTGATCTTTTCCCTGGGCAAAGCCCAGTACAAAATGCAGCTGCTCGTAGGACTGTTGTTTCAGGTAAGCCAGCGCTTCGGCAAAGCCCTCCTTATTATGTCCGCTGTCGGCAATGATCAGGGGCTGCTCCTGCAATACCTGCCAGCGGCCGATAAAATAGGTTAGTTGCTTCATATTCGACAGTCCGGCTGCGATGGAAGCATCCGTAATCGGGACTTGTTCTTTTAACACTTCGGCACTAGCCAGGGCGGTTGTTAGATTTTGTATCTGATAAGTACCCAGCGCATCCAATGTCAAAGCCTGGGCATAGGGCTGTCCATTCCGGGTAATTTCCAGTACTGATTTAAATTCTTTAATTCCCAGCATCCGAGCCTCAAATTCCTGATCGGCGTAAAGCACCGGGCCAGCCTGCACTCGTTTGGCGTAGGCCTCAAAAACCGGCTGCGTCTCCGGATGGGTATGACCGACCACCAGAGGGGTGTCAGGTTTGATGATACCCGCTTTCTCACCGGCTATTTGGGCCAGGGTATCGCCCAGTACATCCT
>Ga0102937_1000517_pt1 | contig 17187 bp, 14 predicted proteins | sample SalPonR2_B_D1_MG_FD_78213 | JGI IMG/M metagenome (GOLD analysis project Ga0102937, IMG submission 78213) | Salt pond soil microbial communities from South San Francisco under conditions of wetland restoration - Salt Pond MetaG R2_B_D1_MG | ecosystem: Environmental > Aquatic > Marine > Intertidal... | reverse complement strand
GCGCCTGGTGCGCAAGGCCATCGAGTACGCCATCGAGAACAAGCGCGAGTCGGTGACGCTGGTGCACAAGGGCAACATCATGAAGTTCACCGAGGGCGCCTTCCGCAAGTGGGGCTATGAAGTCGCGGCCCAGGAATTCGGCGACGCGACCATCACTGAAGACGAACTGTGGGACAAGCACGACGGCAAGCGTCCGGAAGGCAAGATCGTGATCAAGGACCGCATCGCCGACATCATGTTCCAGCTGCTTCAGCTTCGCCCGGGCGAATTCGACGTGCTGGCCACCATGAACCTCAACGGCGACTACCTTTCCGATTCGGCCGCCGCATCGGTAGGCGGCATCGGCATCGCGCCGGGCTCCAACATGGCCGACAACGTGGCCGTGTTCGAAGCCACCCACGGCACCGCGCCCAAGTACGCCGGCAAGGACAAGGTCAACCCGTCCTCGCTGCTGTTTTCCGGCGTGATGATGTTCGACTACATCGGCTGGACGGAAGTCGGGCGGATGATCGAGCGGGCGTTCGAGCGGGTGGTGGCCAAGGGCATCGTGACCTACGATTTTGCGCGCCAGATCGACAACGCCACCGAAGTCTCCACCTCCGGTTTCGCCGACGCGCTGGTCGAGGCGATCGAAGAGGACGACGACGCCTCCTGATGCGCTGGGCGGACGTCGCCGAAGCGCTTGCCGAATGCGACCCGGCGGCCAAGTGCCGCCGGGTCGATTCGCTGTGGGCCGAGGCTTCGGCATCAGCGCTCGAGCGGGGAGCTTCTCGATCGCTTCGGGCCGGAAGGCCGCAGCGGCCAGAACTGGTGTCGCCGGCCAGCCTGCCCCGGCGCGGACTGGGCTCCGCGCACGGCCGCATTGCGCTGCTGCACGCGGTCGCACACATCGAATTCAATGCCATCAACCTGGCGCTGGACGCCACGCTGCGTTTTGCCGGCATGCCGGAGGACTATTACCGGGACTGGCTGAGCGTGGCGTTCGACGAAGCCCGGCATTTCAGGCTGCTCGAGGCGCGCCTGCGCGAACTGGGCGCGGCCTACGGCGATTTCCCGGCGCACAACGGTCTGTGGGAAATGGCCGAGAAGACAGCGCACGATCCATTGGTGCGCATGGCGCTGGTGCCACGGGTCCTCGAGGCGCGCGGACTGGACGTGACGCCGGGCATGATCGAAAGGCTGCGCAATGTCGGCGACCACGCCTCGGTCGCGTGCCTGGAGATCATCCTCGAAGAAGAGGTGCGCCACGTAGCCATCGGCAGTCGCTGGTTCCGGCACTTGTGCACCGAGCGTGGGCTGGCGCCGGAAGCCACTTTTCGCTCACTGCTGCGCGAGCACTATGCCGGCGGGCTGCGCGGGCCGTTCAACCACGAGGCCCGGCGGGACGCGGGCTTTACCGAGTCCGAACTGAAGGATCTCGAACTTGCGAGCTGAACTCAACCTGTCGATATCGGCCGCGCTGCTGATGGCCAGCGTGTTCTGGCCGGCCAGGCTGCTGGCCCAGGAGGCGCCGCTGGCGCTGGTTGAATCGGTGGACCTGGAACGCTACCAGGGACTCTGGTACGAAATCGCCCGGCTGCCCAACCGGTTTCAGGACTCGTGCGCGGCCAACGTCACGGCCGAGTACACGCTGCTCGAGAATGGTCGAATCAAGGTGGTCAACCGCTGCAAACTGCCCGGCGGGGCACTCGACGAGGCCGAGGGCGTGGCGCGCCGCCCGGACCCGGAGCGCGAAGCGGCGCTGAAAGTGCGGTTTGCGCCGCGCTGGCTCAGTTGGCTGCCCTTCGTCTGGGGCGATTACCAGATCATGGCGCTGGCCGACGATTACGGTTCGGTATTGATCGGTGCGCCGTCGCGTGAATATCTGTGGATCCTGGCGCGAGAGCCGTCGCTGACGAAGACTCGAATCGAAGAACTTCTGGCCGAGGCCGAGAGGCAGGGGTTCGATACCGGCAACGTGACCCGCACCCCGCAGGAAAAGTAGATGAGCATCGACACTGTGGTTATCGGCGCCGGCTGGGCCGGACTTACGGCAGCTCGCGTCATGGCCGCGGCAGGGCGCACGGTCGTCGTGCTGGAAAAAGCGCGAGGTCCGGGTGGTCGCAGCGCGACGCGCCGAACCGAGGGCGCGCGCTTCGATCACGGCGCTCAGTACTTCACTGCGCGCAGCGCGGCGTTCGGCCGACAATTGCAGCAGTGGCAGGATGCCGGCCTGGTCCAGCCCTGGCGCCCGAAACTGGCGGTCATCGGCGACAAAGCGGCTCACAGTGATCCGGAAGAAGTTTCGCGGTTCGTTGGTGTGCCGGGCATGAATGCAGTCTGCCGTCACTTCGCCGCCGACCTGGACTGCCGCTTCGAGCAACGGGTAGCGGCACTCGAATTCGACAGGCAATGGCATCTGGAACTGATCTCGGGCGAGCAGTTGCAGGCCCGCAGACTTCTGATCACCCTACCGCCGGCGCAAACCGCGGCGCTGCTCGGCGAGTCCGATCCGCTACATGACCCGATTGCCGGGATTACCTTCAATCCATGCATTGCGGGCATGGTGTCGTTCAGGAAGCCCTTCGATCCCGGCTTCGATGCGGCCTTCATCAATCATTCCGGCGCGCTGTCCTGGGTGGCATGCAACTCGTCCAAGCCGGAACGCGAGGGCAACGACTGGGTGCTGCATGCTTCGGCGGACTGGTCGCGGGCGCAGCTGGAGGCGCCGACCGAACAGCATGCCGAGCGGTTGGCCGAGGCCTTCGGCGAACTGGTCGGCGAGCCCTTGCCGGCGATGGCCGGCTGCACTGCGCACCGCTGGCGCTACGCGCAGGCCTGCTATCCGCTCGAACGAGGAACGATCACCGACGCCGACCGGCGCCTTGCCATCGCCGGGGACTGGCTGTCGGGTAGCCGTGTCGAAGGCGCCTGGACCAGCGGACGAAAAGCCGGCGAGTGGCTGGCGAACCTCGATTGAGCCCGCGCTATTCAACCTTGTCGAACCGCTTGCGAGCACGCCGGTACAATAGCGCCCATGTCTGAAGACACCCAAGCATCCATCCTCGACGGCCGGGCGGTTGCCGACAGGCTGATCGCCAACGTAGCACAGGCCGTGGCCAACGGCGCCAAGCGCGGCGAACGCCCGCCGGGGCTGGCCGTGGTGTTGATCGGTGATGACCCGGCTTCGGATATCTACGTAGGCAACAAGGTCAAGGCCTGCGCGCGGGCCGGTATCGTTTCGCGCGACTACAGGCTGGCGCACGGATCGGACCAGAAGAGCCTGCTGGCACTGATCGATCAGCTCAATGCCGACGACGAAATCGACGGCATCCTGGTTCAGCTGCCGCTCCCGCCGCACATGGATGAGCACGCGGTGACCCGCCGTATTTCGGTCGAAAAGGATGTCGACGGCTTTCATCCGATCAATGTCGGCCAGCTGGCGTTGCGCAATCCGGGTTTGCGGCCCTGCACGCCCCGCGGCGTGATGACGCTGCTCAACGCCTACGGCCTTGACACCAAGAGCAAGCATGCCGTGGTCGTCGGTGCATCCAACATCGTGGGTCGCCCGCTGGCCCTCGAATTGTTATTGGCCGGCGCGACGGTCACGGTGGCGCACCGATTCACCAGAAACCTCGAATCGCTGGTGCGCCAGGCCGAATACCTGTTCGTCGCGGTCGGCAAGCCGGGTGTGATCGACGCCGAATGGATTCAGCCCGGTACCGTGGCCGTCGATATAGGCATCCATCGGGACCCGGAGGGCCGAGTCCGCGGAGACCTCGATTTCGAGGCCGCCAGCCGCCGCGCCTCGTGGATCACGCCAGTGCCGGGCGGGGTGGGGCCGATGACGGTGGCCACGCTGATGCAGAACACCGCAGAGGCCGGCGGACTGGTGGTTCTGTCGCCATGATGGCCAGGGTTTCGCTCATGGTGGCGGCGGCGTTGCTGATCGGCGGCTGCGGCGCGTTTATCGATCGCGCCACCAGCAACTTCGCCAGCGATCTCGAACAGGCGGTCGTCAACTACGACGAGCCGCTGGTCGTCGAGCGCGGCCTTCCGGCGTTCCTTCTGATTCTCGAGGCGCGTCGCCAGGCCAATCCCGACGACGCCGACCTGCTGGTCAACCTGGCCTCGATGACCGGCACATACGCCAGCCTTTTCGTCGAAGACGCCGACGGCGCCCGGCGGATGAGCGAACGCGCGCTCGGATACGCCCGGCGCGCGACCTGCATCGAAGACACGCCGTTGTGCAATGCAGGCCGCGAACCGTTCGAACAATTCGAACAGCGCGTTGCCAAACTGCAGCCCGGGGATGTGGATATTGCCTACGCACTGGGCACGGCCTGGGTGACCTGGATTGCCTCGGCCAGCAGCGACTACAACGCGCTGGCCGACCTGCCCAAGGCCGAGTTGCTGCTGGAGACGGTGGCCGCGATGGCGCCTGAACATGACGACGGCGCTGTGTGGCTCTATCTGGGCGTGCTCAACAGCCAGCGCCCGCCGGCGGCCGGCGGACGTCCCGACCTGGCCGAGAAGTATTTCAGACAGGCGCGCGAGATCTCTTCGGGCAAGAACCTGATGGTGAACGTGTTCATGGCCGACGAGTACGCGCGCCTGGTGTTCGACCGCGCGCTTTACGTCGAACTGCTGGAAGAAGTGCTGGCCGCCGACGCCGATCAGCCCGGTTACGTGCTGGCCAACCGCATTGCCAAGGTGCGCGCGCGCGCATTGCTGGCGCGGACCGACGACATCTTTTTTTGACCGGACCGGTGTCGGCCCGGAACTGCAAGGAATATCGAATGACGAAAAACATTATTTTCGCGAGCACGTTGTGGCTGGCCCTGGTTGTCAGCGCAGGGCCACTTGCGGCCCAGCAGCTCAAGATCGCCACGCTTGCCCCGGACGGCTCGAGCTGGATGGAAGTGCTCAACGCCGCGGCTGAAGAAGTCAAGACGCAGACCGACGGCAAGGTCGTCACGCGCTTCTATCCCGGCGGCGTCATGGGCGGATCCGACATGGTGCTGCGCCGCATGAAGCTGGGACAACTCCAGGGCGGGGTGTTCACGGTCGGCGAACTGGCCGGCGTGGCGCCGGAAACCAACCTCTATTCGCTGCCGTTCCAGTTCAAGAACGCGTCCGAACTGGCGCAACTGCGCGACGAGTTCGACCCCTTCATTCTGGACGCGCTGCATGAGGCCGGCATGGTCGCGCCTGCAATCACCAACGGCGGCTTCGCATATCTTTTCTCGCGCGAGCGCATCGCCAGCACCGACGACGTCTCTTCCGACCTGCGGGTGTGGATACCCGAAAACGATCCGCTGTCGCGTCGTACGCTGGAGGCCGTCGGCGCTAGCGCCGTGCCGCTGAGCCTGGCCGACGTCTACACGGCGCTGCAGACCGGCACCATCAACACCTTCGCCAACACCATGTCGGGCGCGATCATCCTGCAATGGCACACCCGCGCGAAGTACATGCTCGATCTGCCGGTACTGATGACAGCTGGCGTGATGGCAGTGGACCGCAAGGCCTTCGAACGCATATCTCCCGAGCATAGAGCAATATGGTTGACCATCTTCCGCCGGGCGCTGCAGGCGCAGGAAACGCAAACGGTCGAGGAAAATCGCGATGCACGCGATGCACTGGTGGCGCAGGGCATAGAGATTGTCGATCCGGATCCTGCAGATGTGCGCGAATGGCAGCGGATTTCGAACCAGGTGCTCGATGAAATGCTCGCTTCGGGAGAATTCGAGGTGCCGGGCATCGAGCGGTTGCGCGCTCGCCTGGAAGAGATACGGTCCAGCGTCGAATGAGCGAACTGCGTCCGGAGGCGCCTGGGACGGAGAATCTTCGGCCGAGCGGCGAACCCGCCGGTTTCGTGCGCAACCTTGAAGTCGGCCTGCTCAGCGCGATCTTCATCGCCATCGTGGTCATCGGCCTGACCCAGATCGGCCTGCGCAACTTCGCCGACAGCTCGCTGGTTTGGGCCGACGACGCGATGCGCGCCGGCGTACTGTGGATCACCATGCTGGCTGGGGTGCTGGCGGCGGGCCAGGCGCGCCATATCAAGATCGACGTACTGCTGCATCGCTTGCCTGAGAAAGTCCAGCCGTGGGTGCAGCGCATCATGTACCTGTTCACGGCGCTTATCTGTGTCACGTTGGCGGCCGCCAGCGTCAGCCTGCTCCAGCTCGAGATGCAGATGAACGACATAGCCTTCCTCAACGTCCCGCGCTGGGGCGTGCTGATCATCATCCCAATTGGTTTTGCGCTGATGGGCTGGCGGTTCATGCGCCACGCGTTCGCGCTGTATTCGACCCGCAAGGCGGAGCGCTGAGATGCTGCTGATCCTGCTCGCGCTGCTGGCGCTGCTCGGCATGCCGCTTTTTGCGGTGATCGCGCTGGGCGCGCTGGTCGCGTTCAACGATCAGGGCCTGAACATGACCCTGGTCGTGATGGAGTTCCAGCGCATCGGAGAACTGCCGGTGCTGGTGGCGCTGCCATTGTTCACGTTCGCCGGCGTTCTGTTGTCGCATTCGAAAACACCGGAGCGCCTGGTCGATCTCACCCGTGCCATGTTCGGCTGGATGCCGGGCGGTCTGGCCATCCTCGGGCTGGGCCTGTTCGCGCTGATGACGGCCTTTACCGGCGCGTCCGGCATCACGGTGGTCGCGCTGGGCTCGCTGATGCTGCCGGCGCTGCTCAAGGCCGGCTATCCGGAAAGATTCTCGCTGGGCCTGGTCACCGCCGGCTCCAGCATGGGCGTGCTGTTCGCGCCTTCGCTGCCGCTGATCCTGTACGCCGTGGTCGCCCAGCAGGTGGCGCCGGGGCAGGGCATCCGCATCGAGGAACTGTTCCTGGCCGGCATCCTGCCGGGTCTGCTGATGCTGATGCTGATGGCCGGCTGGGCCATGCGCACCGGCATTCACCTGCCGAAGGACGAGACGCCGAGCCCGCCGATCGCGCCCAGCCTCAGAGCCGCGGCCTGGGAACTGCCGCTCCCGTTCGTCGTGCTAGGCGGGATCTACGGCGGCTATCTGCTGGTCATCGAGGCCGCGGTGGTGACCGCGGCCTGGGTGATCGTCACGCTGGTGGCGGTCCGCCGCGACATCGAATGGCGCAGGCTTCCCGGAATCATCGCCGAATCGATGGTGCTGGTCGGCGCGATCCTGGTGGTGCTGGGCGTATCCATGGCCTCGACCAACATCATGATCGATACCCAGGTGCCGCAGCGGCTGTTCGAAGCGGTCGAGCCGTGGATCTCGAACAAGTACATGTTCCTGGTGATGATCAACATCCTGCTGCTGATCGTCGGCATGATCCTCGACATCTTCGCCGCCCTGGTCATCATGGCGCCGCTGATCATCCCGATCGCGCTGGCCTTCGGCGTCGACCCCGTGCACCTGGGGATAATCTTCCTGGCCAACCTCCAGATCGGCTACTGCACCCCGCCGGTCGGTATCAACCTGTTCCTGGCCAGTCACCGGTTCGACAAGGACATTCTCGTCATCTACCGATCGACGCTGCCTTTTCTCGGCTGGCTGCTGGTCGCGCTGCTGATCATTACCTGGTGGCCGGGGCTGAGTCTGTGGCTAGCCGGACGAATGTAGCCGGCAATGTCGGCGTGAACATGATTTGCCAAATCCACTGGGCAGCCAAAAGGCGCATTGCTGAAGTCGCATGATTGTGGAGCTTGAGTGGAATGAGTTCAATCGGCAAGGTTGAAAAATGGAACGACGACCGAGGATTCGGATTCATCGCGCCGACCGGCGATGGTGACGACGTATTCGTTCATGTCAGCGCGTTCGACGCCGCCGGGCGGCGTCCGGTGGTCGGCGACGTTGTTCGCTATGTGGTGGGACGTGACGGGCGCGGCAGGATGCAGGCCAGAAATGTCGCGTTCGTCGCCGGGGCGGGTTCGGCGCGCTGGGGCTGGCGACTCGACCTGAATCCTCGGATGGGGGTCGCGACGGGCTTCCTTGCCTTGCTCGGCGTGGTCTGGCTTGCCGGCGGGTTTTCGGCCGCGGTCATGCTGCTGTATGCGGTGATGAGTGCGGTGGCCTTCGGCATGTACGCGCTGGACAAGAATGCCGCGCGCCAGGACCGGTGGCGGATTCCCGAGAGTACGCTGCATCTCGTCGCACTGGCCGGCGGCTGGCCGGGCGCGTTGCTGGCCCAGAAGCGCCTGCGGCACAAGACCCGAAAGCCCGGCTTTCAGATGGTGTTCCGGCTCACCGTGCTGATCAACTGCGGTTTGTTGGCCTGGCTCGTCACGAGCGGCGAGAGCGATGCCTTGATCGAGAAAATCGTCGCGTTGTTCGCCTGAGGAACTGACGAACCGATCGGCGCGCAGCGCGCCTGAGCCGAATCGTTCAGGGGTTGGCCGAATCTCGCAGCAGATCGGGATCGTTGGCGTGTGAAAGACCGTGCTTCAGCACGCGTTCGGCTTCGCCGTTCCGGCCCAGGGCCCGCAGTACCCGTATGAGTTCGCGGTAGGCTCGACTGTGCCCGGGGTCCACGCCCAGGGCCCTGCGCAGCGACTGCTCGGCCTCCCGCGTGCGCCCGGTCTGGTGCAGCAACCTGCCGTGGTAGTACCACGACGTCGGCATGTTGGGTCTCAGCGCCAGTGCGCGTTCCAGCAGGTCGAGGGCCTGCCCGATTCTGTCTTGCCGAATCCTGACGAGCGCGAGGTTGTGCAGCGCCTCCGCGTGGTCCGGATTCTGTCGCGCGGCGGCCTCCAGACTGGTCGCCGCGGCTTCCGGCTTCCCGGCCTTGAGATGGGAGAGACCCAGCCAGGCGCGGGCGAACGGCGCATTCGGCCGCCGCTCCAGCACCCAGTTGAGCGTTGCCATGGCCGCGTCGATTTCGCCGGCGGTGATCTGGGCCTTCGCAAACTCGAGAAACGGCACTGGGCTGTCGAGACGCACGCGCGCCAGTTGATTTGCAAGATGCCGCATGGCCTCGGGGTCGAAGCCGGCACGAAGCACCGTGATGGCGCGGTAGAGCTCGCCCAGGGCGCCCTGCGGCGCCTGTTCCGGAAAATAGAAGTCGACGCCTTCGATGATGGGCGTGACCTTTTCCTTCGGCGCCGTCAGCGCGTCTCCATCGAACGGGCCGGCGGCAATCCGGTGATCGGTCATCGTCACCTTGATCACATCATCGGTGCGTCGCTGCGGCATATGACATGCGACACAATCCTCAGGGTCGTCGGTCAGCCGCCCGGCGGCCGGCAATTCGTCGTGGCGCTGATGGCATTGCAGGCAGGCATCCCGGAAATGGTCGCGTGCGGCCGGGCGCGCGATCTTGCGGTGCGGATCGTGACAGGACAGGCAGCTCAGCGCTTCGTCAGACTGCTGAAAACAGCTGCTTTGGCGCAGGCGATAGGCATGGTGATTGATCTCGAAACGCTCGTTTTCGGCACCCCGTTCCCGGTCTTCTGTTGTTTTCGCCAGATCCACGTCGACGTGCAGCATATAGTCGGACAGCGACTCGCCGGGCCGGAACGAATAATCGCCGCGATCGAAGCGTCGGACGCCGATCATTGCCACCGCGGGCAGCAAGTGGCACTGGTTGCAGACGTCGTCGCGCTGCGCCGGCGGCAGACGGCCCGGATTGACGATGGCGTCGCGAATGGCCTCGGGCGGTTGCTTGATCAGTACGGCCCGAATGTGGTCGGCACCAGGCCCATGGCAGCGCTGGCAGCCGATGCCCTCCGGCAGTTCTTCCGGAAAGACATGCTCGCGCCCCGGCATGTCGCTGCCCGCGTCGACTTCGGGATAGGCGTTGTGACAGAAAAGGCATTCGCGCCGCACGATCCGGCTGACCCCGGAGTGGGCCGCAGACTCGAAGCCCGGCGACATGCCCCATTCGCGGTCCTGGGTATACCAGCCAAGCGGCAGCTGGAACAACTCGCCGCCGGGGGTTCGGTAAAGATAGCTGCGGGCCTTGTTTCCCGAGCCGACGATCCAGTCCACGCGGGTCTCGAAGCTGTTGATGGGCCGACCGTCTTCGGTCAGCTGATAGCGTTCGAAGCGCAGTTCCCGGCCGTCCCAGTGCATTTCATAATGGCGCCTCGATGGGGCGTGATAGAAATGATTGTTTTCGAAATCCTCGATCATCACTTCGGCTGCCGGCCGGCGCATGGACTGCGACATGCCGACATCCTGGAAGGAATCGAACTTGACCGGATGGCAGCGGCGGCAGTCATCGTCGTCGACGTAGCCGGGCGCCGCACCCTGGCTGGCATGAAGACCCAGCAGATCGAGCGGGTCGGACGGACCGGCAGCGGCGAGCGGGCCGGCGACCAGCGCGCCGAGGAAAAGCCACGCCGGACCGAAGCCCGCGCCGCAACTTTGCGCCGTATGCGTCATGCCCAATGAGGGGTGCCGGTGGACGGTGCGCCGGGCTTTATGGCGGCTGCTCGCCGCGATACTCGCGTTCGAGTAGCGTTGTCGACCAGACCGTCTGGCCGTCGGGCAGGCGCACCACATTGAGCCCCCGACCGAACGAAACGAATCCGTCGCCTGCCGTCTGTCGCCGAGTGTGTGGCGGGGACAGAAATACCAGCACTTGGTCTTCGACAAAGAAGGGTGCGTATGCCCAGGGCAAGTCGATGGTGCCGATGACTTCATCACGTTGGGCATCGAAGATCCGCCAGCTGTAGCGGTCCCATTCAGTGGCGTCGGTGCGCGCGCTTTCCAGCCGGTGTCCTGTGTCACTGGCCCGAAATGATCGTGCACCTGCGGCCTGAGCTCTTCCGGCCGTGGATATGTCGGGAACGAAGGACGGTCGGGGCGGCAAGCCGGCGCGGTCATCGATTCGCTCGGCCGATGCCTGGGGCGGATTGACGCGGAACGCGCCCTCGACCCGGGTGAATCCGTCGTCGGTGACGTCGAGAGCGTCCGGACTCCGAGACGCGTTGTCCAGCGAAGGCGCGGGCGAAAGGCCCGATGCCGAAACCGGCATGCCGCGCAACGGGCGGGCTGTCTGCGCCCAGTCGACAATCAGGCTGCCGTCGATCACGCGACTGCTGATCGAAAAATGCTGGTTGGGCAGATTCTGAATGGTCGGATGGGCAGATTCGGGAAACGCAAGTCCGATGCGCTCGGCGACGTCACCGGTGAGCGGATCCAGGAAAACCAGCACGCCCGCGCTGTTTCTTTCGGGCGAGAAGGCCACGAGCCAGCTGCCGTAAAACCCAAGCGGCTGCTCCAGTCCGCGTTGCCACAGGCGCTCGCCATCGGCAATCCGACGGGCCGTCAGGCCGCGTGTTTCGAGTGCGTAGACCACGGATTTCCCGGGTCCGACGGCAACGCCGTCGCGCAGGAGAAAAGTGGTTTCGGCCGCGGCCATTTCATCCCGGTCCGGGGCTTCCAGGGCGCTGATGTCGACCGCCACGAATACCAGGGCGATCGCGGTTGCAAAAATCTTGGTCATCTTGTTCATCGAATGGAGAGCCATCTCGCTATTCCCTTGGCATTACGGTTGTGCCGGCGACTCGAAGCCGTCTGCAAATATGACATCCGGATCGAAGTCGCTGACCGACGTGAATTTCCAGGCGCCTCGGCCCAGCAGGCCGGCCACCAGGACATTGTCGGCCGCATCGTATTCGAGCTCGAAGACCGGTGCGTTGGGCAGGTTCTGGCCGAACTCGCTCCAGGAATCGAAACCGCCGCTGGCGGTCGCGAAGAACGTGCCTCGATTGGAGCCGACGACAACGGCGTCATCGGTTCCCGGGACGAAGGCCAAGCTTCGCAGCGTACCCGGATCAAACGATTGCAGGTTGCCGGTCACGGTCGACCAGTTGGCGCCGGAGTCGCTCGACAAAAACACGCCAACGGCCGTCATCGCGATGATTCTGGCGGCCTGATCGGGATCGACGGCGAGATCGATGATGGTGCCCGAACTCGGCGGAATCACCTCGGTGAATGCGGCACCGGGGCCGCCGGTGCGGATCAGGATGCGCTGCTGTCTGGCGCCTGTCTGTGCGTTGGTTTCCTCGGTAGCGGCCAGAACGATCAGATCCGGATTGCCGGGTACGCCGTAGACCAGCGGATCTCCGACGAACGCGTTGGCGCGCCAGCCCTCCGCGATTTCGGTCACCGTGTCCGCCTGGTCGAGCGATTCATAGAGCGAATTGCCGGCGCCGATCAGCAGCCGGTTTCCCTGCTGTGAATTGACGATGATGGGGGTATAGAACTGTGGCGAAATGGCGGCGCCGCCCGAGAGCACTGTCCGATCCGTGACGACGAAGCTTTGCAGCGTGTTTGTGTCGTCGAAAACCGCCCGAGCGAAATTGCCGAGAAATTGAAAACTGAAGAATCGGGTGGATTGGTTCGGCGAAGAGATGTCGTCCACGCCCGGGTCGCCGCCATCGCCTTGAAAGAGGGTTTCGAAAACCGGATCGTCGATCATGATCTGCTGGCTGGTGCCGACGTCCTGGGATCCACCGATGACGATATCGGACACGGCGTCGTAGGCGATGCCGTGGTACTCGGTCGATTGCAGATCACCGTTGATCGATACCCAGTCGCCGCTTGGCGATCTTGGTTGCGTCCGGCGATAGATGCCGCCGTCGTCGGTTTCGATCAGGGCGCCGTTGGCGTCAAAGGTCATTTCGCGCGAGTCCGCGTGCGGCGATGAATTGCTCGCAGTGCCGGAATGCGTGAGCGGGGTCCATTGCGACCCGGTCGGTTGCGATGCATTGCCACGAAACAGCCGACCGGAGAAATTTTGGGCCCCGATCGAGTTCGGGAACCCGGCCACCGGATTTCCCGAGGCTTCGTTGAATCGGGGTTGCCGGTCGCCGCCGATATAGACGATGTTGGCGTTGATCGGATCTGCAGCGATGGATAGATGGATGCCGCCCTGTCCCCCGGGATGAACCCCGATGCCAAAGCCGTCTTCAATTGTCGTCGGGAGGTCCATCGCCGTCCAGGTCGAGCCGGCGTCGCCCGACCTGAACACCCCGGCCAGGCGACCGAAGCGAACGATGGCGGCGTAGACGTTGCTGCTTTGGCCGACCGCAAATTCGATGTTCGAGATCGCGTTGTCGCCATTCTCGAAGAAAAGGGCGTCGATGGCCGCATCGGACACCTTGCTCCAGGTCGCGCCGAAATCGTTGCTTCGGTAAAACCCGCTTGTGCCTCCGGCACCCTCGGCGAAGATCAGGCTGGTAAACAGCCGGGAAGCGTTGGACGGGTCGCGAACCAGGTCGTGCGCCACGCCGCCGGGCAGGCCGGTCGCGGTGCCGTCGCCATCGGATATCCGGGCGAACGTCGCGCCGCCGTCCGACGACCGGAATATGCCGATATTCGAAAACGTGAACGAGTCCGCCAGGTTGACCGAGGCCACGATGTCGCTTCCGTTCACGGCCAGTCCGGAGATGTTCTTGCCGGCCAGCGCGCCGCCGGCGTCAATGACGGTCCAGGTCGTGCCGCCGTCGGTGGATTTGAGCAAACCGATGCGATCTCCGCCAAAGCTGCCAAGGCTTGAATACCGTCCGATTCCGGCATACACGGTCTGGAGGGTCGCATCGGCCGAATCGAACGCCATGGCGCCGATCGACAGGGATGGAAAGTCATCCGTCAGGCGCGTCCAGTTCGGGCTGACGGCGGTTGCATTGACGGTTTTCCAGATACCGCCGTTGACCGCGCCGATATAAAGCATGTCGGGATTCGTCGGGTGCGCCAGGACCGTGTGCACCGCCCCCACGACCTCATTGTCGGGCGTCACGCCTTCGGTCTGTCCGAACAGGATCGGCCCTGGGCCCTGCGCCTGCCAGTCGCCGTCGCCAAAGGCCTGGGCATTCACTTTCCCGGTCATGACGGCAAGCAGGCACACTGCAGCCGCCAAGCCACGCAGGGCGCTCATTGGCACACGCTTCGCGCCGTCCTTGATGTCTGATTTCATGTATGTCCCTCGGATTCTGATCAGTCAGCACATTCGGCTGAACCCTGAATACCGCAATCGATCCGGAATTCGTTGCCGTGCTGCGCGATGCTGTCGCTGGAATGACCTCGAGCGCCGGTTGCGCATTTGCCCGCTTGCTGATCGCCCCGCGAAACACCGGTATCCCGGAGAAGGTTAGGCCAGATCGTTATTCGCTGTCAAACTTCGATGTTTCGATCCGGTCACTCCGTCGCTTTCGGGCATTTTATTCCAATCAGGCTCTATGCTAGCCGCTATTGCACCAGCATCGTCGAATCCATGAGTCGAAGAACTGTGAGTGACCGCGTGCCTGTCTCGAAGATATCCGGACAGCCCATTCCCGTGATTGCAACGCTTTTGCTGGCATCGTTCCTGCTGCTGCCTTCGATGGCGTCGATCGGCATGTTCATGGACGGCATCATTTATGCGGCCATCAGCCGCAACCTGGCCAATGGCGAAGGCGCGCTGTGGACGCTTCATTTCAGCCAGGGGCTGTTCCCGGTATTTCGGGAACACCCGCCGCTGGTGTTCTGGCTGCAGTCGTCGTTCTTCCGAGTGCTGGGCGACTCATACCTGACCGAACGCACCTACGACCTTGCAGCCCTGTTGGCGACCGCACTCTTGATGCGGCTCCTCTGGCGCAAGCTGACGATCGGCGGCGGGCACGCGGGGCTTGCGGGCTACTGGTGGCTGCCGCTGTTGCTCTGGGTCGTCGTGCCCAAGTGGTCCTGGGCCTACCGTAACAACGTGCTCGAGAGCACAATGACCCTGTTCTGCCTGCTTTCGGTTCTGCTGGTGTTGGCCGGCCTGCAGGCGAAAAACATGAAAACGTCGGCCGTGCTCGCCGGCGGTGCGGCGGCTGCCGCGCTGCTTGCCTTTCTTGCGAAGGGGCCGGTTGCATTGTTCGCGCTTGCGACCCCGGTATTGCTGCTTCCGGCACTGCGGCATATCGACTGGCGTCGCGTCGCGCTTGTGCTGCTCGCGCTGCTCGGCGTGTTCGCACTCGGGGCCGGTCTCTTGCTGGCCTGGCCGGCGGCTCGCGAGATGCTGCTTGTGTACTGGCAAAAACAGGTTGTCGGGCGCGCAGGGCTGTCGGGCGCCGGCATCGACATGCTGTTCGAGCTGGCCAAGAAGCTGGCGCCGATGCTTGTGGCGCTGGCGGCATTGCGCCTCTGGGTCTGGATGGACGGGGCGGCTGACGGCTGGAAGGCGGCGCGTGGGCCGGCCGCGGCGATGCTGGCGACGGGTCTGGCAGCCAGTCTGCCGCTTGTGCTGGGTGACCTCGATTCAGCGCATTACCTGGTGCCTGCGCTGCCTTTTTATGCGCTGGGGCTCGGATTGATCGGTGCCGCCATGCTCGAAAAAGGCGGCAGCCGAGTCCGTCGGGCCGTGAGGGCGCGCCCGGGTCGGCTGTTCAAGCTTGTCGCGGGCGGAGCGGCCGTCGCCATTCTTGCCATGACGATGTCGCGACTGGGCGATGTGCGCAGGAACGTGGACTACCACGCGTTCCTGGCGCAGGTCGCCGAGACCGCCGGCGAACGCAGCTCGCTCGGCATCGACGCGACCCTTTACGACGACTGGTACCTGCACGCGATTGCCCAGCGGCATTACCGTATATCGCTGGTGTCGGGTCTTTCGAACGCCGAATGGCGTCTGGCACCCGCCGGGCAGGCACATCAGCCCGGCTATCGGACGACAGACGTTGCAGTCGGCCAGTGGATCCTGTTGCGTCGGCAAACGGCGCCCTGACCGCGTTCGTCAGCGCTCCAGTATGGCGCTCACGCCCATGCCGCCGGCGGTACAGACTGAAATCAAGCCCCGCCCGGAACCTTCTTGCTCCAGCAGCTTGGCCAGGGTGGCCACGATTCGCGCGCCGGTGGCGGCGAACGGGTGGCCGACGGCCAGCGAGCTGCCATGGACGTTCATCTTTTCACGATCGATGCTGCCCAGCGCGCCGTCGAGGCCCAATCGCTCGCGGCAGTAGTCGTCCGATTCCCAGGCCTTGAGCGTGCAAAGCACCTGCGCGGCGAATGCCTCGTGGATTTCGTAGAAGTCGAAATCCTGCAGCGACAGATTGGCGCGCTGGAGCATTTCGGCGACGGCCACCGTTGGCGCCATCAGCAGGCCTTCGTCGGCGTCGACGAAATCCACCGCCGCGGTGCGGCTGTGGGTCAGCCAGGCCTGGACCGGTAGATCGTGTTCTTTGGCGTATTCCTCGGAAGTCAGGAGCACGGCGGCCGCACCGTCGGTCAGCGCGGTCGAATTGCCGGCGGTCAGCGTGCCCTGGTTGGAGCGGTCGAATACGGGCTTGAGCTTGCCCAACTGCTGCAGGTCGCTGTCTGGCCGAATGTTGTTGTCGCGCAGCACGCCCGCGTGACCGACGACCAGGTCGTCGAAGAATCCTTCGTCCCAGGCCCGCGCGGCGCTGTGGTGGCTGGCCAGCGTGAGTTCGTCCTGCTCGCGGCGCGCAATTTGCCATTCCTTGGCCATGCGTTCGCAGTGCTGGCCCATCGAAAGCCCGGTGCGTGGCTCGCCGTTGGCCGGCGGCTGCGGCGCCAGTTCGCCGGGCGAGAAGCCCTTGAACACGGAGAGCTTTTCCTTGAACGAGCGCGCCTTGCCGAGCTTGACCAGGCGCTGGGCGAAGCGGCGCTGGAATACGATGGGCGCATCGCTGGTGGTGTCGGTGCCGCCTACGATGGCGCAGTCAATGGCGCCGGTGGCGATTTCCGCCCCGGCGAGCATCGCGGCCTGCAGGCTGGTGCCGCAGGCCTGCTGCAGCGTGATGCCGGGCGTGAGCGGCGACAGCGAGGTCGAAAGCACGGCCTCGCGCGCCAGGTTCCAGTCCTTGGAATGGACCGTGACGGCGCCGGCGATGACCTTGTCGAGTTGCTTGCCGGCCAGACCAAATTTGTCCACCACGCCCTGGATGGCGTGCGTGAGCATGTCCTTGTTGGTTTCGTCGGCATACAGCGTATTGGAGCGGCAGAATGGAATGCGGCTGCCGCCGACGACTGCGATGCGCTTGAGTGAACCTTCGGTCATGTGTCGAATCCTTTCGCGAATGTTGGGTTCGTGGCTGTGCGTTTCGGGCTATTCGGATTTGCCCGAGTCGTCGTCCGGCGACTTTTCCGCCGGCTTCCCGGCCCCTTCGGCGCTTGGTGAAGTCTTCCTTCTGGCGGTCTTGTTGCCGCTGGCCGACTTTTTCTTTTTCTTGCTGCCGGATTTTTTCTTAGATCCGGATTTCTTGGAGGTCTTCTTGCCTGAAGCACTCTTTTCGGAACT
>Ga0102937_1000516_pt1 | contig 17220 bp, 18 predicted proteins | sample SalPonR2_B_D1_MG_FD_78213 | JGI IMG/M metagenome (GOLD analysis project Ga0102937, IMG submission 78213) | Salt pond soil microbial communities from South San Francisco under conditions of wetland restoration - Salt Pond MetaG R2_B_D1_MG | ecosystem: Environmental > Aquatic > Marine > Intertidal... | reverse complement strand
TCGTTCTCGCCGCCCCAGTAGCCGTATTCGCGGTTGTTGCGGGCGTACTGCTGGCACTGTGGTTGCACCGGACAGATCTGACAGAGTCGGCGTGCCTTGGTTTCGCGACGGGCTCGGGCCTGGGGGCGTTCGGCCTTGGGGGCGAAGAACAACTTGAGGTGGCCCTTGCAGGCCGCGTACTCCTGCCAGTCGGCCGATCGTGGGACCACGAAGTCGAGGATCTCGGCGGCGCTCATCTCGGTTCCTTTCCGACCGACGGGAGCCCCGGCGTCGGGAGGGATCTCACGCCGGGACACCCGTGATCTGGCGGCACGCTTCCGACGGGGGGATGTCCGGATCGTGCCTGTTCTGTACCCCTTCGACATTAGCAGCGTTCAGTACTAAATACCACGACTCCGCATGTATTTCGATCGACCGATAGGTTGCGTCCGTGCCAGAACCCGGACCACTCGACGACGCTGCAGCGGATGACGACGCGGCGGGCTCGGGCACGCTCGTCGACGGTGCCCGCTCGGTCGATCTGCAAACCGCTGCGTCGATGCTCGGCGTCCACTACCAGACCGCGTACCGCTGGGTGCGTTCCGGACGTCTCGAGGCCCATCTCGTCGACGGCCGCTACCGCGTCACCGAGGCGGCGATCCAGCAGCTCCAGGCGCGCCGCTCGGCACCCGAGCCGGTGTCGGCACGGCCCGGACCGGGACCCGGACGCCGGGCCCGCGCGGCCGAACGCATGCTCGACGCACTCGTGGAGGGCGACGAAGCGGCGGCACGCAAAATCGCCCGGCACCTCGTTGCCGAAGGATCCGGCGTGATCGACGTGATCCAGGACACCGTGGTCCCCCCGCTGGTGGAGATCGGTCGTCGGTGGCACGACGGCGAGCTGTCGATCTGGGTCGAGCACCGAGCGTCGGCGATCGTCGAGCGCATGCTCGGTGAGCTCGCCCCCAATCCACGTGGCCGCCGGCGCGGCACCGTGGCCGTCGCCGCCTTGACCGGCGACCTGCATGCCCTGCCCACCTCGATGGCGGCCGTCGTGCTCCGCGACGACAACTGGAACGTGCACCACCTCGGCGCCAACATGCCGCCCGACGAGTTGCACCGGTTCTGCCGCGACCACGGTGTGGACGTGGTGGTGCTCTCGTCGACCAACCCCGACGTCGCCGAGGCGACACACCGCCTCGCCGACGAACTCCGCGCCGAAGGCACGGCCACCCTCGTCGGGGCACCGGGCGTCACCCTGTCGGATCTCGTCGGCGCCGTCCGCCAGGCCGCCCACGCCGGCTGAGGCCTGCACGGCTCAACCGGAACTGCGTTCGTTCTCCAGGGCCGTGTCGACGGACGTCAGCAACTCGTCGAGGGTGATGGTGCCGCCGACCCACGACGTGATCCGCTGCCACAACAGTTCCGAGCCGACGTTCACCGGGAGGACGTCGGAGGCGTCGAAGCGCCGGACACGATCGTCGTCGAGCAGCAACTCGGCGAGCCGCTCCTCGGTGGGCGGATAATAGGAGTCGGTGTCCACGGTTCGCAGGTCGCCGAGATAGCCGCCCTCGCGGGCCCACGCCCGTCCCCCTTCCGGTGAACCGAGGAACGCCATGAAGGCCTCGATGTCGGAACGATCGTCGAACTGCACCACGGCATCCCCACCCACCACGAGGGGCGGCGGCTCCGCCGAGGTGCCGGGGAGCACGAACAGGTCGACGTCATCGTCGGGGCCGATCTCGACGCCGTCGGGGAACCAGTTGTCGGCGAAGCTCGCCTGCTTGAACATCGCACACCCGGGCGGGTCGCCGAAGAGCGGGGAGGACGTCGCCGCCACCTCGGTCTGCAGGATCTGGCGGACGCCACCGAACGAGCGCTCACCGGCCACCACCATCTCGTCGAACCGTTCGAACGCGGCGCGGATCTCGTCGTCGTCGAAGTCACGGATGCCCGTGACCCATTCGTCGTATGCCTCGGGGCCGAGCTCGCGCAACACCAGGTCCTCCACCCAGTCGGTCGCCGGCCAACCCGTCGCCCTGCCGGAGAAGATGCTGAAGCACCAGGGCGACATCACCTCGTCCTCGTCGATCGTCTCGACGAGATCCCACAGCTCGTCCAGGGTCTCGGGCACTGCCCAGCCATTGGCCTCGAACACGTCGGGCCGGTACCACACGAGCGACTTGATCGTCCGGCGGAACGGCACCACGTAGTCGGCGTCCCAGGCGGCATCCTCGAACACCGACGGTTCGTGGTGCTCGTCGACCACGGATCGGACCGTGTCGCTCAACGGAAGGACCGCGTCGCGCTCGATCAGATCGTTGACGAGTCCCGGCTGCGGAACGATGGCCACGTCGGGCCGTCGGTTGCCACCGGATCGCTGGCGGAGATCCTCCACGAAGTCGGCGCTGCCGGTGTACACGACGTCGACACCGCTCGCCTGCTCGAATGCGTCGACCGATTCGGCGAACAGGTCGGCGTCTCGACCCGTGTACGGCCCGAACACGACGATCCCCCGGTCGACGCTCGTCCCCGACGTGCACGCTGCAACGGTCGTCGCGAAGACGACGAGTGCGGCACGAGCGGCTCGCGCACTCATCGTGTGCTCACGACGAAGAGCTGGTCGGTCTGGTACCGCACGCGGAGGTCGACCGGTCGACCGAACCGCGCCGTGATGTCCTCGGCGAGCTGATAGACGGGTGCCGGATCGCCGCGCCCGACGAGGAGCAGTTCGACCTCGGCGCGACCGCTCGTGGCATCCGACCGCTCGTCGACGATGCGGACGTCGTCGTCCCAGGCTTCGACGGCAGCGAGCACCGCACTCCGGAGCCGCTGATCGAGGATCACCGACTGGGTGTGCAGCGTCAACGGGACGGCGACCGCTGCGACGGCAGCGAGCGTGACGGCCAGGCGTACCCGGATGACGCCGGCTCCCGGCGAACCCTCGGGGCGGAACCCGCTGAGGAGCAGGACGATGCCGGCCGAGAAGATGATGGCGGCGAGGTTGGTGAGGTACAGCAGGAACGCATTGCGTGCTTCGCCCGCGAGTCCGAGATGGGCGGTGATGCCCACGGTCGCCAGCGGCGGCACGAGGGCAACGGCGATGCCCACGCCCGGAAGGGCGGAGATCGTGGACCGGCGCGGCTGGATGAATCCCGCTGCGGCACCGGCCGTGATGGCGATGCCGAGGTCGAGCAGGCCCGGGAACGTCCGGGACCGGATCTCCTCGGGCAGGGCGCGCACGTCGATGACCCGACCCGCGGCCAGGAGCGACACGAACCAGCCGACGGCGATGGCGAGCACCGTTCCCCCGGCGATGATCACCATGGCCAACAGGAGCCGCCGGTTCTGGGCCCGGACGGTCGCTGCGGCGGCGCCCATGATCGGCGTCATGAGCGGTGCGACGAGCATCGCTCCGATCACGACAGCGCCCGAGTTGGCGAGCAGACCGAACGCGGCGATCGACGACGACAGCGCGATCAACGCCGCGAAACGGGCGACGTACTGGGGAAGTGCGGAACCCTCCGGGAGGAGATCGTCGAGCGCGGCGACGGCGTCCTCGTCGGGCGGCGCCGCCCGGATCGAGCCGATCCACTCGCGGGCCAGCCCGATCGACGACTGGGGTCCAGGCTGGTCGTTCACCGCTCCGAAACCTACTGCCCCGCCGGGCGCGCCAGACCGGACAGCACGACCAGAACTCGGCGACGACCCGACCGATCGTCGTGTGACGATCGGTCGGGCTCCCGTCCGCATCAGGCCGAGATCGCCAGTTCCTTCGCTGCCCGCACGACCTGGGGGTCGATGTCGCCGATCGCGTCCGGATCCTTCTGGTCGTAGTCGAGCGCGTGGAGCACCGCCTGGATGCTCCCGATGCGCGCCCGCCGCTTGTCGTTCGAGTTCACGACGGTCCACGGGGCGAGCATCGTGTCACTCGCCAGCAGCAGGTCGTTGCGAGCGGTGGTGTAGTCGTCGTAGCGGTCGATGCTGGCATCGTCGATGGGTGACAACTTCCACTGCTTGAGCGGGTCGGTGCGGCGCTCGGCGAAGCGTTCGCGCTGATGGTGCTCCGACACGGTGAACCACAGCTTGAACAGGCGGATGCCGCTCCCCACCAGCGACTGCTCGAACGACGGCACCTGACGGAGGAACAGTGCGTACTCCTGGGCCGTGCAGAACCCCATCACCCGTTCGACGCCGGCGCGGTTGTGCCACGACCGGTCGAACATCACGATCTCGCCGGCCGACGGCAGATGCGCCACGTAACGCTGGAAGTACCACTGGGTCTGCTCGGCGTCGGTGGGCTTCGACAGTGCCACCACGCGGCCACCCCGGGGGTTGAGATGCTCGCGGAACCGCTTGATCGAGCCACCCTTGCCCGCTGCGTCGCGTCCCTCGAACACGATCACGATCCGCTCGTCGTCGTGCTTCACGTGTCGCTGCAGCTTGAGCAGTTCGACCTGGAGGGCGTGGAGGTGCCGCTTGTACTGCTTCTTGGCGAGCCGTTCTCCGTGTGGACTGTGACGCTCCATCTCCTCGATGGTGCTGGGTGCTCGTTCGTCGGTCATCGCTCACTCCTCGATTCGAGAGTCGTCCACCCGTCGTTCCAACACGAATTCGTACTCCAGGTAGCTGTTCCGGTGCTCCTCCCCCGGCTGCGGTGGCACCAGTTGCGACGTCTGCAGCAGCATCCAGCCGTCACGCAGCGCGTGCACCCCCGAGGCGTAGGGCGGTGTGCCACCGGGCAGCGGGGGTCCCGCACCGTCGGTGCCGTCGTGGAATGCCCAGGCCACCGTGCGGGAGTCGAGGCTCGAGCCGTCGGCCCAGAGTTGGAGGATCTGCTGGCGCTCGGCCATGGCGCTGGTCGGCTCCGCAGTCGTCAGGCAGTGTCGGCCGCGGCGACGAGCGCGGCGCGTCGTTCGAGTCGGGTGAGGTAGTGGTCGACGTCGTAGGTGTCGTCACCGGTGAGGTAGCGCCACAGGAGCGCTCGCTGCACCTGTTCGTTGCGGTGGTCGGTGATGCTCGTCCACGGGTGCATCGTGCGGAACACCTGGGCCACGCTGTCGGGCAGGATGCGGGCGAAGACGTGGTCCGACGGCGGGTTCTGGAGATCGGGCAGGTCGCTCGTGTCCCACAACCGCACCTGCGGCACCGTGGGGTTGAGCCGCACCTTGTGCATCCACCGGTGGCCGTCGCCCGGGTTCGGTTGACCGGCGTGCCACAGGCCGTGGTGGAAGACCACGACGGTGCCGGCGGGGCCCGAGAGCTGCTGCTCGCCGACGATGTGCTGGTAGCGGTCGAGGCCCGACGAGCGCACCCGCCGGAGGTGGCTACCGGGCACGAACCGCGTGCCTCCCTCACCGGGGGCGACGTCGTGGGGATACCAGAACAGCTGGATGTCGAAGGTGAAGTCGGGCGAGTCGGTGATGGCGTCGACGTGCAGCGGCTGCACGTAGGTGGCGTGGGGCTGGATGTGGTGGGTCCAGTCGTGGTCGAAGGTGGCGTTCTCGCCGACGAACGACTCGATGATGCCCCGGATCTGCGGCAGCCGGAGGTACTCGCCGATCGCCGCCGGCGGCGGATAGCAGTCGTCGAGCGGCGTGCCGGTGTGCGGCGGCTTCAGGCCGGTGGGGGCGAACCGTTCGGCCTCGAGCTGCGCCATCTCCTCGATGGCGCGAGCGTTGAGTTCGGCGGGCACGATCGCGTCGAACCGGATGAATCCGTCGGCCACGAACTGCGCCATCTGACGCGTGCTGAGCCGATGCTCCGTCCCCATCACCGGAGTCTGCCATGCGTTGCATCCGGTGTCAGACACCGGATGCAACGCCGGGCCGGGTCAGGAGCTCTGGGTGCCGACCTTGAGTTCGCGGAAGGGCACGCCACGGTCGACGGATGGTTCGCGGGGGAGTCCGAGCACCCGGTCGCCGATGATGTTGCGCTGGATCTCGTCGGTGCCGCCGGCGATGCCGGACTGGAAGCTGTTGAGCACCACCCGCTGGCGATCGCCGCCCTGCTCGTCGTCGGGGTCCCAGGCGATGGAGCCGGGACCGGCGAACTCGAGGGCCATCTCCCGAACCCGCCAGGCGATCATCGAGCCGAACAGCTTGCCGAGCGAGCCTCCGGGCCCGGGCGTCTTGCCGGCCTTCAGCTCGTCACGGGTCTTCATGGCGACGAGCGACTTGGCGGTCTCCATCGACCAGATCTGCATCAGTCGGTCGCGGACGACCGGGTTCTCGACCTGCCCGGTCTCCTGGGCGGCCTTGAGCAGCATCTTGAAGTTGGGCTGGTTGATCTTGCCGGCACCGGCGCCGCCGATGGCGACGCGCTCGTACATGAGCATCGCGGTGGCGAGGTTCCAGCCGTTGTTGAGGTCGCCGATCAGCCAGTCCTTGGGGATGCGCAGGTCGGAGAAGAAGACCTCGTTGAAGTGGCTGCCGCCGTCGATCTGGTGGATCGGCCGGATCTCCACGCCGGGGGCCTGCATGTCGACGATGAACATCGAGATGCCGGCGTGCTTCACCTGGTCGGGATCGGTGCGGGCCACCACCAGGCCGTAGTCGGACTTGTGGGCGAGCGTGGTCCACACCTTCTGGCCGTTGATGACCCACTCGTCACCGTCGAGGTCGGCCTTGGTCTGCAGGCTGGCGACGTCGGAGCCGGCACCGGGTTCGGAGAACATCTGGCACCACATCGTCTTGCCCGAGATGTTGTCGGCGAGGAAGCGTTCCTTCTGCTCGGGGGTGCCGTACTCGGCGAGCATCGGCATGCACATGCCGTGGCTGATGATGAACTCGCTGTCGGGCATCGGGTAGTTGCCCTTCACCTCGCGCCAGATCTTCTCGTGGCCGAGCGTGAGGCCACCACCGCCGTACTCCTTCGGCACGGGCAGTCCGGCGAGGCCGGCATCGGCCGCTGCGGCGAGGAACGCCTTCTGGTCGTCGAGCGTGGCGTTCGGCCCGGGGGCGTACTGCTCCATGAAGTCGACACACTTCTGGCGGAAGGCGGCGGCCTCCTCGGCGGTGAGTGCGGTGTCGGCGATGTCGGTCATGTCGGATCTCCTGGGTGGAACGGGGTGGAACGGGGTGGAACGGGGTGGGCACGAACTGACTGTTGCAATACTGTACGGCGTCGTACAGTATGTGTCCACACCGAGATCGATGCGCACGTCGGTCCGGACCTCGACACCAACTCGACACCATGACCGCACTCACCACTCACGAACTCGACTCACCGCCCTGGTTGCGCGTCGAGACCACGCTGATGTCCACGGCGCGTCTGCTGCGCGCTGCGTTCGACGCCCGCCTCGCCCCGCTCGACCTCAACCTCACCCAGGCCAGCCTGCTCGGCTACGTGAACGAGTTCGGCCCGACCACCCAGACGCATCTCGCCGACCACCTCGGCATCGGGCGCGCCGCCATCGGCTCGGTGATCGACCGGCTGCAGGCCCGTGGCTTCGTGGAACGGCAGCCGCGGCCCGACGACCGGCGGGTCTGGCTGGTGGCGATCACACCTGCCGGCGGCGAACTCGCCCGTGAGATCGCCGAGGTCGACGAAGTGTTGCGCGCCGAACTCCGCCACGGCATCGGCCGTGAGGAACGTCAGGCCCTGGCCTGGGTGATGACCCGGCTGCAGCAGAACCTCGCCTCCGCCATCACCCGCACGTCACAGCCCGCTGCGGCCCCGACCCCACCACCCGACGCTTCCGACCGATGAGCGAGGCCTCCGTATCCGGTGGCCCGGCTCACCGCCGGGAGCCACGACCCTCAGGCGATGAGCGAAACCCCCACATTCGGGGGGCTCGCTCATCGCATCGATCCACAACCACAGGAGCAACACCATGACCGAAGCAGTGATCGTCGACGCCGTCCGCACCCCCGGTGGCAGGCGCAACGGCAAGTTGAAGGACTGGCACCCGGTCTCGTTGGCCGCCCACGTCCTCAAGGCCCTGGAGGAGCGCAACAACCTCGACACCGCCCTCGTCGACGACGTGATCATGGGCTGCGTGATGCAGGTCGGTGAGCAGTCGCTCAACATCGGCCGCAACGCCGTCCTCGCCGCCGGGTGGCCCGAGGAAGTGCCGTCCACCACCGTCGACCGCCAGTGCGGATCGAGCCAGCAGTCGATGCACTTCGCTGCCCAGGGCGTGATCGCCGGCGCCTACGACGTCGTCGTCGCCGCAGGCGTCGAGGTGATGACCCGCACGCCGATGGGCGCCTCCATCGTGCAGGGCATGGGCTTCCCGTTCCCGCAGGAGCAGCAGGACCGCTACGCCGACACCGGCCTGCCCCCGCAGGGCATCGGCGCCGACATGATCGCCGCCGAGTACGGCCTCACCCGCGAGGACCTCGACGCCTTCGGCGCCGAGAGCCAGAAGCGGGCGGCCCAGGCCACCGCCGAGGGTCGGTTCGAGCGCGAGATCGTGCCGGTGCCCGTCGAGATCGACGGTGACTCGGTGATGATGACCGCCGACGAGGGCATCCGCGAAGGCACCACAGCCGAGACGCTCGCCAACCTCAAGCCGGCGTTCAAGGAAGACGGTGTGATCACCGCCGGCAACTCGTCGCAGATCTCCGACGGCGCATCGGCCGTGCTCATCATGAGCAAGGAGAAGGCCGAGGAGCTGGGGATGAAGCCCCGCGCACGGTTCCATGCCTTCGCACTCGCCGGCACCGACCCGGTCACCATGCTGAAGGGCCCGATCCCCGCCACGAAGAAGATCCTGGAGAAGACCGGTCTCACCATCGACGACATCGACCTCTTCGAGGTCAACGAGGCGTTTGCCTCGGTGGTGCTGGCGTGGCAGAAGGAGACCGGCGCCGACATGAGCAAGGTGAACGTGAACGGTGGCGCCATCGCCCTCGGTCACCCGCTCGGCTGCTCGGGCACCAAGCTGATGTCCACGTTGCTCAACGAACTCGAGCGCACCGGTGGCCGTTACGGCCTGCAGGTGATGTGCGAAGGCGGCGGCATGGCCAACGCCACCATCATCGAGCGCCTCGACTGATCCGAGCGGCGCCCCACGCGCCCTCCCATTCCGAAATTTGCCCCGTTCGTAGCGTCTGCCGCTACGAACGGGGCATTTTTCGGGTTCGGGGGAGAGATGGGACGCGTGGGGCAGACTGCCGTGATGACGACCCGAGCGACTGCCGGACCCACCGACCCGTCCCGGCGGAGCTTCGTCATCGACACCGATACGGCGTCCGACGACGCGATCGCCCTCCTGCTGGCCGTACGCGATTCCGACGTCGACGTGAGGGCGGTGACGGTGGTGGCCGGCAACGTGCCCCTCGATCTCGCGGTGCGCAACGCCATCGTCACGCTCGACCTCTGCGGAGGTGCGGCGGTCGAGGTACATGCGGGACGGGACCGACCGCTCGCACGGCCGCTCGACACAGCGCAGTTCGTGCACGGTGAGGACGGGATGGGCGGTGCGCCGCTTCCCGAGCCGTCCCGACCACCCACGTCGCACGATGCCGTCGACGTGTTGCTGGCGATCGCTGCCGAGGAGACGGGCCGTCACGATCTCGTCACCATCGGGCCGCTCACCAACGTGGCGGCCGCGCTCGAGGTCGATCCCGACCTGCTCACGAAGTTCGGCCATGTGTACCTGATGGCCGGAGCTCCCGACGGCGTCGGCAACGTGAACGCCGTGGGGGAGTACAACGTGTGGGCCGACCCCGAGGCGGCGACGGCGGTGTTCGCAGCACCGGGCGACAAGACGATGATCGGCTGGAACATCTCGCGCACCTTTGCCGTGCTCGACGACGGCGAGCAGGAGGAACTCGCCGCCGTCGGGCCGCTCGGCCGGTTCGCCGTGGACATCAACGGTGACGTCGAGCAGTACTGCCTCGACACCGGTCTCGCCGGGTTCGACCTCCCCGATCCGGTGGCGATGGCGGTGGCGCTCGACGACTCGATCGTCACCGAGGCCACGCACGAGTGGCTGGTCGTCGGACTCGACGAACCGACTCGGGGTTGCACCATCCCCGATCGCCGACACGGGCGAGCGGACCCGAACATCCGCGTGGTGTGGGCCGTCGACGAGGCGGCCTTCAAGCGCCGCCTCGTCGACGCCTGCACCCCCGACGACCACCGATAGGGCGGAAGCCGCCACGAGCACCCGGAATTTGCCCGGTTCGTAGCGCCTGCCGCTACGAATCAGGCATTTTTCGGGATTGTCAGTGGGGGGAGGGGCGGTCGCCGGGGTCGGGCGCCTCGGTGCGGGTGCGCTTCAGCTCGAAGAACGAGTCGACGTCGGTCATCGCCACGAGTGCGTCCCACATCGCCACGCTCTTGTCCGTGGAGGGCACCCGCGAGATCACGGGCCCGAAGTAGCCGGCTCGCACCCCGTCGGCGTTCTCGAGGGCGATGATGGGGGTGCCGACGTCGTCACCCACCAGTTCCAGCGCCTCGTCCATCGAGGCGCCGATGACGCCGTCCCACGCATCGTCGCCGAACGCCGCAGCGTGCGTCTCGTCGAGGCCGACCTCCGCCAGTGCCTTGGCCGGGTCGAAGGAGCGGTCCTCGTCGTGGTGGATGCGGCTGCCGAACTCCCAGTACAGCCTGAACACCCCCTCGTTGCCGTCGGTCGTGCGCACCGACTCCAGCACCCGCAGCAGGCCGTGGGTGAACTGGGTCACCTCGTGGTACGACGATCCGGGGTCGGGCCGGTTCTTGACGAACAGGCTGATCGGGCGCCAGGTGATCTCGATGTCGCGGTGGGGCATCACCTCGTCGACCGCCCACCTCGCGGTGGCCCAGCAGAACGGACAACCGGGGTCGATCCAGAAGTCGACCTGCACCGGCGTGCGGGGGGTATCCGCGTCGGTGGTCACGGTCTCGGTGGTCACGGTCTCGGTGGTCACGTTGTCGGTGGTGGGCTCGATCATCGGGATGGGCTCGCTCTCTGGGAGGGGCTGTTCGGGGGATGGGAAAACGGTGTCGACGTGACGCGGGAGAGGCGTCACACCGTCGCCGCGTCGTCGGGGACGGAGATGCCGATCCCGCTGCGCCGGTCGCGGCCGAAACGGGCGATCTCGCCGGGCAGGTCGAGGGGCCGGATCGAACTCCGTGCCGCAACGTCGCGGTCGGTCAGTTCAGCGGCGGGCACGATCCAGACGACCTCGAACTCGATGCCGTCGGGATCGCGGGCGTAGAGGCTCTTGGTGGTGCCGTGATCGCTGGCACCCACCAGCGCACCGTGGTCGCGCAGCAGTTGTGCCAGACGTTCGAGTTCGCCGAGCGTGTCGACCTCCCAGGCCAGGTGGTACAGGCCCACCGTCGATCGTCCGGCGCCGGACGCCTCCGCCGACGCGCCGACCTCGAACAACCCCAGATCGTGGTCGTTCGTCGAATCGGGAGCCTGGAGGAAGGCGGCGCCGGGGAACGACATGACGACCCGGAAGCCGAGGAGGTCGCTGTAGAATCCGACCGAGCGGTCGGCGTCGCGCACATAGAGCACGGCGTGGTTGAGACGGTGGACACCCATGCCCGTCACAACCTGCTTGCGGACACAACTATTCCGCCCGGCGGTCTCGGACGGGACCTGACCGGGTCCGACCGGGCCCGCCCGGACGAGCCCGAACCGGTGCGGTGTCGGGTGCCGGAAACCCGTCGACGATCGGGTGGACCGAGCGGCGAGACTGGCCGCGTGACGACGCACCGAGGAGCATCGCGATGGGACGCACTGGCGTCGCTGCTGCGCCCCGACGCGGCCCGGTGGGTGGTCCTCGGCCTGCTCGTCGCAGCCGGCGCCGCCCTCACCATCACCGGCCCGCTCGTGGTGCGCCGACTCGTCGACCGCGCCGCCGACGGTGCCGACACCTCCGAGATCGTGCGCCTCGCCTCGGTATTCCTCGTGATCGCCGTCACCACCCAGATGCTCGCTGTGGTCGTCACCTGGTTCGCCACCGTGGCGGCCTGGCGGACGACGAACGGATTGCGGATGCAGATGGCCCGGCACGTGCTCGGGCTCGACCACGAGTTCCACCGCACGCACACGCCGGGCGAACTCATCCAGCGCGTCGACGGTGACGTCACCTCGGTGTCGGAGTTCCTCGGCAAGGTCGTCACCAAGGCCGCCGGCGCCGCGATGGTGGTGGCCGGCATGATCGTGGTGCTCACCGTGATCGACTGGCGCCTGGGGCTGGGGATGGCGGTCTACGTGGCAGCGGCGCTGGCCGTCGTCGTGCGTGGCCGTCACCGAGCGGTGTCCGAATCGTCCGACGAGATGGGTGCGCTCGGGCGCCTCTACGGCGGAATCGAGGAGCGGCTCACTGCGGCCGAGGACCTGCGTGCCAGTGGTGCCGCCGACCATGTGGCCTGGCGGTTCGTGGAGGACAGCGAGGAGGCGCTCACCAGCGCCGTGCGACGCGAGCGGGCCTTTCTCGTCATGTGGTGGTTCGTTCAAGCGGCCGTCGCCGCCGGCTGGGTCGTGGCGCTGGTGCTCGGTGCGTGGCTGGTGGACGCCGGCACCATCAGCCTGGGCACCGCCTTCCTGCTCTTCCAGTACGTCCTGCTGGTGTCGCGCCCCTTGGAGGAGGTGGTCCACGAACTCGAGACCGTCCAGAAGGCCAACGGCGCCATGGTGCGCGTCCTCGATCTGATGGCCACCGAGGCGACCGTGGTCGACGAGGGCCGGACATCCCCGCCGGCCGGCCCGCTGTCGGTGACGGCGAGTGCCCTGTGCTTCGACTACGGCGACGACCAGCCCGTGCTCAGCGACGTCGACCTCGCCATCGGGTCGGGTCGGTCCGTCGGCATCGTCGGTCGCACCGGCAGCGGCAAGACGACGTTCTCGCGGCTCGTGCTCCGCCTCGTGGAGCCGACCGACGGCACGCTCGCCCTCGGTGGCGTCCCGATCGCCGACATCCCGCTGGCGGAGTTGCGCAGCCGCGTCGCGCTCGTTCCCCAGGAAGTGGAGCTGTTCGCCGGCACCGTGCGCGACAACGTCACGCTGTTCGACGACGGCCCCACCGACGTCGCCGTCGGCGACGCACTCCGCCGGGTGGGGCTCGACGTCCTCGTGGACGCCGGCCTCGACCGCCAGCTCGGCGCGGCCGGCTCGGGACTGTCGGCGGGCCAGGCCCAGTTGCTGGCGTTGGCGCGGGTGTGGCTGCGGGATCCCGATCTGGTGGTTCTCGACGAGGCGACGGCGCGTGTCGACCCCGAGACCGAGGCGCGCCTGGAGGCTGCCGTCGCCGACCTGATGCGCGGGCGCACGTCGTTGGTCATCGCCCACCGGCTGTCGACACTGCGCTCCGTCGACGACATCGTGGTGTTCGAGGGAGGCCGCATCGTCGAGCAGGGCAGCCGCTCGCAGCTGGTCGGCGACGACGACAGCCGCTTCGCCCGGCTGCTCGCCATGGCCCTCGAACCGGCTCGCACACCGACGGAGACCACGCCATGAGTTCCATCGTGGTCGAGCCACCGCAACATGACGACGACAGCGTCTCGCCGCTGCCTCCGGGCAGCTTCGACGGCAACGTGTGGTCGTTGGCGTGGCGTGTGTCGCAGCACCGCGCCCGCGAGACCTGGCTCGGCTGGTCACTGTTCATCGTCTTCTTCTCGATGCCCGCAGCGACCGGCTACCTGCTGGGTCGCGGATACGACGCCCTCGCCGACGGCGACACGACCGCCACGATGTGGTGGGCCGCGGCCGTCGCGGCGAGCGAGACCGTCCGGATGGTCGCCGTCCACCACGGGGCACTGATCTGGACGAAGGCCTGGATCCACATGCAGTCGCTGCTGCGCGCCAACATGCTGGCCGCCCAGATGGCGAGCGGTGGCCCCGAGGCCGGTCAGCCGGTCGGTTCGGCGGGAGCTGCGATCACCCACTTCCGCGACGACGCCGAGGACGTGGCCAACTTCGTCGACGGTGTCGTCGACGTGTCGGGCGGCCTCGTCTTCACCGTGATCGCCGGATTCGTGCTCGGCTCCGCCGACCCGTCCGCGGCGGCGATCCTCGTCGTCCCGCTGCTCGGGGTGGCCGTCGGCACACGCGTGCTCGACACCCGGATCAAGGAGTATCGGGCTGCGGATCGCGCGGCGACGGCACACGTCACGGGCCTGCTCGGCGACGTGATGGCGGCTGCCACCACCGTCAAGGTGAACGACGCCACCGAGCCCGTGCTGCGCCGGCTGCAGACGCTGGTCGACCGTCGCCGCCGCACCGCCGTACGCGACCGGGTGCTCGAAGAGGGCGTGCAGGCGTTCAGCCAGGGTGCCGCCGACGTCGGGCTGGGCCTGGTGCTGCTCGTGAGCGCCGGCGCCATCGCATCGGGGTCGTTCGCGCTGGGCGAGCTCGCGCTGTTCACGGCGTATCTCGGATGGTTGAGCTTCCTCCCGCGGATGGTGGGCCGGCTGCTGGCTCGCCGCAAGCAGGCCGGCGTCGCATTCGATCGCATGCGCCGGCTGGTCGCCGACGAGTCGGCCGACAACACCGTCCGGCGGCGGGTGCTCCCGATCGACCCCGCCGATCATCGATCCAGGCCTCCCGTCGTACGCCCGGCGCGGGTGCCGCTGGAGCGCTTCGACGTCTCGGGCCTCACCGTCACCTACGGCGATCGGGTCGCCGTCGACGACGTCGGCTTCACGGTCGGTCGCGGCGAGTTCGTGGTGATCACGGGCCCCGTGGGTGCCGGCAAGAGCACGCTGCTGCGGTCGCTGCTCGGGCTCGAACGGAACGCATCCGTGTCCGGGTCGATCCGGTGGAACGGTGTCGAGATCGACGATCGTGCGGCCTTCATGATCCCACCCAACGCCGCGTTCCTGTCGCAGGTGCCGCAGCTGATCTCCGACACCGTCGCCGACAACGTGGGGCTGGGTCCGGTGACGGTCGACGAGCTGGCGGCCGCCTTGCGCATCGCCGCGATCACCGACGACATCGTGGCGATGCCCGCCGGAGTCGACACGATGATCGGGCCGCGCGGGCTGCGCCTGTCGGGTGGCCAGCGGCAGCGGCTGGCGACGGCTCGGGCACTGGTCCACGTGCCGGAACTCGTGGTGCTCGACGATCTGTCGAGCGCACTCGACGTGGAGACCGAGCTGCACCTGTGGGAGAACCTGGCCACCACGGGCATGACCGTGATCGCCGTGTCGCATCGCGCCGTGGCGTTCGAGCGTGCCGACCAGGTGCTCCGGCTCGAGGCAGGTCGACTCACCTGCCGATGACGTTGCATCCGGTGTCGGACACCGGATGCAACGTCGGGTCACGAGCGTTGACGGGCGCGATGGTCGGCCGTGTGGGTGCGGCTCGCGCACCGGGGGTCGGAGCAGAAGCGCCGCGACCGGTTGCGGGTGGCGTCGTAGAAGAGACGTTCGCAGTCGGCGGCGGCGCAGCGCCCGAAGCGGCCGGTGCCGCCGTCGGCGAGTTCCTGGGCGAGTGCCATGAGGACGTCGGCCACCACCTGATCGTCGAAGGTGGCACCCGTGGGTGTCCAGTGCAGGTGAAGCGACGCACCGTCGTGGGCGGTGAGTGACGGTGCGATCGACACCGAGGCGAGTTCGCGGTTGACCCAGCCGACGGCATCGTCGACCTCCGCGTCCGGAAGCGAGCGGAGGTCGGGGAGCAGGGCTCGCAATCGCTGCTCGACCCGGCGGACCGATGCCGCTGACGCGTCGGCGGCGCGCGAGAAGTCGTGCCGGTCGAGCATCGCTCGCACGTCGACGTCGGGCTCGTCGAGCGCATTCGTCAGATCGACCACAGCCTCGAGGGTGAGCCGGATGTCGGCGTCGTGGTCCGCCCGGACGTACATGTGACGAGCGTAACCGTGGTGGGGCGTCGACGGCGCCGATGTAAGGGGCTAGAGTCGTCTAGCCCATTACATCCGGCCGTGCCCGTCATCGGCCGGAATCACGCCGAGGAGGCGACCCGACATGCAGTTCACCGTGACCCTCATCGCGATCGCCGCCACCGTCCTCGGCTCCTGGATGGCGTTCCCGCAGGCGCGGCACCTCCTGCGCACCCGCAGGGTCGACGGCGTGTCACCCGTGTGGATCGGCGTGAGCACGGCGATCAACGGCTGGTGGATCGCCTACGGGCTCGCCGCCGAGGTGTGGGTCCTGCTCCCGGTGGCGACCATCTCGGTCCTCCTCTACGCCACGATGGCGTTCGCGTACGTCGCGGCGGCGGGTCGCCGAGCGTGGGGCGGGTTGGCGGTGGGTGTCGGCACCCTCGGCATGGTGCCGCTGCCGTTCCTGTTGGTGGGTGGCTGGACCGCAGCCGGCATCGCGCTGGGGCTCGGCTACGGCCTGCAACTCCTGCCCGCCGTGGTGGCTGCCTGCCGGAACGACGCCCTCGGCGGGATCGCACCCGGCACCTGGCTGACCGCGTGGGGGGAGGCCGCGCTCTGGCTGGTGTACGTGCTCATCGTGCCCGATCTCGCGCTGGGGCTGGCCGGTGCGATGGGGCTCACCATGGCGTCGGTGATCCTGGTGCGCCTCGCCGTCACCGGGCATCGCCCGTTCGCCGTCGTCGGCCGTCGTGCCGTCGCCGTGTCCTGACCGTCGCCGTGTCCTGACCGTCGAGATCCAGCGGCGGTCGCGATACCGGACGGTCGCCCTGTTTCTGACCGTGCCGCTGACGCCTTCGTGAATGCAGCGGTGTCGTCGGGGTGGACAATCGCACAACCGTCACTAGCCTGACAGCTGAAACGTGAGTCAACGGTGGCTCCGATTTTGAACAAGGAGCCGAAATGGCCACAGGTACGGTGAAGTTCTTCAACGATGAGAAGGGCTTCGGATTCATCTCTCGCGACGACGGCGACGACGTCTTCGTCCACTACTCGAACATCGTCGGCACGGGCCGTCGTTCACTGAACGACGGTGACAACGTCGAGTTCGAAATTGCTGCCGGCCGCAAGGGTCCCGAGGCAGTCGACGTCAAAGTCATCTGAGGAGGCGTTCATATTGGCTCGAAGCCCACAGTCCTACCAGAAGCGCCAACGCGAGCTCCGCAAGAAGGAGAAGAAGGCCGAGAAGCTTGCCATTCGACATGGCAAGAGCTCGGACTCCGGCGACGAGCCCGACAACGGGCCCGACGAAGACGCCCTTCTCGAGGAGTTCCGCCTGCTGAACGAGAAGTTCGCCGCAGGCAAGGTCGAGGAGGACGACTTCGAGTTCCGCAAGGCGGAGATCTTCGCCGAACTCGGCCTGGGGGAACCCCCCGAGCCGCGTGAGGACGACGAAGCGCCCGCCGGCGACTGAACGCACTCCGATCAATCGAACGACGACCCCCGTGGCTCC
>Ga0102937_1000514_pt1 | contig 17302 bp, 17 predicted proteins | sample SalPonR2_B_D1_MG_FD_78213 | JGI IMG/M metagenome (GOLD analysis project Ga0102937, IMG submission 78213) | Salt pond soil microbial communities from South San Francisco under conditions of wetland restoration - Salt Pond MetaG R2_B_D1_MG | ecosystem: Environmental > Aquatic > Marine > Intertidal... | reverse complement strand
ATGAACGAGACCGAGAAGATTCACGTGCACATGAAACCCGGCTTCGTTGCATTCTTCGCGTTCATGTTTTCGCTCGGTGTAGGCGCGCTATGGGAGATTTTCGAATTCACCATGGATTCGGTTTTCGGCATGACGATGCAAAAGCCCATGCTCGGCGACCCTTCCGGGCTGACAGATACCATGTGGGACCTGATTGTTGACGCAACCGGGGCCCTGGTCATTGCCGTCCTGGGCTGGCGCTATCTGAAGAATCCGGACCAGCGCTCCTTTCTTGAGCGCTGGATTGATTCCTTTATCGAGCGAAATCCCCGGTTCTTCAAAAAATGACCCGGAGCGACTAAGTGACGCGCCAGGACACCGGGAGCTCACACCAAAAATTCGCCCGCAAGGAGTCGCGTCTGTTAATCGGGTAACCGGGACCGCTTTTCCGGGGTCATTTCCCGTTCCCACTCAGCTTCGTCTCCCGGCGCTGGCAGAAACCGGCCAAACTCGATCATCTGGGTGGCGGGAATGTCCTGCAGATAAATCCAGACGTCCTCGGTGGTTATGTCCGCAATCCGGACTATCTCTTCAAGCATCTGGCTCATCAGGGCCTGCTTGACCCCGGTACTGCGGCCTTGCCGGACCAGGCCATGTACATACACCTGGGGCGACTTGTTCACGCTGCCACCTACAAAGTGCTCGCCCTCACTGGCAGCACAGAACAGAACCTGGGCAAAAAAACGGGGCGCGCCGGTTTGCGTGTGATGGGCCGTTGTTATGGCCTCCGCTACCTGTGATTTCTGCTGCAGCGACAGGGCAAGATTCGCGACTGTGACGGTATAGGTTGGCATGGGGAATTCCTACCGAAAGTGACATGTAGTTATCTGTTGTGGCTCGTATCGACAGTCGGGATGACAAACCTAAGTCAGTTGCTTCATCGCAGAACTTTTGACTGTCTCTGCCCGTGTACACCAGACAATCCCATCGCGAATGCCATTGAGCGGTCCCGGTTTTCGATAGGGCGTGTTTTATGAAGCATAGTTTGCGCTACCGGAGTTTACAGGCCGGCGCCGGCCTGTGGTGTTGCATCATTCTGTTGTATTCGTCCACCGGGAAAGGCCATGTCGCCGGACAGGTAGTTCACGGGGGCTGGACTGATCATCGGAGGTTCAGGCTTCTTCACATTGTTGTTTATTGATCAGCTTAGGGAAGCGTTGAGCGAGAGGAAAACCGGGACCGGTCTATTTGTGATTATTTTAATCATCTTTTCGTCCGTCCGGGTGGGTCGTTCCCTTTACTGCGCCAGGCTTACCGGTCACAAAATCGTTCTCCATGTAGCTGATCACTTCGTCTGTTGCCAGAACATTGGCGACTGTGCTGCCGGCAACAGTCAGGGCTTTTTCCTGATTGGCCGTTGCGGTAGCGACGGCATCGCTTACCACGACGACATCATACCCGCGGGAGTTACCGGCATAAGCAGTGCTGAGGATACATTCGTCCGTCCAAAGGCCGGTAAGTATAATGGTATCAATACCGGCTTCCTTGAGTTTTTCATCCAGATAAGAGTTATCGTTGTCATCGAAATTCCAGAACATATCCAGATGTTTTCCATGGTAAAACCAGCCGTCGGCTATCTCTTTTTCGCTGGGCGCTATTTCCGATAGCGGTTCCATCCCCGGGGCACCGGTAGTGATGTAAAGGGCATTTTGGGGGTTATCGGGCTGCAATCCCGTTGGGCCGTACCATCGATCCATGGCATTGGAGATACCATCGTCGAACCTGCGGGTCCAGGAGCTCCATGTAATGCAGACTCCGTCGCTGCCGGACTGGGCCTTTCGAAAGACATCCACCAGCTTGATCAGGTTCGGAAGAACGTCACCGGCATAGGGTCTGTACTCTTCCTGACAGTCATCAAGGAGCAGGGCGACTCGGCGGGGACGATCTTTCAGGTTCCATGACGCCCAGAAACTCAGGGGCTGTTTATGGGGTCCGTCAGGCGTTTCGCTGTAGTTATCCATCGGCTGCAGGGCAAGGTCCTTGTCGCGATTCTTGCACGGCCGCTTTAGAGCTTCTTCCAGGGTTGGAATCGTTTCTTTACTGTGACTCATTTTATCCTCCTTTTTTTCCAGACGGGACACTCGGCACCGATTGGGGCGGAGCAGATGGCCGACCCTGCACAAAGCCTGACCCTGGGACGTCAGATGCGGAGGATGCGGACGATTAGAGTGCCGTTATTGCACCCGGCATTCGACAAATTGGTCAACCCAAGTGCCAGTGTACGGAAATAATGTGATCGATAGAAAGAAATCAATCCAGGCCAGATTTATTTTTCAGGTATGGGAAAATAACCTGTCCCGGTTGCCAAAAGGCAACTGATCCAGCGCCGCGGTGTTGGTCAGACATGTCGTTTCAGTCGGTGCCGTATGACCGGATGCACTGGCCCCGGCAGGGGGAATCTCAAGGCTCAAGCCAGTCACGAAACCACTGCTCGCGAAGCTCGACGGTCTGCGAATACCAGCGGTGATCGCGAACAACCGCCGTGTCCATATGTGATGGCGCCGTTGGCATGTAGGGGCGCATGGGCACGCCCGCATCGGTGTGGAGCCCGACTCGCTGCTGAGCGGATTTCCGCGCCGGGCCGTAACTGATCAGGTTGGCCTGGGCCGCCATGTTCTCAGCCCGGGTAGCGAACGCAATAAAGTCCGCGGCCAGTCCGGCCTGATCGGTGCCACGCAGGATCGTCCAGCTGTTAAAGCCGATCAGTTGGCCATCCCAGATAACCGAGATCGGCGCGCCCTCCATGGCTCTGGCATGAAAAAAACGACCGTTATAGCCGGTTGCCATGGCCACCTTGCCGCTGGTCAACAGCTCGACCGGTCCGTCACCCCGGGTCCACCAGACAATCGCCTCGCGAATGCCATCCAGTTGGCGGGAAGCCAGGTCCAGGCCGCGCCGGGTACTCAGCAGATCATAGAGTTGCTCGCGCGGCACTGACAGGGATAACAGGGCCCACTCGAGCAGGCCTACCGGTGATTCTCGCAACGCGCGCTTGCCCGGAAAATCATTGAGATTGAAGAAGTCCTCCACACTGTCTGGCTTCACTCCCGGGAACGCCCGGTCATCAAAGGCAATAACGGTTGAGAACACGATCTGGGTAATAAAGCATCGGTGAATCGCACCGTCCATGAAGTCGTTCCGGGGCGCGGTGCCATCCGGGGCCGGCGCCAGGATGCCGGGATCGATATTTTCCAGCAGGCCCTGGTCGCAGGCGGCACTGGCATCGGACTGGATCATATCCACCAGATCCCAGTCGGTATCTCCGCTGGCAAGCTGTTCCCGCAGTGCCTTCACGCCGCCGTCGTAATGGACCGTTTCGATGTCGACGCCGGTGGCTTTCGTGAAGGGCTCAAAGTAAGCACGGCGCTGGCTGTTTTCATAGGAGCCGCCCCAGGTGGCAATGGTCAGCACTTCCCGGGCCGGATCGCTGTTCTGCGCCGACAGCAGACCCGGGAAAGCCAACAGCCCGAGTATCCAGGGTAAAATAAACTCCGGACTAGGCCGCTTCATTTTCTTCCTCACGCAGGTCATGGACGATTTCCAGATACGCTCTTATCACCGCCTCCTCCGGCACCACACCCAAAAGACGACCGTCTCTGGCAACCAACGGAACGGCTTCGCCGAGGAAGCCCCGCAGCAGTTCCATGGATTGCCACACGGAGGTGTCCTCCGCAAACCGGGTGAACGACCGGATGGCCGCTGCCGTCACCAGGGTGTCTGCCGGGCGGTTTACAATTGCCTGCAGCCTGACCACGCCCAGAAGTTTACCCTGAGGGTCGACAACCATCGCCTCGGCGCGGTTGCTGTCGACCAGGCGCTGGCGAACCCTGCCTACCGTATCCAGATCGCTGACGGCGGTGTACTCAGTGGACAGGTAATCCCCTATCCGATGGGTTTCCAGAATGGCTTTGCCGCGGCCAAGAGCCAGATCGAAACCACGGGCGCGCAATTGCAGGTCGAACAGTGAGCGCCCGATCACCCGATAGGAAATCAGGTTGGCGAAAACCACGGAGACCATGGCGGCAATGGTCAGGTCGTAACTGCGGGTCAGCTCGAACACAATGAGGATGGTCGTCAACGGCGCCCCGATGACGGAACTGGCCAGGGCCATCATGCCGCAGATAGCGTAGACCACCAGCCCGGAATGTGGCACTGGCGCAATATAGGGCAGAACCAGGCCGTAAAAAGCCCCGAACAGAATGCCGATCAGCAGCGCCGGGCTGAACACGCCGCCGACGAAGCCAAAACCCACACACAGCGCCGTCAGAACCAGTTTGGCGACGATGATCAGCCCCAGCTCGCCAATACCGAACGCGCCTTCAATCGTCGCAAACCGCAGGGTTTCCTGGCCGATACCCAGCACTTCCGGTATCCACAGGGCCACCAGCCCCAGCACCAGCCCGGCGATGGCCGGGCGGGCCCATGGCAGTCCGATATAGCGACGGGCGGTAGTGGTGCTCAACCTGAGCAGCATCATGAAAACCCAGGCCAACCCGGCACAAAGCACGCCTTCCAGGGCAAAAAACAGGAACTCGTAGCTGTGCTCCACGCGATCGAAACTCACCAGAAACAGCGCCGGGCGATCAAAAATCACATTGGCAATGATGTAGCCCGTTGCCGCCGCCACCGTGACCGGGGCAAAGGCCCGCAGCGAGTAGTGGCGCAGGATGACTTCGTGGGCAAACACCAGACCGGCAATCGGTGCGTTGAACGCCGTGGAAATGGCGGCGGCAACGCCGCAGGCAATGGCAATGGAACGCTGATGGCGCAGGTTCAGCCGCAGTCGCCCCGCCAGGTTGCCGAACATCGCGCCGAGATAGACCAGCGGGCCGTATTGGCCAACCGACGCGCCACTACCGAGGGAGACCAGAGCGGCAAGTGTGGAGGCCACACCGCTTTTCAACGTCGGCGCCGGGCCATTGGTCTGTGCCGCCAGAATGGCATCGGGCGGCGCCAGACCGCGCTTCTCCCGCACCAGAAAGTGAACCAGCAGGCCCACCACCAGGCCACCGGCAGCGGGCACAAGTACGGTGGCTGCCGCTACCAGGCCGGGCCTGTCGTCCGCCTGAATGCGGGCATAGGGGGAAATCAGCAGACGGTCATTGAGATAGTGGATCGCATCGACAAAACCGATCGCTGCAAGCGAGGCGGCTGCACCCACCAGGATGGCCACCACCGTGACGGTGATGATCTGGTATACGATCTGCTGAATGCCTTGTCTGTCCATACCACCAGTAAAGTTCCGATTCGTCCGGCACTCAACCATTCAGCGGTATTGATGGAACCGGATACCGGGTCTCCAGGCCCTCAGTACAGACGATCGATATAGGACTCATGCGGCTTCGCCACGCGGTTGTCGTCGTCGTGCGCCCATTCACGCGGAGGCAGATCCGGGGCAGGCGGCGGATTGCTGTCATAATCGAACTGCTCCAGCAGATCGCTGATGCAGTTTAGCCTGGCATGACGCTTGACGTCGGCATCCACCATTCGCCATGGCGCGTACGGCAGGTCCGTGTAGCGCAGCATTTCATCCTTGGCTTTTGAGTACTCCGGCCACAGCTCCCGCGATTTGAGATCCATCGGGGAGATCTTCCAGCGCTTGGTAGGATCGGCAGCACGTTCCTGAAAACGCTGCTCCTGAACTTCCTCGCTGACCGAGAACCAGTATTTCAGGAGAATGATGCCGTCCTCGACCAGCATGTGCTCGAATTCGGGGCAGGTGCGCATGAACAATTCGACTTCCTCCGTCGTGGCAAACCCCATGACCCGTTCCACGCCCGCCCGGTTATACCAGGATCGGTCAAACAGCACCATTTCACCTGCCGCTGGCAGATGGGCTGCGTATCTCTGGAAGTACCACTGGCTGCGTTCGCGATCGGACGGAACGCCAAGGGCGACAGTGCGTACCACGCGAGGATTCATGTTCGCGGTAATGCGCTTGATGGTCCCACCCTTGCCGGCGGCATCGCGCCCCTCGAACAGGACCACGATGCGCAGGCCCTGATCGGTAATGGCGCGCTGAAGTTTGGCCAGTTCCTCCTCCAGCCGCGCCAGTTCCTGCTCGTAGATTTTCTTGTTCAATACGCCGTGCTTATTGTAGGCGTCGTCGCTGAAGCGGCGATTAGGTGACAATGACTGCATGCGACCTCTCCGGATTGACTGCCTGACGCTCTGGGTTCGGGGCTTACTTACATTACAGAAGTGTGACAAGGTAGTATACGGCATCGAAGTCCTGCCATATTGATGTTGTCGCGCCCTCAGTGCGGACAGCCAGAACCGTGCCAATCGCAGTAAGGGTGAGCCAATGAACTACCGCCAGTTCCTTCTAGCTGGAGTACTCGTACTTCTGGCTGTTGTGCTCTGGTCGAGCCCCGAGTTCAAACAGATTGCCGCCGGGGTTGCGATTTTCCTGTTTGGCATGCTCTCGCTCGAGAGCGGGTTCCGCCAGTTTACGGGCGGATTTCTGGAGCGGGTGCTTCGCCGGACAACAGACACGATTCCAAAGAGCCTTGGTTTCGGGGTTATCAGCACCGCCATCATGCAATCGAGCTCACTGGTATCAGTGATTACGATATCGTTCCTCAGCGCCGGCCTGCTCCCCCTGATCACCGGCATCGGCATCATTTTCGGAGCCAACCTGGGCACCACTACCGGTGCCTGGCTGTTCGCAACCATTGGCATGAAGATGAGCCTGTCGGTCTTCGCGTTGCCGATGCTGGTGTTCGGCGTAGTGCTGAAATTCCAGCAATCGCGGGCACTGCAGGCGTTCGGTGCAATTCTGGCTGGCCTCGGATTTCTGTTTCTGGGCATTGATTTCATGAAGGAGGGGTTCGAAAGCTACCAGTCGGCGGTTGATCTGCGCGACTACGCAATGACAGGCTTAACGGGACTGCTGGTTTATACCGGGCTGGGAATTCTGGCGACGGTGGTCATGCAGTCCAGCCACGCGACACTGGCCCTTACGCTGGCCGGCCTGGCCACGGGGCAGGTGACCTACGAGAACGCTCTGGCGCTGGCCATTGGCGCCAACATTGGCACCACGGTGACCGCCCTGATTGGTGGTATCGGTGCGAATATCGCCGGCAAACGCCTGGCAGGCGCCCATCTCCTGTTCAATCTGGCGACGGCGGTGATCGCCCTGGTGCTGATTGAACCCCTGCGCTGGTCTGTCGACAGCCTGTCGGCGCTCATGTCGATCGCTGAAGATGACTACACGGTCAAGCTCGCCCTGTTCCACACCTTTTTCAACTGCCTCGGTGTTGCCGTGATGTTGCCATTGCTGTCGAAGATGGCGAGCGCCCTGGAGCGCTGGCTGCCTGAACCGGAGGAAGAGGTCCCGGCGCAGCCCAGGTACCTGAATTCGGCTGCGATGGATTCGCCCGACAGCGCAAAGGCGGCGGTTCGCCGGGAGGTCTGGCACCTGTTTGACCAGGCCTTTGTCATCCTCGCCCATGGTCTGCACCTGCACCGTGAACAGATCCGCGACAGCGATGACCTGGCAGCAACGATCAATAACCACCGGGAGCGCATTGACATCGACATCGACCAGCTCTACCGGCAGCGTGTCAAGTATCTTTATAATGCCATTCTGGATTTCATTTCCGGGCTTATGGCCCGCATGGGGTCAGCCAGTTCCGACGAATCACTTTACCGGCTGCAGCAAGCCGCCGCCGAAATGGTGGAAGCCATCAAGCATGTAAAACACCTGCGCAAGAACCTCACCACCTATATGGTTGCGGATAACGAGGCTATCCGGAAGGAGTATAATGATCTCCGGCTGCGGGTCGCGATGGTGCTCCGCGAAACTTATCGGTTCTACGAAGGCGAATTCGATGACGCCACTACGGCAATACTGGAACTCGACGAAATCGCTGTTCGTGCCCGGGTGGGGCGTGAATCCATGGTCGCGCGCGTTACGGAACTCCTGGGAACAAAGCAGATCAATGCTGGTATGGCCACCTCCCTGCTGAACGATTCCGCCTATGCCAGCGAGACAGTGGATTCGATTCTCGGTGGGACTCGGGCGCTGCTCGCAGCAACGGATACAGGCGCTGCCAGGACCACGGAGGCCCTGTCGGTGGGCGATGCAGGTCAGGCAGACATGAACGTCTGAGGCGTCACCGGCGGGTGGCTGAATGCGGGCCGGTCAATCTTCCAATATGACGGAGTCAGAGCATGGGTTTCAAGGACCTGGTGGCCAGGCTGGACGATACGCTACGGGAGCTCGACAAGGGCAAATCCCTCAAGTACGAGGAATTGAAGCGCCTGGAGCAAAAGCTGACGGAAAAGCAGGCAAAGTACCGGCATAGGCTTGATTCCGGCTCGCCGGAGGAAGCATCAGCTCAGACCGAGGTTCGCCTGCGGGTGGTTGAGGCGCAACTGGCCAAACTGCGGGAGCTCATGGCAGAAGCATCCCTCTGATCATAAAGAACAGCATCGCTGCCAACAGCGCCGCTAACGGCACCGTAATTAACCAGGCGGCCACGATCCGGAACAACGCCGAACGTTTTACAAGGTCCTTGCGGTATAATTTTTTCAGGCTCTTGCGCTCGGTTTTCGAGATTGGTGAGGCGCCTCCATTGCGCTTTTTGAGATCCTTCAGGATAACTCCCTTCTCTCTGAACGAAGCCTCATCGAACTCCCTGAGCAAACGCTCCACTTCTTCCCGGTCCGCTCCGGCATGGTGCGCCTCGATCTCGTCAATCTTCCGGCGATAGGTGGATTTGAGGTGCTCACGCAGAAAGCCGACCCCGAACACACCGCCGATGGCAATATGAGTCGAGCTTACCGGAAGGCCTAGCTGACTTGCGATGATGACGGTAATCGCCGCGGCAATGGCGACGCAGAAGGCACGCATGCGGTCGAGTTCGGTGATCTCGGAGCCGACCGTGCGTATCAGCTTGGGGCCGTAAAGTGCCAGCCCTAGCGCAATGCCGAGCGCTCCCACCATCAATACCCAGGTCGGGATCGCTGCCTCCGACGCGATGCCACCCTGCAGCACGGCTTCATTGATCGCGGCCAGCGGGCCTACCGCGTTCGCAACATCATTGGCCCCATGGGCGAAGCTCAGCAGCGCAGCCGAAAAAATAAGTGGGTAGGTGAACAGGCTGTCGACCCCCGCTTTACTGTTTTCCACCTCGACAGAAGAACGGGCAATGAGCCATTTCGTAAACCACCATACCAGTACGCCAACGACCGCGCCGACTCCGACGGCGGGCAGCAATCCGATGTCAAAAATCTTGCCCAGCCCCTTTATTACAAGATACGTGGCAAAAGCCCAGGCCATGATTGCGACGAAAAGCGGTACATTGGATCTGGCGGCCTTGGCAATGTCCCGCTTGTAGGTGATCCGGCGCTTGATCAGATACAGGGAAAACGCAGCGATAGTTCCACCCATCACCGGTGATATGATCCAGCTTGCAGCAATCTGGCCAAACTGCTGCCAATCCACGATACCTACGCCACCCGCCGCTATACCCGCGCCCATGACGCCGCCGACGATGGAGTGGGTCGTGGAGACGGGCGCTCCGATCAGAGTGGCCGCATTCAGCCAGAGTGCCGCGGCAAGCAGCGCCGCCATCATCAGCCAGATAAAGGTATCGGGATCTCCAATCAGCGCAGGATCAATGATCCCCTTCTTGATGGTGCCGACCACATCGCCGCCGGCTATCAGTGCCCCACTGGCCTCAAAGATCGCTGCTATCGCAATTGCGCCGGTCAGGGTCAATGCTTTGGAACCAACGGCAGGGCCCACATTATTGGCGACATCGTTGGCGCCGATGTTCATTGCCATGTACCCGCCGATCATGGCCGCTGCCACCAGCATGACCATGTTTGGAGCGTCGGCCCCGATGGAGCGGACATACACCATGATTCCGGCAAGGAATATCACCGCCAGGCCGATACGAAAAACCTCCGTCCGCCGGTAACGGGTCGCCTGTTCTATGGTATTGATCTGTTCCAGCCCCATGGTTGCGCTGCCATTGTGTCGATATTGGTGAACGATACCTTCAGCAGGCCGTTAATCAGCTGATCTGACAGATGTCTTATCTGGATTCAGCGGCCTGCCGGTCCGGAATTATCCGTCGTGCAGCGGCACGATCAGCACCGGACGCCGGGAATGAGTGAGGGTCTTGGTTGCGGTAGAGCCGATCAGCGCCTGCCCGAGCGAGCTGTGCTTGCGGGCTCCCATAACGATCACATCGGCATCTATCTCGTCGCTGACTTCAAGGATTTTACGCCAGGGTACGCCTTCCTCGATGCGCGACTCGATGGCCTTCAGGTCTGATGCTTCGTGCTCTTCCAGTTCGTCCTCGCAGAAGCGCTGTATCCGCTCCCGGATCTTGACGCCGAGCGCTTTCACCCCCGTGTGGAGCCTTTCGTCAAGCTCTTCTTCCTTCATCACGGTATTCAGCAAACTGCGGGTCGTTGTCGACAAGGGCTCAATCACGTGCAGATAGGTGACCTGAGATCCGGGGTAGTGACCACGCAGACTGATTGCTGCGCGAAATGCCGGGCGCGAACCTTGATCAAGGTCGGAGACATACAGAATCTTTTTAATATCACCAAACATCATTGTTCTCCTCTGTGCCCCGGGACCGCGAATCCGGCAACCAAAGTGCAGTCTGGGAAATAAACGCAACAAGCGCCAAACTCACAATATTGGCGCATCAGAACCGGTTGATCCCTTCTGAAGATAGTGCCCGTTTCGACATCTCGCAATACGGCACGGGGTGCTACCCGGCATAATCCTGACCCTGATCAATCCAGCAAGGGCAGGAAAGGAATAACAGATTCTTCAAGAAGTGCATTCTGCTTCTGCATGAACGATGGGGATGCCGGTGGGTTCGGGTCGGAGGTCATTACCACCGTCATTGCCAGCCCGGGGAAAACATACAGCATCTGCCCGCCGTAACCCCGGCCGTAATAGGCACGATAGCCACCCAGCTCGGTAATGAACCACCCGAATCCGTAGGCATCATCGGTGTAACGGGAGGTCCCCCGTTGGGTCCATGAAAGCTCGATCCACTCTGGCGAGAGCACCTGTTGCCCTCCATGGACTCCGCCGTTACGGTAAAGCTCGCCGATTTTCAGCAACGCCATCGGTGAAAGACGCATGTCGTTACCGCCGAAATAGATTCCCTGGGGGTCGGTCAGCCAGGGCCGGATATCAATACCCAGCGGGTCGCCAAGCCAGTCACGGGTGATGGCCAGAGTGCTGCGCCCGGTGCGCCTGGTCAGGGCGGCAGACAGCAGATGGTAGCTGCCGGTGGAGTAAAGCATTTCGCCACCTGGCTCCGCGACAAAGCGCCGGCTGAGCGCGTAGTCCACCCAGTTACTGCTGTTGACCCATTCGCCGTAATAACGGCCAGAGGTGCGCTGAAGACCGGCCTGCATGGACAGCAGGTGGCCAATGGTCACCTCCTCGATCCTGTCGCTGGCACCGGCGGGAACCTCCAGCAGATCTGCTACAGGCTGTCCCGGGCCGGTGAAAACGCCGCGACCAATGGCCATGCCCACAACGGTGGAAAGCACCGTTTTTGACAGCGACTTGATATTGGCTGGCTCATCAAGTCCCGGACCCCGCAACGCCCGGGCGAACACGGGCTCCCCGTCTACAGCGACCACCAGGCTGTGAAGCCGTTCAAGTTTGCCGGCCCTGTCAGCCAGGCCGGGAAATGCTTCATTGTTAACAACGGGTGCCACCGCAAGAGCGGACGCCGTCAGCAACAGGCCTCCGGCCATAAACGACACTCTGGTCAGACGGTTCACGAACTGCATAACTCATTTACCTGACAGTTTCCGGTATTGGAAAGGGTACGATACGCAGCCGGACTGGAACACAAATCGACGCAAAGTTTAACCTGACAAATCAGCAACACCGGGTTTAACCTGACCCTGGTTTTCATGACTGAGTCTGTGCCCAATGAATCTGCGTCGAGTATTTCCGCTGTTGTCGATCCTGCTCACCCTGGGCCTTGCCGGTTGTGCCAGCAATCAGAGCCTGCAATCAGCGGACCAGATGCCATGGCAACCTGCGGCCGGCGCCGATGCCGAATATTCGGAGACCGCGGATCGGCTATGGCAGGTATTTGAACGCTACGAGGGTACGCCTTACCGCTATGGTGGCACCTCTGTGAATGGCTTTGACTGCTCCGGCTTTATCGCAACCGCGTTTGATGAAGCCCTTGGGCGTCAGCTGCCCCGTACGACCTCCCAGATGCTCGCTGCCGGTGATGCGGTAAATCACGATCAGCTGAGGCCGGGTGATCTGGTGTTTTTCCGCATCAAGGGCAAGGATCAGCATGCCGGCATCTACATGGGTGGCGACAGCTTCATTCATGCCTCAACGTCCGTCGGGGTAACCCGCTCCTCCCTGAACGGCTATTACTGGCGGGGCCGCCTCAGCGAGGCACGGCGCTTCGACTGATCATCGCGGCTCGTAGACCTCCAGACCTGTGTCTGTGGCAAGGACAACAACCGTGGTCTCGAATGCCTGATGGGAACGTCCGCCAGCAAAGGCGTAAGCCTTTCCGGTATATTCCAGATTCGCGGTATATACCGCCATTCTCTTGACGCGCATAAGCAACTCCGCTCTGACCTGAGCCGTGATGAATCGGACTAGTGAATGACTTCGCCCGCTTTCATGACGGCCTGAGTGCGATTGGACACACCCAGGCGGCGGAACTGACCATCATACCCGAGTCAAGCCCTGTTCATTGATCCCGCCGGTCACCAGGGATGCCGGAACGGTTTCGAAATAGATATTCCGCGGCGTGATCCATTGCCCTTCCGGCGCATGCATTTCGGCCACCGGCATTTCTTCCAGACTGACGTCATCGCTGGTCTGGCCACTCTGGCGAAAGCTGTCTCCGAGTACCCAGAACGGTTTTTGCTGGGCGTGGGCAGCCAGTGCGAGCAGGCGGGTGCCGCTTTTATTGATGAAATGTCCGTCTGCCAGCCAGGTATCGCAACCGGTCACCACCACATCCGCCCAGGGCATAAACAGGCCGATCTGGGCATCGGTGATCAGGGTAACCGGTACACCCATGTCGTTCAGTGTTATGGCCAATTCATGTCCTTCCAGTCCGGGACTGCTCTGGGTGCAGATAACCGAAAAGGCCTGCTTGTTCCGGGCGAGCAGGCGAAACAGCTCGATCACTACCGAACTGGTGCTGTGGGTCATAACCACGGCGTCAGCGGGGATCTGCCGGGATGCATGGCTGGCGATAGCGGCGCTGGCGTTTTCCAGTTCGCTGGCAACCTGCCTGACCGAGTCAAGTGGCGACTCTCCATCCGCCAGCTGCGATTCTATCCTTGCGATCGAGTTGCCAATGACGATCATGCTGGGGCGGGCTCTGCGGAGCTCATCAAACAAACGCGCCAGAGCGTTGGCGGCAGGTCTGCTCTGCTCTATGTACGCGGCCAGATCCCTGAGCGTCTTCAGCGCCAGGGCAGTGGCTCCGGATTGCGCGTCCTCACGGAGCCTGTTGAGTAGCTCACTGGCTCTGTCATCAGAATCTGGCATTGGTGCTAACTCCTGTATTTCCGGACACTAGTCCAGAACCCTGGGCCAGTTTGCATCCGCCTGCTGAATAAATTCGTCGGGGCTTTTCAGCCATCTGTCCTGCACGGACTGATTGTAGTTAAGATACAGTCTGTCCTGCCGGATGTTCCAATGTTTCGGGTCCCCCTTGGCGAGGTAGCCCTGACTGACCGCCCAGGCGCAATAACCGCCATAGGCCGGCAGGTACCGTTCCGGGTTACTCTGGAAACGGGCAAGGTTTTCGGCGCTGGCAAACCGCCATGTTGCGCCCAGGTGCCGGGTGCTGTAATCGGCAGAGCCTTTGGTGGGCTCGTCAGCCTCAAAATAGCTTACGACGTCATAACCGCCGGCGCCGGTATTGCTGAGCAGGCCGGTATAAACCGGTGGTTCAGAGGCCAGTGCGCTGGTGGCCGTCAGCAGGGCCGTGGTGATCAATAACAAGAGCCTGTGCATGTCATCATCCTGATTGGTGAGGGTTCAGTTGGTAAGACACGGCTGATGGCGATTTGTTACTGAAGACCAGACCGGCACCCGGTTCAACCAGTTACCCGTCGGTAGGGTTAAGCAGAAGCGACTCACTCGACACCAGATATCCTTTCCGGCAGGCAAAAATGATCATTTATCAATTTAATAATTATCTTATTTAAATCAATGAACTGGATGAAATTCGCGTTTTATTTCGGTGTCAGGTTCTTTTACAGTTTGCTCAGGAAAGAACCAACTCACCGGATAAAAAAATATAAAAGGTTATACTTATTATAGGTTTGATTTTTATGGCATGAGGTATGCTCACGATTTCATCGGTAGTTACCCAGATGCAAATGTCAGCATGTCCCTTTTGAGGCCTGCTCCCGCCGGGGAACATACCAACAGCGTTTGGAGATTTAATTAAAGACCCTGGTGTGCAAGCCAAAAAAGAGGATCTGGACTATGAGTCGACCATTCAGACTGCTTGTTCGCTACACTTTACCATTGACCAGAAACATAATTGCAACTGCTTTTGGTGCACTGCTGTTTACCCCCTCTGCCTATTCGGCATTTATTCAGTACAACGACGAAGCTTCATTCAACACCGCCATTTCAGGGCTGACTGCTACAACGGCCGATTTCGAAAGCGCTACGGCAGGGGATGTCATTTCCACTGGCGATACAGTGGAGGGTATTACCTTTACGCACTCTCTCGTCGCTGATTTTGGGCTTTCAATGACGGTGGATAATCAGTTCGCCACGACATCGCCCTCCAATTATCTTGCTACCAATGACGTTACTCCGGCATTTATTGGTGGTGACAGCTTTGATATGGGTTTTGCAAGCGCGGTTCTGGCGATTGGACTTTACGTCCACACAGACAGCATCTTAGTTGATGGAGATATTACGCTAACGACCGATAGCGGGGGTACCGCCAATCTATTAGTTGGAACGTCGGCTGATATAACGCTGGCCGATGGAGGAGAAGCCTATTTTATCGGGCTGGTAACGGACATGGTTACAGAATCATTTTCGTCGGTGAGTTTGTCGAGTTTTGATCCTTTCCCAGACGGTAATTTCAATTTCAATGTCGACGATATTACCAGGGCAGTCAGTGGATCTGATCCGGGCGGACCAACTCCGGTCGATGAACCTGGAGCCCTTGCCTTATTGTTGCTTGGGCTGGCGGGGATGCATGCAAACAGGGCGCTTAGGCGGCGAGTGAACGAAAAGCAAGCGTAATCATAAAAGGCTGTGCACTTGCATGGCCTTTTTTGTATGGGCGGTAGAAAAAATGTTCCCGGATCCGGTGGGGATATAAAGGCTTGATTATGGTTCCTCTATCCAAACACGAAGAGAAGCTCGCCAGAGCAGCTAATGAGGAGAAACACAATGCGCGTTATACATAAAGTTCTGATCGGCGTTTTTGCCCTTTGCGGAATGGGGCTGGGGCAGCCGGCTTTGGCCAATACACCGTTCATCGGTGAAGTTGCCTGGGTTCCGTATAACTTTGCACCACGCGGCTGGGCGTTCTGCGATGGTCAACTTCTAGCAATTGGCTCGAACGCGGCACTATTTTCGTTGCTGGGCACAACCTATGGCGGTGACGGTCGGACAACGTTTGCACTGCCGGATGTTCGAAGCCGCACGATCATGCATGAAGGGCAGGGGCCGGGGCTTACTCAACGTCGTCTCGGTGATCGAGCCGGTACTGAGGCTGTGACCCTGACCGAGGCGGAAATGCCTGCTCACTCCCATGATCAGAGAGCCAGTAGTGGCGGCGCCACGACCTCAGACCCCAGTGGCAACGCGTTGGCCTCAACAGGGAGAACAAGAATTTATGCCGATGCGCCGAACGTCGGTATGAACTCTGGAAATATTGCCAGTTCGGGAGGTGGGCAGCCCCACAATAATATGCAGCCATACACAGTGCTCAATTGTATTATCGCACTTCAGGGCATCTTTCCACCACGGAACTGAGCAGGAGGATTACATGAAACGCATCAAGCTTTTGATACTGGCCGTGATGGTCAGCTTCGTTCAACCTGCCTTTGCAACGACCGATTCATTCGACCCGCTCCTCGGAGAAATAAAATGGGTTGCGTTCAACTTCGTGCCGAGGGGCTTTGCTGCGTGTGACGGCCAGCTTCTCTCTATTGCCCAGAATTCAGCTCTGTTTTCGTTGATCGGAACAATCTACGGAGGAGACGGCAGAACGACCTTTGCTTTGCCCGATGTCCGTGGGCGGGTAATGGTTCATGAAGGCGCAGCGCCGGGCCTTGGCCAGAAAGCTCTTGGTTCGCGCGGAGGGTCAGAACGTGAAGTATTGACTGTTGCGCAAATGCCTTTGCATTCCCATGGTCAACAAGGAAGCGATACCAATGCGGACAGCTCCCTGCCGCATGATCGTTCACCTGGTAATACCGGCAGGACAAGGATTTACAACAACGCTGCTATCGACCAAACCATGGATTCTGCGTCAATAGGCTCGGCGGGTAGCAGTTCAAGCCATGAAAACATGGGCCCGACAACGACACTGAACTGTATTATTGCGATAAACGGTATTTTCCCTGCACGAAGTTAATTTTCGAGCAGTTTCGTGAGGGGGCAGAGATGGGCTGGCACAGACGCGGGCCACTGAATTCGCCTCCATATGTCATTCGCAACTTGCTGCCGGGGTTTCGCCCGGTGAGAGCAGGGCAATCTTATTTTACCGCATTCTCTGGTGCTCGGAACTGATTTGAGTCACCGCCCGGGCTGCCGCTGGTGCGTCGCTGGTAGTCGGCGAAGTAACGTATCATGTTGTTTTCGAGCGTTCGGATGGTAGGGCTTTTGCCGTCCATCCGGGTCATGATCTGGTCGGGATGGGCGACAGGAAAAGTGATAAAATTCCGACGTTGTCCTGACGTCCTGGTCGTGGTGAGAGCCTCGGCTTTGGCCTGCGGTCAGGGTGCCTGTCCTTTAGTGAGAATCGTTCTTTCGTCAGGGTTGACGGTGAAAGGCCGCGTGTTCACAATTTCTGGAACTGTGCCTTGCAGACCTGCGACCTGGTGCCGAATCTGCCAGGCAACCTTTCACAGGCAAGCAAACTGCGCTTGGTGGGCCTGGTCGGTCCCGGAAGCTGGTAGTAAAAAAGGGGAGAAAATGTGAGCAAGAATTACCCTGAAGTAACCGCCGGGCGGCGAGTGGTTAAAACGTTGTGTCTGGCGGTGGTGTTTTTGCTGCCGCTGACGAGTGTTGCCGATGACT
>Ga0102937_1000513_pt1 | contig 17315 bp, 15 predicted proteins | sample SalPonR2_B_D1_MG_FD_78213 | JGI IMG/M metagenome (GOLD analysis project Ga0102937, IMG submission 78213) | Salt pond soil microbial communities from South San Francisco under conditions of wetland restoration - Salt Pond MetaG R2_B_D1_MG | ecosystem: Environmental > Aquatic > Marine > Intertidal... | reverse complement strand
GTCTGGGCGCCGGGGAGTCGTATCCCCGTTCAGACAACGCAGGCGCTGGCGCTGCTGCGGCCACCCGCTTGCCAATCCTGGGGCCGGGTACAGGAATCGCGGTGTGGGGTAAGCCGGCGCGATGCCCGGGAGATTCGGTAGCGGGCCCGGTGTGGCGGCTCCGGACGGAATCCGGGCCCGTCGTTACCGGGTGCCGCCAGCTCTGGTGTTCCGGGCCAGACGGGGGCGCCGGGCTCGGGCGGCGAGCCGCAGTAATGGCTCCAATCTGCTTCCCGCACAGTTCTGAATTGGCACCTGCCTCCGGGTGGGTATTGCTGTGGTTTTCAGGCGGGCACTCACCTGCAGGCCGGGCCCTTGATCTGTCCGGTTGCTCATAATGCTCCGTCTGGCGCTTTTCCTGGTACGGGGCCTGAGCCTGGTCCCCGGGAGGATACCCGGGCCAGGCACGTTGCCGGGATGAAGCAAAATGCTCCATGGGAGGCCAGCGTAATGAGCTCTCGCTTTTATGCTTGCGGGTTGATTCCTGCAGCAAATGCGGCGCGTGCTCGCTGACCAGTTGCTCCCAGGCTGCAAGGGCCTGTTTTCGGCTCTCGGCCATGGTCCGGGCTGGCGATTTTTCGGGTGTGCGGGGCACAAACAGCCGCCTGATGCGGCGTGCCAGCCGCTCATACAGCGAGCGCAGGACGGTGCGCAGCATGATTCCAATCCGTGACATGCGAAGCTCCCTTCTGTTTTCGCGTCAGCCTTCGGCGGTTTCGGTCTCACCACCGCCACCACCGGCGGCCACGCGCTCAAACTCCTCGAATACCAGCACCAGTGTCTCGATGGCGACATTGTTGCCCAGCGCATCCAGGGGCGCACCACGCCAGGAGCGTGGCCAGGCGCCGCGCAGGTTCCAGCGCATGACTTCGGTGCTGCCGTCGTGGCCGTACATGACCACCGAGACGTTACGCCGATCGACCTTGCCGGCGATGGAGGACTGCATCCACTGCCACAGCTGCAGGGAATTGCCCATGCCGTAGCGCAGGGTCAGGTCACTGTAGTTGACCTGGCCCGGGACCTTGCGCACGATCTCGTTGGCCCCGGCCTCGCGGTACTGCAGCGCCTCAACATCCACGCCGAGGCTGCTGCATTCGACAAAACGTCCCTCGGTTACGCCATTCACATCAATGGCGAAGTGGAAGGAGGTAAACGGATCCGACCACTGGCCGGTTGCTGCTCCATTGTTCTCTGGCATTGTTCTGTTCCTTCTCTGCCCGGGTTAATGAGCCTTCAGGCCTGTTCCTCGGTCTGGGCGCCGCCGGTGTCCTGGCCGATCTGGAAAATCACGAATTCGGCCGGCTTCACCGGCGCCAGTCCGATGCGGGTGATAACCTTGCCCGCATCCCGTACCTCCGGCGGATTGAGCTCTGCGTCACACTGCACGAAGAAAGCTTCCTCCGGTGTTGCCCCGAAAAGCGCGCCCTGGCGCCAGATCTGGGTGAGGAAGGCGGACACATCCCGCTTGATGCCCATCCAGAGGTCCTCATCATTGGGCTGGAAAACCACCCACCGCGTGCTCTCGGCAATGGATTCCTTGATCATGTTGAACAGGCGACGGATGTTGATGTAACGCCATTCGCTGGCTGCCGGAGCCAGAGTGCGCGCCCCCCAGACGCGAATCCCTTCCCGGGGAAAAAAGCGGATGCAGTTCACGCCCCGGGGATTGAGTTCGGCTTGCTCCTGGCGGGTAACGCGGTAGCTGACATTGAGAGCACCGCGTACCATCTCGTTGGCCGGTGCCTTGTGCACCCCGCGCTGGGCATCGCTGCGGGCGTAGATGCCGGCAATGTGGCCGGATACTGGCATGGGTATGAGGCTGCTGCGGTTGTTCGGATCACGGCCCACGATCCAGGGAAAGTAGACGGCGCCGTAGCCCTTGTCCGAGTTCCTGGGGCGCAGACCATCGCCGCCCGATGAGGAGGACTTCCCCTCCTCGTCCTGCTTTTTGGTTGCCTTGGCGGTGGCGACTTTGGTGAGGCTATTGATGCTGTCCACCGACCGGGGCCCGTCAAGAATGGCAACCCGGTCCTCCAGGGTTTCGCAGTGGTTCAGTATCGCGTCATAGGCCGCCGCCGAGGTGAAGCCGGGGGCCGCCACGATGGCAATTTCGTCGATGGGCTCCAGGGCGCCCAGACCCTTGCGGTTGCCGCTAAGCTGGTTTTCGTCCTGACAGTTGACCACGTAACAGCGGCTGCCGCCGTTGAGAAAGAAGCCGTGGACAGCCTGGGCGAGATGGCTGGATTCGGTCTTGCTCGGATCCGGCGCGAACACCCGCATGAAATGAGACCAGCTGTTAATGCCCACCGGTTCGTGCGGGCGGATCGAGGGGTCCGGCGCGATGCCGACGAACCCGGCGGTACTGGTGCCCACCGGCTGGATGGGGCGCGCCCCGGAGGAAACCTCCTCCACGTAGACACCCGGCGTCAGGTAATTGGGCATTGTCTTCTCCTCCTGCCTTGGTCGTGATCGCTGCCCGGCTGCTTCGTGTGCATCAGCCAGGCTCCCTGCCAACAAGATCAATCTGGTGCTTTTTCACCACCGGGGTGTCCGGCGGCTGCGATGTTTCGGTAACGCTGGCTTCCAGCAGAAATGATGGTCTCGGAGCCATACCCCACGCCTGCCACCACGAGGGAGAGGGATCTTCCGCAAGCAGATTCAGCCCGGCGGTACCCTCCGCCCAGCTTATTACCGACAGCAGGGCTTCCTCGGTCTCTGCGTCCCGGTTGGCGCCAACGATGCTGATAAGGTAACGAAAGCGTGCCAACGGCCGGTCATAGGCGTTGCGACGGGCAGGGCTGCTGGCCCGGCGTTGAGGGTCGGTGCGGGCGGTGAGAAGCAGGGCGGAGAGGGCCAGGCCCTCATCGGGGATTATCAGATCATGGGTAAAGCTGGCGGACAGACCCCGGTCTCTGAGGCTCCGGGCCCAGGACTGGAATGTTTCGTGAATCAGCGGCAGTTCCATGCTCGCGTCTTGCCCCCCCATGGTAGCCGACCCAGCGGTGACGACGCATCATGCGCTTGACGCCGGACTGCTGGTTAAAACTCAGGTGGTGCACAGCCTCTCGCGTCACACAGCACCCTTACAGCTCCATAGGGCAGTGACCGCCACTGGTCAGCGGAATTTTCCGTTTGATAACAGGAGTGTAGAATGCCTCTTCGGGTATGTCCAGCCGGGTTGCGACATTCCTGCTGTTAATTCTGTCTGGTTCCAACTGTCTGCTATCGTGCAGATTATTGGGCCTTCACTGCAAATATCGCTGCTTTGGTCAGTACCTTGATGACAATCCCCTGCCCATTCCGAGAAGAAGAGTTTTAGTTACGGGTACACCGACTCTGGAGGCAAGTTGCAGTAATGCCCGGCAAAAACCAGCAGCCGAAAACTCTCATCAACGGTGCAACTAAAAGGGGAATGGTTACAAAATCAGGTCCGGTACAGGTGATTTATCGAGAACAGAGGACAAGAAAACCGGAACGTTACACGGACACCAATTCCTAGTATTTTTGGTTTTCCGGTTCCGGATAGTTCGATCATTGCGCTCTTATACCGCGGAGAAAGACATTGCATACACTTACACCAGAACTTTTGACAAGAGCACAATTCGCGCCTTTCGGCGATGTCATTGATCGTCGAGATGTCAGTCCCCTGGTGATCAACGGAGGCCGTACTCAGCGTTATGACGACCTCGCAGTTATCGACCTGTTAGGGCAGGACTTCCGTCCACGAATAAGTCTTTTTTTGAGCAAGCCCGTTGCATTGCCTCTGGAGATTAACGCCCTTGAGCGCCACCCGCTGGGCAGTCAGGCTTTTATGCCGTTGCATAGCGAGCGTTTTTTGGTTGTCGTCGCACCCGCCGGCGGTGCGGTTGATCTATCAACCGTGCGAGCATTTATTACAGACGGTCACCAGGGGGTCAATTACCGGGCAGGTACCTGGCACGCGGTGCATGCGGTTCTTGACCAGGAAGGCGAATTTCTCGTTATTGATCGAGCTGGGCCTGGCGCGAACTGCGATGAGCAGCAAGTTTCCCTGACCGTTGCACTTTAAGGCACCCAGATTCCCCGTGACCTCTAAATAGCGCTCCAGACTCTGCTGGCGCCCGCGCGCGATTTTGGTGCAGGGCGGACTGGTTTCGGGTGCCGGTAGAGGTCTAGAGATTCCAGCCCCTCGCGGAAATTCAAGCAAATAGATCTATTGGCGGGAATCTTGCTTCAGGATCCGGCTAGCACGATTGCGGTTAATCGACTCGCAATCTCTCAATCCGTTTTGAAGAGGTGCGCTTGCTGGTGACCTACCCCAGAGATATGCAGGGCTGCGGACAGGCTGTTCCAGATGCAGGGTGGCCAGGCAGGGCACGCATTGCCGTTCAATTTGTACTGAATTATGAAGAAGGCGCTGAAAGTTCGGTTCTTCATGGGGACCAGCACTCCGAAACGTTTTTATCGGACATCATCGGAGCACAGGCCTTCTCGGAGCGGCATATGAGTATGGAATCCCTTTACGAATACGGCTCCCGGGTTGGCGTCTGGCGTATTTTGCAGGAGTTCGAGCGCCGGGGCTTACCACTGACTGTTTTCGGGGTAGCCATGGCACTGAGTCGGAACCCTGATGTCGTAGGGGAGTTGCGGAAACAGGGTCATGAAATAGCCTGTCATGGTTTACGCTGGCTCTCCTACCAGTCGGCAAGCGAAGCGGAAGAACGTTCCCACATGCTCGAGGCTGTCAGAATCCATACTGAGCTGACAGGCTCTCATCCTTCAGGTTGGTATACGGGCAGAGACAGTCCCCGTACACGCCAGCTCGTGGTGGAAGAAGGCGGTTTTGAGTATGACAGTGACTACTATGGGGATGACCTGCCTTTCTGGGTAGAGGTGAAGACGTCGGAAGATCAGTCAAAAGGACACCTGGTCGTCCCCTATGCACTGGATACCAATGATATGCGTTTTGCGATGGCGCAGGGTTTCAATACAGGAAATCATTTTTTCGAGTATTTGCGAGATGCGTTTGATGTTTTGTACGCGGAGGGCATGGATAAACCGAAAATGATGTCGGTTGGCCTGCACTGTCGGCTCACAGGACGTCCGGGACGGTTTCGGGGGTTGCAGCGCTTTCTGGATCACATCGAAAAGCATGAAAGAGTCTGGATCACCCGCCGCATTGATATTGCCCGTCACTGGACCGAGAATCACCCCTTTGCACCTGAGATTCAGCCATGACAAAAAATTCCCGTGACGCATCAGGATATTACTTCCCTGAAGGCGGGCATCCTCCACAGACCCAACTGACTTCAGACCGGGCCGTTTTCGACGAAGCCTATGTTTTCATCCCCAGAGGGGTCATGCGGGATATCGTAACCAGCCAGCTTCCATTCTGGGACAATACCCGTCTTTGGGTCCTTTCACGTCCTCTGTCAGGATTTTCAGAAACTTTCTCACAGTACATCGTTGAGGTGGCAGCAGGCGGTGGTAGTCGGCAGCCGGAACCGGATCCGGGCGCGGAAGCCGTCCTGTTCGTCGTGGATGGTGAGCTTCAACTGACCATTGAGGGCGAGGAGCATAATGTACCGGAAGGTGGCTATGCCTTTGTTCCGCCCGGGGCGAACTGGACTCTGTTCAATTCCTCGTCATCAACGGCCCGTTTTCACTGGATCAGAAAAACCTATCAGTATGTCGATGGCATTGATGCTCCGCCTTTCTTCGTAGTGAACGAACAGGATATCTCACCGCTGGAAATGCCCGACACGAACGGTTGCTGGACCACGACACGGTTCGTTGATCCCCTGGATATCCGGCACGATATGCATGTGAACATTGTCAATTTCCAGCCCGGCGGCGCCATTCCTTTTGCCGAAACCCATGTGATGGAACATGGTCTGTATGTACTGGAAGGGAAGGCCGTGTACCTTCTGAACCGTGACTGGATTGAAGTGGAGGCGGGGGATTATATGTGGTTGCGGGCCTTCTGCCCCCAGGCCTGTTATGCCGGAGGTCCGGGCCGGTTCCGGTATCTGCTTTACAAGGATGTGAACCGGCATATGGATCTGGGCGGATTCAGCAGTCAGCGCACGCGAGCACGAGGTTGAACTCTATGTACCAGGAAAAGTTTATGGATTACGTGATCAGCCTCAGCCGCAAGGCGATCGAGCAGCCTGGCACCCAGCCGTTTGGCGCCATCCTGGTCAAGGACGGCAGCATTGTGGGGGAAGGACTTAATCATGAACTGGCCCGTCATGATCCAACCGCGCATGGGGAAGTTGAAGCGATTCGGGATGCCTGCCGCCGACTGGCGACGACCGATTTAAGTGATTGTGACCTCTATGCAATCGGAGAACCCTGCCCCATGTGCACGGTCGCGATTCGCCTGGCCGGCGTTCGTCGTGTTTTCTATGGAGCGACCCATAAAGACGCACTCAATGCCTACCAGTGCCTGGCTGACACTCCCTATGCAGATATCGGTGTTGAGGCTTTACGGGCAGAGGCAAGCTTGCCCGTGGATCGGAGGTCGATACCTTACAGCCAGCACCGCGCGAAAGCATGCGCAGAGGTCTATTCTGAATGGTCCGACGACATGCGGAAAAAACTGGGTCTTGCCCCGTAAACGATTGTCTGAGGAGGCAAAGCATTGAAGCGAATCTGCCTGATTAACCCGAATACAACCGGAAGTATGACGGATGCCTGTGCCGATGCAGCCAAGCTGGTGGTGGGTGACCGTATGCACATAGAGGCTATTACTGTTGCAAGTGGGCCAGAGAGCATTGAGGGGCACTACGATGGTGCCGTTGCAGGTGCAGGGCTGATGGAAACACTGATGGCCAACCCGGATGCCGACGGATACATCATTGCTTGTTTCGACGACACGGGTCTGGACGCTGCGCGCTGCCTGGTCAGGGCGCCTGTCGTGGGTATGGGGGAGGCCGCCTTTCATATCGCTTCCCTGTTGTCCCACCGTTTCGCAGTCATCACAACCCTCAGCCGTTCGATACCGGTCATTGAAGACAACCTTGAACGCTATGGATTAAGCCGTCGTTGTGCGGGCGTCCTTGCGACAGATGTCCCGGTACTTGCACTGGAGTCGGATGCCGGTGAGGCAGAAAAGCGCATCGAAGAGCAGATGGTACGCGCCCAAAGGCTCGGAGCCGAGGCCGTCGTGCTCGGCTGTGCCGGCATGGTCGCGATGACTCGCAGGCTGAGTGAAAAGTTCGGCATGCCGGTTGTTGACGGAGTTACGGGCGCTGCCGTGCTGGTTGGAGCACTGATTGACCTGGGTCTTGCCACTGCAAAACTCGGCGGATACGCAACTCCGGTCAGAAAGGCCTATCACGGTACCCTGTCTTCATTCGGTCCCGAGCTGGATTAGAAAAATCGTGGAACTTACCGATCTGAATGCAGCCGAGCTGGCCGAACAGGTGAGGCGGGGAACCGTCAGTGCTCGCGCTGTGGCCGATGCTTTCATTCAGAAGCTGGAACTGTGCAACCTCCCGGTCAACGCTTTTGTTTACTGGAACCGGGACGACATCCATCTCCAGTCGGAGGCGATCCAGAAGCGACTCGACGAAGGAGAGGTGCTCCCGCTGGCAGGCGTGCCGGTCGCGATCAAGGACAATCTATGGGTGAAGGACTGGCCAATAACTCAAGGATCCCGGCTTTTTGAAGGGTTCATTGCACCGGAAGATTCGGTGGCCGTGGCACGTCTGAGGGACGCGGGTGCCATCATTCTGGGGGTCACGAATTCGCCAGAGTTTGCATGCCGGGGATTCACGAGCAACGAACTTTATGGGCCCACCAGGAATCCCTGGGATCTAGAGCGTACTCCGGGTGGTTCTTCCGGGGGATCTGCGTCTGCGGTTGCTGCCAGATTGTGTCCTCTCGCACTTGGCACAGATGCTGGCGGGTCCATACGCCGCCCTGCATCCCATACCGGTACCGTTGGCTTTATGCCTTCCTGTGGCACGGTTCCGGAGGGCCCCGGTTTCGAGGGGCCGGATTCTGGCAACAGCACCATTGGCGTTTTTGCACGGGCGGTGGCTGACGTTGAACTTGTAATGGGAGTTATTGGCGAAGCCGGGCACATTGATCCTGGCAGTGTGGGCAGAGCCAGGGATGGTTCACCGCGGCCGTTACGCCTTGGCTTCAGTCCCGATCTTGGGTTGGCTGCTCTGCTAGAGCCGGATGTGGTCCGGTCAGTGTCGGCAGCCGTTGACCGCCTGCGTGATGATGGACTGGCTGTTCATGAGGTGACCCCTCGATGGCCGGAATTCATCAGTGAGTCGCGGATTGACGCACTGGAAAAGTCTGCTCTGGCCGCCATTTATGGCACTCAATACCGGCAGAATAAAGCGCAGTTTGACCCGGATGTTGCGGATCAGATCCGTAAGGGTCTGGAGCTCACAGGCGTTGATGTGGCCAACGCCCTGCGCTTCAGAAAACAACTTCACGTTCATTTTGTCGCGTGTTTTGAAACGATCGACGTTCTTCTGTGCCCGACCACGCCGGTGACCGCCTGGCTTCTGTCAGAAGCCTGGCCTTCGAAAATCGATGGAAAAAAGGCCAGCGTCCGTGACCACGCGGTCTTTACATGGATGATTAATCAGGTATTCGCGCCTGCCTGTTCCGTTCCCTGCGGTATTGACTGCAAGGGCCTTCCGGTAGGCTTGCAGATCATTGCGCCGCGGTTTGCCGACCACCGGGTACTGGCGACGGCAAGGCACCTCGAACGGCTGGTCGGCGACACCCTGCCACCTTTCCCCGGCTGATCCGCTACTTCAATTACCTTTGTACCCGTCTGCTTTCCCTGCCCATTTTTGGAGCGCCTGTGCTCCTCGTTGATGCGATTCTCTTTCGGGCAGAGCGGACAGATCCTGAAAAAATAACCTTAAGTGGCTGAAAAATTGGAAAGATGGTGATGTTGGCCTGATCAATGAATCATTTGATGTATAGCGCATGAAAACCCTCAGCGCCTAATCAAGGTTGGCGTGCCTTCAAAATAAACGGACGTTGTGGTCGCGATATGTCTAACGAGCCTGCCCCACGAATTTCTCAGAATGTCAGTCAACGCGCCGGTGGACTTGATATCTCTGACCTCAGAATCTGGTTTGACACCCCTGCAGGGCCCCTGCGTGCCGTCGACAACGTGAGCCTGTCTGTGCGCGACGGTGAGATAGTCGCGTTAGTGGGAGAGTCGGGATCTGGTAAGAGTGTGACGGCGCTGGCGGCTCTCAAACTCATCAGTGCGCCGCCCGGCCGGTTCGTATCTGGCTCAGTGACTCTTAACGGCCAGGATATTCTGGCGATGTCGGAGCATGACCTTGAGTCCATTCGCGGCACTTCCGCCGCGATGCTCTTTCAGAACCCTCGTGGCAGTCTCGATCCCTCATTCACGATTGCAGAAGCCTTTCTCGAAACGCTGTCTCTGCACCGGCCGGAGATGAAGAAAGCGGAGCGCCTGCAATACATCGAGCAGGGATTGCGGCAGGTTGGTTTCAACGATTGGCAGAGAATTGCGGCGTCCTACCCGCATCAATTGAGCGGTGGTATGTGCCAGCGTGTCTCTCTCGCAATAACCTTCGCCTGCCACCCTACGTTGTTGATTGCCGACGAGCCGACGACCGCGCTTGATGTGGGTATCCAGGCGAAGGTCCTGTTTCTTTTACGCCAACTGAACCAGGCACATCGTTTACCTATTCTGCTGATTACCCACGATTTCGGCGTTGTTAGAGCGATCGCCCATCGCGTCGTTGTGATGTATGCCGGGCATGTGCAGGAAGAGGGTGCGGTCGAAGAGGTCCTGGCGAGCCCCAAGCACCCGTATACCCAGGCTCTCATTCGGTCCGTCCCTGATAATGTCAGGGACGATGAATCCCTTTATCAGATTCCGGGAACGCCACCGAACCTGGTTACCCCGCCTTCTGGCTGTCGCTTCGCGGATCGCTGTGCACACGTCATGGACCGTTGCCGGAAGGAACTGCCGGAGCTGGAAAGCCTTTCTGAAACCAGAGCCGTTCGCTGCCACCTGGTGGGGTCGGGGGAGGGACTGGCATGACTCGTCCTTTACTTTCGGTTCGGGATATACACCGCAGCTATACGACAACCAGTGGTCTTATCCGAAGGAAAGTCATCGCCAGCACCAAAGCAGTGGACGGCGTGAGTTTTGAGCTTTTCCCCGGGGAAACCGTTGGTCTGGTGGGTGGTTCTGGTTCCGGAAAGTCGACACTTGCGAGGATAATCGCAAGGTTGATCGAGCCCGATCAAGGCGAAGTCTGGTTTGACGGAGAGCTGTTGACTGAGGTTTCCCCGGATCGGATGCGTCTTTTCAGACGCGATATCCAGGTGGTGTTCCAGGACCCGCTGCACTCCCTGAATCCCCGCCGTACCGTTGGAGAAAGTATCGCCAGGCCCTTGCTTAACTTCGGGATGCCGAAACAGGCAGCTCTGGCCAAGGCCGAGAGCCTGATGGAACTCGTTGGCCTGGACCCCATGGCAACTTCCCGTTATCCGCACGAATTCAGCGGCGGTCAGTGTCAGCGTATTGCGATTGCTCGCGCACTCGCCCCGGAACCACGCCTGCTCATTCTCGATGAGCCGGTTTCCGCTCTGGATGTCTCGGTTCAGGCACAGATTCTCAATCTGCTCAGGGAGCTTCAGGGCAAGCTGAACATCGCCTACCTCTTTGTCTCCCACGACCTGGGGATTGTTCGATATATGTGCGATCGCACGCTGGTCATGTATCGGGGGCAGATTCTGGAGTCTGGGTTGAGTAACGATATTCATAAATTGCCTGCCCACCCTTTTACACGAAATTTTCTGGACACGATTTTAACAATGGACGGTGATGAGCGCTGGTTGGATGCCGCCGCCGCCATTGAGGACGTCGAAGAGGAACGAAGCGACGGAGGGGGTTGTGTATATCAGGCCACCTGCGCGCACCGCCTATCTAGGTGCAGGGACGAGACGCCTTTACTGAAGTCGATTGATGGGAGCCGGAGTGTGGCCTGTCATTTGTACGATGAGGAGACCGGCTTTCGCCCGTCTGACTTAAACGCAAAGTACGAAGGAGCAATACCATGCAAAAGCAAATCATGAGCAGGTTAAAGCAGGCGGCCACCGGGCCGGCAAGCGCCCTGGCAATTGCCATTTCCGCAGGTGGTCTGGCGGTCATGCCAGAACAGGCAAATGCGCAGGCCACTCCCCAGGACACCGTGGCGATCGCTATTGAAGCCAATCTGTCCAGGCTGGATCCCCATGCATCGACCACATGGAACACGTTCCGCGTGATTATGCATATATTCGAAGGCTTCGTGGCCGAGGATCTGACCCGGGACGACGTTGAGCAGCCGCCGCTGGTTCCTGCGTTGGCGGAATCCTGGGATATCTCGGACGACGGACTTACCTACACCTTTAACCTGCGCAAAGGCGTGAAGTTTCATGACGGCACGGATTTCAATGCCGATGCGGTGAAGTTCAACATGGATCGGATGCTGGATCCTGAATTCGAGTACTACCAGTCGATTGCCAGCGGACTGATGCGCTGGATGTGGCAGGACCTTGAAAGTTATCGGGTCGTTGACGATTACACGTTCGAGATCAAGCTCGAAACTCCGAACATCGAGTTTCTCCGGCGTCTGGCCATGGGCGGTTCGGGTACCCCCAGATTCATCAGCCCGACCTCGATCCGTGAGAACGGTAACGACAGTGTTGAGACGAACCCTGTTGGTACCGGTCCCTATGAGTTTGCCAGCCGTTCCATCGGCGAGTTGACTGTTTTAAAGCGCAATCCGGACTACTGGGACGAGAGTCGCACGCCAACCATCGAGCGGTTGATGTTCAGGCCCATTTCCGAAGTTGCGACCCGGGAGCTGGCGTTGCGCAGTGGCGAAGTGGACATGATCTCGTCGCCCTCGCCCGACTCGATCGAACAGCTGAAAGCTGCGGGACTGGACATTGTTAGCAGTCCGATCTCCACTATTTACATGATGTGGGTGAACTTCAGGGAAGAGCCCTTGAAGGATGTCAGAGTGCGGCGCGCAGTCTGTATGGCACTGGACCGTGAAGGCATGGCCGAGTTTCACCGTAACGGCTACGCCCGACCGGCCACGGGTATCCTGAATTATGGCGGCCCGGGTTACGACCCTGACTTCAAGGACTGCGAATACAACCCTGAGGCTGCCCAGGCTTTGCTGGCAGAGGCCGGTTATCCCGACGGTTTCGAGACGCGCCTGGACTGGACCATGGGCGGTGGTGGCGATGTAAACACCATCGGTGACGCCGAGTGGATCCAGCGCGACCTGGCCAAAATCGGCATCGACGCATCCATTGAGTCATTCGATAACGGCACCTACTGGGACATGCTTGGTGGAGGTATTCGCGAGGGGACCGGCTTCATGTCGGTGTCCTGGGGCGAGACCAGTTTCTTTTGGCTGGACCAGGTGATTGCAACCGCCGCAATCCCGCCGAACGGGTTTAACGCCGGCTATTACGAAAACCCGGAGATCGACAAGTTGCTCGCGAATGCCAGATCTTCAACGACTGAAAGCGAGATGCTTGGGCACCTGGCCACTCTGCAGCAGACGATCGCTGATGATATGGCCTTCATCCCTTACTACACGCCGATAGCCATCTATGCGATGCAGCCGAATATATCCGGATTCGTGCTGGCACCTCAGCACTGGCATGACTATACCGGCCTCGTCAAGAACTGAGGCCCTCATCTGACTGAAGAGGTCGCCAGGTTGCCAGGCCCATGCAGCGGGGCTGGTAACCTGGTATAGCTGGAGTTTCTGTCATGCCCCGGTTTGTTGTCATGCGCTTACTGCAAATGATTCCCGTGATGCTGGGGGTCAGTTTTGTAGTGTTCATTTCTGTTTACCTGGTGCCAGGTGATGTTGCCCGTACAGTTTTAGGTCAGCAGGCGTCGGACACAGCCGTCCAGGCTTTGCGGGAAGAACTTGGGCTTAACCGTCCATTGCTGGTCCAGTACGGTATCTGGCTGTGGGATCTTCTGCAGTTTGATCTCGGGTACTCGATTTCCCAGCGCGTTGAGGTTGCCTCCCTGCTCGGGGAAAAAATTGTCAATTCGTTCATTCTGATGGGGTTCAGCCTCTTTCTTGTGATCACTGTCAGTTTCTTGCTGGCGGTGTTTTCCGCCACCCATTTTCGCAGTATCGGCGATCGGCTGACGATCTTCGGTACGCTTCTGCTGGCTTCCGCGCCCACCTTCTGGCTGGGTATTCTGCTGCTTTACCTGTTCAGCGTGAAATTCCCTCTTTTTCCGACTTCCGGGATGCACAATTTTTACGATCCCGGCGGGTTCTGGGAACTGGTCCATCATGCGACCTTACCCGCCATCGCAACAGCGGCGTCGTCGATTGCGATTGTCACCCGGGTCTCACGCTCTGCAATGATTGACGTCACCAACAAGACTTACATGATGGCTCTGAGATCGAGAGGGATTCGGCGCCGGCGGCTGAACTATGTCCACATGGTGCGCAATGCCCTGCCTTCTTTCGTCAATATCAGTGGCCTTCAGGTCGGTTACCTTTTTGGCAGCGCCATATTCAGCGAAATTATTTTCAACTGGCCCGGTATTGGCCTGCAGCTCTATAACGCGATTCTCCAGAGAGACGTCCCGATGATCCAGGGCTGCTCACTGGTCATTGCTCTGACTTTCGTTATCAGCAACTTTCTCGCGGACTTTATTGTGAGGGCACTCGATGCATCCGAACGCTGAAACTATTGGGACGCCCCGTCGGGCAGCGAAGCCACGCTCAAGCTTCTTTTTCATCTGGCGCGGCATTCTTGCTGATCGATACGCGATGTGCGGTGCCCTGATTCTCGCCTTCGTGATGGTAGCGGCGATTTTCGCACCCTGGCTTGCCCCGTTTGACCCCACTGTCAGCTTTCCAAGACTGCGATTGCAGGGGCTGGGTACGCCAGACCATATTCTGGGCCTGGATCACCAGGGGCGCGACATGCTCTCCCGCCTGATCTGGGGCGGGCGGACCACATTATTCGCAGGTATCACTCCGGTGGTGCTCAGTGCGCTTTTTGCCATACCCCTGGGCCTGGTGGCTGCCTGGAACGACCGGCTGGGTTCGGTCATTATGCGGGTCATGGACGTGCTCTTTGCCTTTCCGATGGTGCTGTTGGCCATCATGCTGGCGGCGTTCATGGGGCCGGGCATGGTCAATATGATTATTGCGCTGACGATTGTACTGCTGCCTTACAACACCCGTGTTGTCTACGTAGCGGCACAGCAGGAAAGAAATAACAGTTATATTGAAGCTGCCATTGCGGCGGCGACACCCACGCCCAAGATTCTCTTTGTCGAGATGCTTCCCAATGTGGTTGCAGCATCCATCGTTTACAGCACAACGATCGTTGGCAACATCATCATCACAGCGGCGGGGCTGAGCTTTCTGGGTCTGGGTGTCCAGGCGCCAACCGCCGAATGGGGCATTATCACCAGTGATGGCCGCCAGTATCTTTTCAACGCGGCCCACATATCGCTCTTGCCCGGAATAATGATCATGACGGTGGTCATCGCCTTCAATCTTCTGGGCGACACGCTCAGAGACGCACTCGATCCCAAAACCAGACTGGCACTGGCCAGCCGGAAATAACCCTGTAGAACCGGAAAAGGTAAACAGAAATCATGGATATAATCATCCGTAATGCCCGTGTCCTCACGATGGACGAACATGACACCGAGTTCGATCGAGCCGACGTTCTGGTTGCTGATGGTGTGATCAAGCAAATGGGTCCGGATGTTGCGGCGGGCATTGAAGCCGGCAGCGCCAGGGTTGTCGACGGTGAGGGCAAGCTGGTCATGCCGGGGCTCGTGAATTCCCACTTTCACTCTCCGGTCAATTTTCTCAAGGGCGCACTTGTGGATGCTCCGCTGGAGCTTTACATGCTTTATGAGGTGCCGCCGCTTCAGCGTCAGACGGTGGATAGTGAGTTCGCCTACGCACGGACCATGCTTGGTGCCGTCGAGCTTCTGAAACAGGGCGTCACCACAAATCACGATGACTGTTTCTTTGTTCCCGTGCCGACGGACGAAGAAGTAAACGCGGTGATGAATGCCTACACCGATGCAGGTATTCGCGCGTCGGTCACTCTGTGCCAGGTGAATGTCAGGGAATACGAAAAGTACCCTTTCCTGTATGACCTGCTGCCTGAGGGTCTACGCCGGGAAATGGAACAGGTTCCTGTGCTTACAACCGACGAGTTGATTGGTCACTACAAACGATTTATTGGTCATTGGCATGAAACGGCAAATGGCCGCATCCGTTGTTCTGTGTCCTGCTCCGCGCCGCAGCGGGTAACGCCGGATTGTCTCCGCGCACTGAACGAGCTGAGTGAAAAACATGACATTCCTTACAAGATGCATATTCTCGAAACCAAATTACAACGGGTTTTGGGTGAGGAAAAGCATGGAAAGTCCTTTATTCAGTACGTGAAGGATCAGGGCGTTCTGACTGAAAGGGCAGTGGTAATTCACTCTGTCTGGGTGGACGACGAAGATATCGCCGCTATGGCAGATTCCGGGTGTTCGGTCATTCACAACCCCATTTCCAATCTGAAAATCGGTAGTGGTGTAATGCCATTTCGTCGATTGAAGGATGCGGGTATCAATATCGGTCTGGGTATCGATGAGGTGCCGGTTGATGACGGGTGCAACCTCTGGACGGTTGGCAAAACTGCGGGGCTGGTTCATAAAATCGCCGACCCGGAATACCAGAATTGGCCTCATGAAAATGAGATTCTTGACATGCTTACCCGCGGCGGCGCTCGAACCATGGGGCTTCAGAACCAGGTGGGTATGCTGAAGGAAGGGTATCGAGCCGATATGCTGCTGGTTGATCTGGATACTCTTCCATTTACGCCATTGCACAATCTGAAGCGTGCGCTTGTGTTCTGTGAGAATGGCGGATCTCTGAAGATGACGATTGTCGACGGTCGTATAGTGGTGGAAAACGGTCAGATTCTGACCGTTGACGAGGAGGCTCTTCGAAAGAAAGTCAGAGGGTATGCGGATCGGCTTTCTTCCCAGCTGGACTTGATGACCGAGTCGGCGGATCGTCTCGCACCCTACTACCGTGAGATGTATCTGAAGGCCAGTAAAAGAGAGGTTGGAATGAACCGCTGGGCGGGGCCGATGACGCCTTGAACGCCGCCAGCCGGGAAATGCCGGGTACATACACGCTCTTGGGGTGCAGGGCGCTGACGGGTGCCGATGCAACCTTGAGCGAGGGCCCGGTCGATATCGTCATTGCCGGAAGCCGGATTCGCTCGATCGCCCCGTCCGGTGAGCGCGAGCCAGAGGGTGAGGCGATTGATGCCCACAACCGGCTGGTCGTGCCGGGCATGATCAATGGCCATCATCACAGCCACGAGAATTTCCACAAGGGCCGTTACGACAATTTGCCGCTGGAACTCTGGATGAATTTTGTTCGGCCGCTGCAACCCTTGCCAGTCACCCCCCGGCAGGTCTACTTGAGGACAATGGTAGGCGCAATTGAGGCCCTGCGTACGGGTGCAACAACCCTGGTGGACGATCTGAATGTCAGCCCGCGGCTGGACCCCGAGCTGGTCGCGGCAGCCTACCAGGCCTATGAAGATATCGGCATCCGCGCCTATGTGGGTATTACCCTGTTCGACAAGCCTTTCTTCCGCGGTGTCCCCTTCGTTGAGGAAGAGCTGCCCGCGGACCTGCTCGCCGAGCTGGATGGCACGCCCTCGACCCCGGCCGAGGAGATTCTGGCTTTCGCCAGGAAGCTCGCGGTCGACCATCATCCCGACCATCATCGTGTAGCCTATATCGCAGCACCTTCTGCGCCTCAACGTTGTACTGAGGGTTTTCTGAAAGCGGTAAGGGTATTGGCGGATGAGCTGCGGGTGCCGGTCATGATTCACGTCCAGGAGACGCGGATGCAAGTGATCACAGGTTATGAATTCTATGGCTCGACGATGATCGAATACCTGGATCGTATCGGTTTCCTGAAAGCGGATACCAGTGTCATACATGGCGTCTGGGTAACACCGGCCGAGCTGGATATTCTGTCACGCCGAGGTGTAACGGTTCAGCATAATCCGTCCAGCAACTTTAAATTGGGCAGTGGCCTGATGCCGATGAGGGAAATGCTCGATGCGGGCATCAACGTGGCATTAGGAAGTGATGGCTGCGGGTCGATCGAAGGTGTTGTTATGCTTCGAGTGCTCTACAATACGGCTCAGGCGCAAAAGCTGCGGGGTGATGACCACCGGCGCTGGATCGGTGC
>Ga0102937_1000500_pt1 | contig 17562 bp, 15 predicted proteins | sample SalPonR2_B_D1_MG_FD_78213 | JGI IMG/M metagenome (GOLD analysis project Ga0102937, IMG submission 78213) | Salt pond soil microbial communities from South San Francisco under conditions of wetland restoration - Salt Pond MetaG R2_B_D1_MG | ecosystem: Environmental > Aquatic > Marine > Intertidal... | reverse complement strand
TCGGCTTCTGCCGCAGCCTCCTCCAGCTCGACGATCCGCTCGCGCAGCGCCTCCCGATCGGCCTCGATCGCCTCATCGGCGGCCTGCTCGGCGGTGTCCTCCACCCACGGCCGCGCGAACGCGAACCACACGATCGCCCCGATCAGCAACGCCATCGCCGCCCCGGCGAGCGCCGGCCCCAGCCACGCCGGCATCCGCGGGCGCTGCACGTAGGTGCCCGCCAGCTCGAACGACCGGCCGTCGCTCCCGGTGGTGGTGACCGCGAACGGATGCTCCACCGACGGGCCGTTCCAGTACGTCGACGACGGCACCGCCGTGAGCGTGACGTCGGCGTGCCGACCAGGCGGCACCGTGACCGCCGGTTCGGCATCGAGCGAGATGGCCGAGTCGAGATGGTCGGGATGGACGCCGACGGTGACCTCCTCGTTGCCCGAGTTCGTGACGCGCACGGTGTGCCGGCCCCGCCGCGCACCCTTCGACGCCACCGGGTCGAGGGCCACGGTGTGGTCGGCGACGCTCATCACCTCCATGGAGACCGCAGCCACCACCGGCACCGCACCGTCGTTGTCGGCCGAGATGCGCACCTCGGGCCGGTGCAGGCCGGGCGGCACCGTCGGCGTGACCGCGACGGTGACCGGTATCTCGAAGGTCTCATCCGGCTCGAGCGACAGCGACGTGAGCCCGAGTCGCACACCGTCGGCGAGGTCACCGACCGCCTCCAGCGACACGACGCGGCGCTCGTCTTCGTCGTTGTGCACCGTGAGCGCGAGCGGCGTCTCGGAGCCGGGCGCCACCGAGATCGACCCGGGCATGAAAGTGGCAGTCACGGTCATGGATCTCGAACCGTACCCTGCGTCGCGCCGTTCAGTCACGGGCTCTCGGGTCGTCCGGCCCAGATCGCCCCCGGTCACCGGTATCGTGGCCGACATGTCCGAAGCTCCGCTCGCCCTCGAGGGAGGATTCGATCCTCGCTCCGCCGTGTTCGACCGCCTGCTGAAGAACCGCGTGGTCATGCTCGGTTCGGATGTGAACGACGACATCGCCAACCAGATCTGCGCCCAGCTGCTGTACCTGGAGGGCGAAGACCCCGGCCAGGACATCTGGCTCTACATCAACAGCCCGGGTGGCTCGGTCACCGCCGGCATGGCCATCTACGACACGATGCAGTTCGTCGGTTGCGACGTCGCCACCGTGTGCCTCGGCCTCGCTGCATCGATGGGTCAGTTCCTCCTCACCGCCGGCGCCGACGGCAAGCGGTACACGCTGCCCAACGCCCGCATCATGATGCACCAGCCGCTGGCCGGCCTCCGCGGCCAGGCCTCCGACATCGCCATCCAGGCCGAGCAGCTGCGCTACACCAAGCTGCGCATGGCCGAGCTGATCGCCCAGCACTCGGGCCAGACCCTCGAGCAGATCCAGGCCGACTCCGAACGCGACCGCTGGTTCACCGCCGAGCAGGCCAAGGAGTACGGCCTCTGCGACAGCGTCATCCTGCGTCGCGGCGAGATCGTCTGACCGCCTGACACCGCGCCGACGTCTCGCCGGCGGCGGCGGTCAGGGGTTCTGTTCCACGATGGTGAACACGGGTCCGATGTCGACCGCGCAGTTCTCCATCAGCCACCGCTCGACGGCGGCGGCCGCCTGCTCCGAGGAGTAGATCGCCGCCAACGCCTCCTGCTCGGAATCGCTGTCGCCGGGCACCACCTCACCGGCCGTCTCGTAGGCCGCCACGAGCTGGTTCCACTCCTGCTGGATCGCCAGCGGCGCCAGCTCGCCGATCTCGCGGTACAGGTCGAGCAGCGGCTCGATGTCGTCGCTGAACTCGAGCTGCGGGTTGGTGAGGGCGTCCCTGTTGGCGGCCACCTCGCCGCAGAACCGCTCGGCGCTGCCACCGTCGTCGTCGCCGCATGCCGCCACCGCCAGCACGGCCGCCGCCAGCCCAGCGCCGACGGCGATGCGCCGGGACGGCCGGCGCCGGCGACGGACAGGGGAGTGGCTGCTCATGCGGCGTGCATTGTCGCACGAGGCGAAGGCGTCGAGGCGGTCACGCCCGGCCATTCGACCCGAGCCGCACCGGCCGCCAGCCGGCTGTGGGGTGTGCGCCCGACGCCGACTGTGACAGCCCCTCGGTAGGGTGATCCTCGCCGGTGGCTGCTGCAGCGCCGCCGGGGTCGTGGGGCCCGTCCGCCCCTCCTGATGTCCGTCGCGGTACGCCGCACCACCCAGGAGGAGCACATGTTCGCTTCCATCCCCTCTGCCGTCGTCGTGGGCGCCGAAGGCCGGCCGGTGTCGGTCGACGTCCACGTGGCCGGCGGCCTCCCCGGCTTCACCATGGTCGGCCTCCCCGACACCTCGGTCCGCGAATCGCGAGATCGCGGGCGTGCCGCCGTGGAGAGCAGCGGCCTCACCTGGCCCGGCAAGAAGATCACCGTCAACCTCGCCCCGTCCGGGCAGCGCAAGAAGGGCGCCGGGCTCGACCTCGCCATCGCCGTCGCCGTGCTCGTGGCCGACCAGCAGATCCCGCGCGAGGCCGTGGCCGGCCTGGCGTTCGTGGGCGAGCTGGGCCTCGACGGGTCGCTGCGCCCGGTGCCCGGTGTGGCGCCGATGGTGGGCGCGCTCGGCGACCTCGACGTGGTGGTGCCCGTCGAGTCGGCACTCGAGGCCCACGTGGCGGCCGGCGGTGCGGTGCGCCTGGTGCAACACCTGGCCGAGCTGGTCGCCGTGCTCACCGGGGCCATGCCGTGGCCCGACCACGACGACGCGGCCCGGGCCGTGCCCGCCGACCCGCTGCCGTTGCCCGACCTCGCCGACGTGCACGGCCAACCGCTCGCCCGGCAGGTGCTCGAGCTCTCCGCGGCGGGCGGCCACCACACCCTGCTGGTGGGCCCGCCCGGTGCGGGCAAGACCATGCTGGCGTCACGGCTCGCCGGGCTGCTGCCGCCACTGTCGAAACGCCAGGCCATCGAAGCCACGATGGTGCACTCGGCGGCGGGCGTGCCGCTGCCGCCCGGCGGCCTCATCCAGCGCCCGCCCTACCGCGCACCGCACCACAGCATCTCGATGCCGGCCCTCGTGGGCGGCGGCTCGCACGGCGTCCGGCCCGGCGACGTGTCGCTCGCACACGGCGGTGTGCTCTTCCTCGACGAGGTGGCCGAGTTCTCGCCGTCGGTGCTCGACGGGCTGCGCCAGCCACTCGAGAGCGGCGTGTCGATCGTCGACCGGTCGGAGAGCCACGCCGTGCTCCCCGCCGAGTTCCTGTTGGTGGCGGCGATGAACCCGTGCCCGTGCGGCGGGGGAGCGCCCGGCGACTGCGTGTGCGGCGACGCCGCCATCCACCGTTACGCCCGCCGGATGTCGGGCCCGCTGCTCGACCGGTTCGATCTGCGGGTCAACGTGCACCGGCCCGCCGTCGACGAACTGCTCGACGCCCAGCCGGGCGAATCGTCGGCCGCCGTGGCGGTACGGGTGGCGGCGGCGCGGGATCTGGCGCTGGCCCGGCAGGGCGGGCTCAACCGGTCGCTGAAGGGGCACGAGCTCGACGAGTTCGCCGCCATCGACGGTGCCGCCAAGGCGGTGCTGCGCGCCGAGATCGAACGCGGCCGGCTCAGCGCCCGCGGCTACCACCGCATCCGCCGGGTCGCCCGCACCATCGCCGACCTGCGCACGGTCGCCGGCACCGCATCCGTCGGTGCCGGTGCCGGTGCCGGTGCCGGCTCTGGCGATCCTGGCGAGGCGATCACCGTCGCCGACGTGGAGATGGCGCTGCACCTGCGGGCCCGCATCGGCGGCGAGGCGCGAGGGCGCGCCGCATGAGCAGCGAGGCAGGCTTCCTGGCCGCGCTGGCCGGCTTCGAGGCGATGACCACGGCCCGCCTCGCCTGGCTCGTCGCCGACCGGCCGGCCGCCGAGGCGTTCGCCATCGCCACCGGTGCGGCCCCGCCCCCCTCTGCCATCGCTGCGCTCTTCGCCCGGACCCCGACGCTGGCCGCCTGCTGGCGCGCCGAAGGCGCCCGCCGCGAACCCGATCGGTGTGCTGCCGAGTGCGCCGACCTCGGCGTGCAGGTGATCCGTGCCGGCGCAACCGGCTATCCGGCGCAGCTGCTCGACGACCCACGGCGGCCGGCGGTGCTGTTCGTGCGCGGCGATCCCACCGTGCTCGATGCACGGCGGGTGGGCATCGTCGGAACCCGCAACGCCACCCAGCGCGGCCGCGAGACGGCGGCGTCGTTCGGCCACGATCTGGCCGCCGAGGGCGTGGTCGTCGTGTCGGGTCTCGCCCGGGGCATCGACGGCGCCGCCCACCGCGGTGCGCTCGCCGTCGACGGCTCGCGGCCGGTCGCCGTGGTGGGCAGCGGCCCCGACCGGCCGTACCCCGTGATCCACCGCAATCTCTGGGACGCCGTCGCCCGGCGCGGCGCCCTCGTCTCCGAATGGCCGCCGGGCACCGCGCCCGACGCATTCCGCTTCCCGCTGCGCAACCGGATCATCGCCGCCCTCGTCGAGGTGTTGGTGGTGGTGGAGAGCCGGGAGAGCGGCGGCAGCCTGATCACGGCGCGCGAGGCGTTCGAGCGCGGCGTCGACGTGTTCGCCGTGCCCGGCCCGCTCGGGCTCCGGTCGGCGATCGGCACCAACATGTTGCTGCGCGACGGCGCCGCACCGGCCACCGACGTCGCCGACGTGCTGATGTCGCTCGGCCTCGACCGGCGACGGGCCGGGCGATCACGGTTCGACGCCCGGCCGCGCCCCGGCGGGCTCGAGGTCGAGCTGCTCCACGCCTGCCGCCGCGAACCCACCACGGTCGAGCAGCTCGCACTGCGCACCGGGCAGGGCGTCACCGACGTGGCCATGGGGCTCGCCCGGCTCGAACGCAACGGGTGGATCCGCGAAACGGCCGGCTGGTTCGAAGCCGTCGAAGAATGGGCGGATCTCGCATGATTGCGCTGTCCGGGCAGCCATCCCACGTCGTCGGGGGCCGTGGGCAATACCATCGCCGCCGTGGACTCCTGGCGCATCGACGACTTCGCCGCCGCGCTCACCTCGCTGTCCGAGAACACCGTCTCGTCGTACACGTCCGACATGCGGTCGTTCGCCGCGTGGTGCGCACGCGGCGAGATCGTCGACCCGGCCGCCGTCACCCGTACCACCGTGCGGCGCTACCTGGCACACCTCACCACCCGCCGCTTCGCCCGGCGCACGATGGCCCGCAAGACCGCCTCGCTGCGGCGCTACTACCGCTGGCTCGTCGCAGCCGGTGGCGCCACCGTCGACCCCACCAACGGCGTCTCGGTGCCCGCCGGCACGGGTCGCCTGCCACGGGTGCTCGACCGGCGCGAGCTGTCGGGCCTGCTCGACGGCGTCGCCTCCGACGACGAGCCCGAGTGGCGCCGCCGGCGCGACGACGCCGTGCTCGAGCTGCTCTACGGCTCGGGCCTGCGCGTGGGCGAGCTGTGCAGCCTGCCGACGTCCGCGCTGCGCCTCCCCGAGCGCGCCGCCACCGTGTGGGGAAAGGGCTCCAAGCAGCGCCGTGTACCGGTGAGCGACCATGCCGCCCGCGCCGTGCAGCGCTGGCTCGAGGTGCGCTCCGACGTGTTGCCGCCCGAGGCCGGCGACGTGCTCTTCGGCAACGAGCGCGGCAAGCCGCTCACACCCCGCGACGTCCGTCGCATCATCGACCGCCGTTCCCCGACCCCCACCCATCCGCACGCGCTGCGGCACACGTTCGCCACCCATCTCCTCGACGGCGGCGCCGACCTGCGCTCGGTGCAGGAGCTGCTCGGTCACAGCGACGTGGCAACCACCCAGCGTTACACTCACGTCAGCCGCGAGCGCTTGTCGGCTGCCTATCGCGAGGCCCACCCCAGAGCATGAGCATCGTTCCCGAAGACGCCGACCTCGAGATGCAGTGGACCCGGTGGTTGAACCGCCGGAACTCCGCCGCACGCGACCACCTCATCGTCCACTACTCACCGCTGGTGAAGTTCGTGGCCGGTCGTGTGGGCGCCGGGCTCCCGTCGAGCGTCGACCCCGGCGACCTCGTGAGCTCGGGCGTGTTCGGGCTCATCGACGCCATCGAACGCTTCGACCCCGAGCGCGGCGTGAAGTTCGAGACCTTCGCGGTGCCCCGCATCCGTGGCGCCGTCTACGACGGGCTGCGCAAGCTCGACTGGGTGCCACGCTCGATCCGCAGCCGCGCCCGCAGCGTGGAGAAGGCGTTCTCCGAACTCGAACACAAGCTCGGCCGCGGGCCCACCGACGAGGAACTCGCCGCCCACCTCCACATCTCCGAAGAGGAACTCACCCGCTGGCTCGCCGCCATCGCCAGCACCACCATCGGGCCACTCGACCGGGCGATCGCCGCCGGTGCCGAACCTGCGGCATTGGACGGGCCCGGCTCGGGCTCGCCGGCCGCCGTGGTGGAGGATCGCGAGCTGGGCCAGATCATGCGCGCCGAGATCCGCAAGCTGCCCGACCGGGAGAAGCTGGTGCTGTCGCTCTACTACGACGAGGGCCTCACGCTCGCCGAGATCGGCGAGGTGCTCGGCGTCACCGAGAGCCGTGTCTCGCAGATCCACACCAAGTCGGTGCTCCACCTCCGCGCACGGCTCACCTCCGCCGGCGTCGGCTGACCACCCTGTCGCCGGGTTGCCGGCCCACTCGCAGATTCCACCACGCTGCTCGTCGGCACTGCGCCGCCCGTCCGCACCGCCCGTCCGCACCGCTCGGCCATTCGGTGCGGCGCCCTCGTCCCCATCGTTCAGCTGCAACTGCGAGCTTCCACGAGGAGAACCCCGCCAGTGGATGTGGTTCGAGGCCGTGAACCATGAGCCACGAGCAACCACTCATCGATCAGAAACTATGCTTTTCATGAACTATGACTCTCGGGCCACTCTCATGAAGTCCCATCCCCGAGCTGGACACCTGGTCACCCAACTCGAAGGGCAGGGCTCTACCGACAGCCCATCGTCAACAGCACCTGGGTCCAGCACGAACTCGACGTAGCGAAAGCGACCGCGAACAAGGTCCTCACCAAGCTCGAAGACGCCGGCATCGTGCGTGAGACAACGGGCTTCAAGCGCAATCGGTTGTTCCGATACGACGAGTACGTCGACGTGTTCGACTCACTCACAGATCTCTCGCCCGACACAACGCAAGACTGAACACATCGAGGCGCCACGCTGGTCTCCAGGTGATGGCAGCCTCCGCTCGCCGGGTCGCCGGCCCACTCGCTCCGATGTCCGGGGCCTCCCGTCCCTGTCATCGGAGGTCGTCGTGCACCGAGCTGTCCACGCATCCGTTTCCGTCCGTCTCGTCGTTGCCGCAGTCGCGGCATCGTTCGTCGCCGCCCTGGCGCCGTCGCCCGCCGGTGCCGCACCGTGCTGGCGGCCACCCGTGGAGGCGCCCGTGGCCGACCCGTTCCGGCCGCCGGCGTGCACCTGGTGCGCCGGCAACCGCGGCATCGAGTACCGCGTCGCACCGGGCACCACGATCCGCGCCGCCGCCACGGGCGAAGTGACCTTTTCCGGCGCCGTCGCCGGGGTGCGCTACCTCGTGGTGCGGTCCGCCGACGGTCACCGCCAGACCTACGGACGCCTCGACGCATCCGGCAGCGTCTTCGGCATCGGCGACCGGGTCGTGGCCGGCACCCCGGTCGGCACCGCCGGCGGCCCGGCCTCCGGCGGGTCGGCCTCGGGCGGCTCGGCCTCGAGCGGCTCGGCCTCGGGTGGCCCGGGCTCGGGTGGCCCGGCCGCGGGCGATCGGGACGGCACGTTCCACTTCGGGGTGCGCCTCGGCGACACCTACGTCGACCCCGCACCACTGCTCGGGCGTCTCGTCTCCCCGCGGCGGCTGGTGCCCACCACCGCCGACCGGCCGCGCCCCGCACCCGCCACCGCCCGCTGCGGAACCTCGTTGCCCGACTCCCCCAGGGCGCCGATAGCATCGCCACGGTCGATTCGACCGGATCGGCCGCTGTTCGCAGCGACGTCTCACTGATCCCACCGGTCAACAAGCGGTCGCTCCACGGGGCGCCGGCGGGTGGGATGCAACCGCACAAGGAGAAATTCCATGGCCGTCATCACCATGCGCCAGATGCTCGAAGCCGGCGCACACTTCGGACACCAGACCCGACGCTGGAACCCGAAGATGAAGCGTTTCATCTTCGGCGAGCGCAACGGCATCTACATCATCGACCTCGAGCAGACGCTCGGTCGGGTGGACACGGCCTACGGCTTCGTCCGCGACCTCGTCGCCGACGGCGGCAACATCTTGTTCGTCGGCACCAAGAAGCAGGCGCAGGACCCCGTGAAGAGCTACGCCGAGAAGTGCGGCATGCCCTACGTGAACGAGCGCTGGCTCGGCGGCATGCTCACCAACTTCGAGACCATCTCCAAGCGCGTCGCCAAGATGCTCGAGTACGAGCGCATGCAGGCCTCCGGCGAATTCGACGCCATGATCAAGAAGGAAGCCCTGCTCCTCGACCGCGAGCTCACCAAGCTGCAGCGCAACCTCGGTGGTCTGCGCAGCCTGAAGAAGGCTCCCGACGCGATCTTCGTGCTCGACACCAAGAAGGAGCACATCGCCGTCACCGAGGCCAACAAGCTCGGCATCCCCGTGGTGGCCGTGGTCGACACCAACGTCGACCCCGAAGTGGTGCAGTACCCCATCCCCGGCAACGACGACGCCATCCGCTCGAACAGCCTGTTCGCCCGCGTGATCGCCGACGCCGTCGAGGAGGGCCGCTTCATCGCCAACAAGCGCAACCCCGCACCGGCGCCCCCCGCCGAGCGCAGCCCCGAGGAGGAGGCCGAGTTCGCCGCCGCCCAGGCCGCCGCCCGCGACGCCGCCGCCCAGGCCCAGGCCGACCGCGACGCCCGTCTCGCGGCGTCGAAGGAGCAGCCTGCCCCTGCCGCCGCCGAGGAGCAGCCCGCCCCCGCCCCCGCCGCCGAGGAAGCCCCCGCCGCCGCGGAAGCCCCCGCCGCCGCAGAGCCGGCCCCCGCCGCCACCGCCCCGGCGCAGGAGCAGTCGACGGCCTCCGGTGAGTCGAAGGCCGAGCCGGTGCCCGAGTCGGTGCCCGCCTCCTCGACCGGCCCCGCCGCCAACACCGAACAGCCCGCTCCCGCCGCCGAGCCCGAGGCCCCCGTGCCCGCCGGCGCCGACGCGCAGAGCGAGGACGCCACCACCACGGTCCCCGAGGCCTCGGAGGACACCGCAGTCAAGCCCGGTCTGAGCACCGACGAGAACACGGAGAGCTGAACCCCCATGTCATTCACCGCACAAGACGTCAAGGCCCTGCGCGAGTCGTCGGGCGCCGGAATGATGGACTGCAAGAAGGCACTCCAGGAGACCGACGGCGACATCGAGGCCGCCAAGAAGTGGCTCCGCGAGAAGGGCCTGGCCGCCAGCGCCAAGCGTGAGGACCGCGAGGCCTCCCAGGGCGTGGTGAGCCTGGTGATCGACGGCAACGTCGGCGCCATCGTCGAGCTCAAGAGCGAGACCGACTTCGTGGCCGGCTCCGACCAGTTCAAGGCCGAGGCCGACGCACTGGCGCACCTCGTCGCCGCCAAGGGCGTCGACGCCGTCAGCGAGCGCGCCGCCGACCTCGAGGAGCTGAAGGTCACCCTCAAGGAGAACATCGGCCTCGGCGAGGTCCGCCGCATCGAAGCCGCCGAGGGCAACGTGCTCGAGAGCTACCAGCACATCCAGGGCGGCCGCGGCGTGAACGCCGTGCTCGTCGAGATGCAGGGCGCCACCCCCGAACTCGCCCATGACGTGGCCGTGCACATCGCCTTCGCCCGTCCCAAGTACCTCAGCCGCGACGACGTGCCGGCCGAGGTGGTCGACGCCGAGCGCGCCACCCTCGAGACCATCAGCCGCAACGAGGGCAAGCCCGAAGCGGCACTGCCCAAGATCATCGAAGGCCGGCTCAACGGCTTCTTCAAGGAGGTCGCCCTCCTCGACCAGCCGTACGCGAAGGACGACAAGCAGTCGGTGGCCCAGTTCATCGGCGGCGCCGTCATCGTCGACTTCGCCCAGGTCGAGATCGGCTGATCACCGGGATCGCGGCCGGCCCGGCCCCAGCCGGGCACCGGACTCGAACCGGGTTTCGGTGGCCCACCGCAGATCCGAGTACGGTCGGCGGACGATGAACGACTCGGCGAACGGCCCCACCGGACCTCGTTGGAAGCGGATCGTCTTCAAGCCGTCGGGTGAGGCCCTCGCCGGCGAGTCCGGCAAGGGCCTCGACGGCGCCACCCTCCAGAACACCGCCCGCGACATCATCGACCTGCGCCAGAACCTGGGCGTCGACGTGGCCGTGGTGGTGGGCGGCGGCAACTTCTGGCGCGGCCGCACCGGGTCGCTCACCGGCATGGACGCCACCCAGTCCGACCACATCGGCATGCTCGGCACCGTGATGAACGCGCTCGCCCTGCAGGACGCCCTCGAACGCCTGGGGCAGGACACGCGCGTGCAGTCGGCCATCGAGATGCCCCGCATCGCCGAGGCCTACATCCGCCGCCGCGCCGTGCGCCACCTCGAGAAGGGGCGCGTGGTGATCTTCGCCGCCGGCACCGGCAACCCGTTCTTCACCACCGACACCGCCGCCGCACTGCGCGCCGCCGAGATCGAGGCCGACGTGGTCATCAAGGGCACCCACTCGGGTGTCGACGGCGTGTACTCGGCCGATCCCCGGTCCGACGCGTCGGCGATCAAGTACGACGAGGTCGGCTACCTCGAGGTGATGACCAAGAACCTCAAGGTGATGGACGCCACCGCGATCGCCTTCTGCCGCGACAACGGCATCCCCATCGTGGTGTTCGACATGTCACGGCCGGGATCGCTGCGCAGCATCGTGCAGGGCGGCAAGGAAGGCACGCTCGTCCACGAGGTCTGACGCGTCCCGGACGATCGTCGGGCGCTCGTCGCAACGCCGCCGGCCGATCGACGGACGGTCCACGGCACCTGCCGCCGCCTCATGCGCGGGCGGTCAGGGCCTGTCTGGGTACGCTGGCCGACGTGATCGACGAGACCCTGCTCGAAGCCATGGACAAGATGGACAAGGCGGTGGAGCACACGCAGCAGCAGTTCGCCACCGTCCGCACGGGGCGCGCCACGCCGTCGCTCGTCGAGCGGATCAACGTGGAGTACTACGGTGCCCCGGTGCCCCTGCAACAGATCGCGTCCATCTCCGTGCCCGAGGCACGGCAGCTGCTGATCAAGCCGCACGACCGCAGCTCGCTCGAGGCCGTGGAGAAGGCGATCCGCGACAGCGACCTGGGAGTGGCGCCCAACAACGACGGCATCGCCATCCGGCTGTCGTTGCCGCAGCTCACCGAGGAGCGTCGCCGCGAGTACGTGAAGGTGGCCAAGCACATGGCCGAGGACGGACGCATCGCGGTGCGCAACGCGCGTCGCGACGCGCGCAAGGCGATGGAGGGAGCCGAGAAGGACGGCGACATCTCCGCCGACGAACTGGATCGTGCCGAGAAAGAACTCGAGAAGGTCACCCACGAGCACGTCGAGCACATCGACGACGCGCTCAAGCGCAAGGAACAGGAGCTCCTCGAGATATGAGCATCGCCGGGACGGCAGGACAGGGAGGGGACAGCGATGACTGACGACCGATGGGGCGTCGACGACGACGACGAACGCGACGACACCGGACGCGACGGTGAGCGACGACGGCCGGGCCCGTTGGAGAGCGAGATGGACTCGTTCGACGACGACGAGTTCGGCGGCCCGCTGTTCGGTGCCACCACCGAGCAGCCGGTCACGTCGTTCGACGACGACCGCGACATGGCCGGCGAGTCGATCCGGATGGGCGACGAGAGCGGATCGTTGCCCCACTGGACGGATCCGCCCACCGGTGAGGTGCCGAAGATCGAAGCCGCCGAACGTGAACCCACCGACGACCTCGACGTGTGGTCGTCGTTCTCCTCCGACCCTCCGAAGTGGGAGGACCGCGACCCGTCCGGCGCCGTCGAGGTGCCCAAGGATCCCACCGGCGAGCTGAGCTGGCACGACGACCCCACCACCGACGAGGCAGCGCCTGCCGACCCCGGTCGAGGCGCCGACACCGGCGTCACCGTGCGCGAGCCGAGCGGCACCCACGAAGCGGTGCCGCCCGCCGCCCCGCGTGAGCCCGCCCGGATCACGATCGGCACCGATCCGTCGGGCATGCCGCGCCGGCCCGACCCGAAGCGACGCAGTGGCAGTGCACCGCAGCGCCCACCGAGCGCCGGCGCCACCGCACCCTCGGCCGACGGCCGCAACCTGCCCGTCGCCGTGGCCAGCGGCCTCGTGCTCGCCGCCGTGTTCCTCGCCCTCGCCATGTGGCGCCCCGCCGGCGCCGTCGCCTTCGTCACCGTGGCGCTCGGCCTCGCGTCGATCGAGTACTTCTCGAAGGTCACCGAGAAGGGCTACCGGCCGGCCGTGGCCGCCGGCGTGGCCGCCTGCGTGTCGTTGCCGCTGGCGTCGTACTGGGTCGGCGAGATCGCACTCCCGCTGGTGATCGCCTTCGCCTTCTTCGCCGGCGCCCTCGGGTTCATCGGGGCCACCTCGATCGAGTCCGGCCCGATGCCCAACATGGCCATCACCATGCTCGGCGTCGTGTGGATCGGCGTGATGGGAGCGTTCGCCACCCTCATCCTGCGCTGGTCGACGTTCGGCGAGGGCACGCCGTGGGGCACCGACACGCTGGTGCTCATCGCCATCGGTGTGGTCGCCAACGACGTCGGCGCCTACTTCGTGGGCACCGCGTTCGGCCGCACGCCGCTGCGCAGCTGGATCAGCCCCGGCAAGTCGGTGGAGGGCTTCCTCGGCGGCACCATCCTCACCCTGCTGGTACTGCTCGTGATCGGCATCCAGGAGTGGAGCGACACCTGGTCGAGCACCAGCCACCTGCTGATGCTCGGCATCGTGATCTCGGCCATGGCGCCTCTCGGCGACCTCACCGAGAGCATGTTCAAGCGCAACCTCGACGTGAAGGACTTTGGTGCGATCATCCGCGGACACGGCGGCGTGCTCGACCGCTTCGACGGGTTCTTGTTCACGCTGCCCGCGGTGTACTACCTGATGCTCGTGATCGAGCCCTGGACCGCCTTCACACCGTGACCCGGGTGGCGATCGCCGGGTCGACCGGGTCGATCGGCACCCAGACACTCGACGTCGTCCGCGCCGAGAACGAACGCACCCCGGGCGCCTACGAGATCGTGGCGCTCGCCGTCGGTTCGTCCGCCGACGCCGTGATCGCACAGGCCCGCGCCTGGTCGCCGAAGCTGGTCGCCGTGGCCGACGCCGACGCGCGAGCCACCGTCGCTGCGGCGCTGCCCGGCGTGGAGGTCACCGACCGGCTCGCCGACGTGGTCGAGCCCGCCGACGTGGTGGTGAACGGTGTGGTCGGCTTCGCCGGGCTCGCCGTCACCATCGAGACGCTGCGCGCCGGCAAACGGCTGGCGCTCGCCAACAAGGAGAGCCTCATCGCGGCCGGACCCGTGGTGCAGCCGTTGCGGGCCACGCCCGGCGCCGAACTGGTGCCGGTCGACAGCGAACACTGCGCGCTCCACCAGTGCCTGCGGTCGTCGGTGGACACGCAGCGTGAGGTTTCCCGCCTGCTGCTCACGGCGAGTGGCGGCCCGTTCCGGGGACGCACCGCCGACGAACTGGCCACCGTGGACGTCGCCGAGGCGTTGAACCATCCCACCTGGAGCATGGGACCCAAGATCACCGTCGACTCCAGCACCCTGATGAACAAGGGGCTCGAGGTGATCGAGGCCCACGAGCTCTACGGCACCCCGTACGACCTCATCGACGTGGTGGTGCACCCGCAGTCGGTGGTGCACTCGATGGTGGAGTTCACCGACGGCTCCACCATCGCCCAGCTCAGCCTGCCCGACATGCGCCTGCCGATCGGCTACGCCCTCGGCTACCCCGACCGCATCGCCAGCCCCTTCGGCCGCATCGACTGGACGGTGCTCGACCGGCTCGACTTCGAACCACCCGATCGGGCGACGTTCCGCTGCCTCGACCTCGCTTACGCCGCCGGACGCCTCGGGGGCACCGGCCCCGCCTGGCTGAGCGCCGCCAACGAGATCGCCGTTGACGGATTCTTGGCAGGGAACTTGCGATGGAATGAGATCCCTGACGTGTGTGTTGACGTGATGGCGGTGCATGATGGAGCAACCCCCCACACCGTCGACGACGTGATCGAGGCCGACAGCGAGGCTCGGCGGATCGCCCGCAGACTGCTCAGCTCCCGGAGACGAACCGAGACACGATGACCGACCAACTCACCGAGCGCAACGACGACCAGGCCGCACCTCCCACCGGGTCGGGCGCGTCCCTGCCCCCGCCGCGCCGCGCCGACCGCATGAAGAGCGAGATCGTGGCCGGCGGCGCCGTGCGCGAGAACGCCGACGACGAACTGGCCGGCGGCTGGAAGGGCTGGCTGTCGATGGCCGGCATCGCCGGGCTGTTCGCCTGGCTCGGCGTGGCCAACATCTGGATCTTCGTGTTCGTGGTCGGCGTGGTGATCTCGATCTTCCTCCACGAGCTGGGCCACTACCTCACCGCCCGCTGGACCGGCATGAAGGTCACCCAGTTCTTCCTGTTCTTCGGGCCCCGCCTGTGGAGCTTCCGCCGCGGCGAGACCGAGTACGGCGTGCGCGCCCTGCCGCTCGGCGCGTTCGTGCGCATCGTGGGCATGAACCGGATGGACGACGTCGAGCCCGGAGACGAGGGCCGCACCTACCGCCAGCAGAGCTTCCCCAAGCGGCTGCTCGTGATCTCCGCCGGCTCGATCATGCACATCCTGCTGGCGATCGTGCTGCTGTTCGGCGTGTACTCCACCCAGGGCGAGATCACCGCCCAGGACGAGCCGCGGGTGATCGTCGGCGCCGCCGCCCTCGAGCTGCCCGCGGGCCAGGCCGGCATCACCGCCGACGACGAGATCGTGTCGGTCGGCGGCACCGCCGTCACCTCGCCGACCGAACTCGGTGAGGTCGTGCGCTCCTTCGAGCCCGGTGAACTCGTCGACATCGTGGTGCTGCGCGACGGCGTGGAGGAGACGGTCACGGTGGGCCTCGGTGCCAACACCAGCGTCCCCGAGGACGACCCGCTGTTCGGCTCGGCGCTGCTCGGCGTGCGCACCTACAGCCCGCCGCTGTACGAGGACCACGGGCTCGTCGCCTCGGCCACCAACGCCGTCACCGACATCGCACCCGTCACGTGGGAGTCCACCAAGGGCATCGTGAAGGTGCTCAACCCGGTCAACATGGTCGGGCACCTCACCGGCAGCGACGACGTCGACCTGTCGAGCCGCCCGACCACCCTCTACGGCGTGGCCAACGTGTCCGACGAGGTCGGCGAATCGGGTGGGCTGGCCGGCGTGATCTACCTGCTTGCCGTGCTGAACATCTTCGTCGGCGTGTTCAACATGATGCCGCTGCTACCGCTCGACGGCGGCCACGCCGCCATCGCCGTGTACGAACGCTTCCGCGAATGGCGCAGCGGATCGAAGCAGCGCTACTTCGCCGACGTCGAACGGCTGATGCCGTTCGCGATGGGCGTCATCATGGTGTTGGCCATGTTGATGTTCACCGGCCTCTACCTCGACATCACGCAGCCGATCGGCTGAGCGGGTCGTCGTGCAGGTCTCCAGTTCCCTCGTCGAGCGCCGCCCCACCCGCCAGATCTCCGTCGGCGACGTGCCGGTGGGCGGCGACGCGCCCATCACCGTGCAGTCGATGACGATCACCAAGACGGCCGACGTCGAGGGCACGCTGCAGCAGATCTACGCCCTCGCCGCCGCCGGCGCCGACATCGTGCGCTGCACCTGCAACGAGGCCGAGGCGGCCGAAGGGCTGGCCCAGATCGTGCCCCGGTCGCCGGTGCCGATCATCGCCGACATCCACCACCAGTACAAGATGGCTCTCGCCGCCATGGAGGCCGGGGTGCACGGCCTGCGGCTCAACCCGGGCAACATCCGCAAGCCCGAGCACATCAAGGCCGTCGCCTCCGAGGCGCGTGACCGGGGCATCCCGATCCGCATCGGCGTGAACGCCGGCTCGCTCGACCCGTCGCTGTACGAGAAGTACGGCAGCGCCACACCCGAGGCGATGGTCGAGTCGGCCCAGCAGGAGATGGCGTACTTCGACGAGGTGGGCTTCGACCAGATCAAGATCTCGGTGAAGGCGTCGAGCGTGCCGCTGATGGTGGAGGCCTACCGCCAGCTGTCGGAGGTGACCGACCACCCGCTGCACCTCGGTGTCACCGAGGCCGGCCCGCCGCCCGCCGGCCTGGTGAAGGCCACTGCCGGCATCGCCACCCTCCTGATGGAGGGCATCGGCGACACGATCCGCTACTCGCTCACCGCCGATCCGGTGGAGGAGGCGCGTGCCGGTCGCCAGCTGCTCGAGGCGCTCGGCCTGCGCGAACGCAAGAACGTGGATCTCATCGCCTGCCCGTCGTGTGGGCGCGCCGAGGTCGACGTGATCGAGGTGGCCAACCGGGCGATGGAGGCCTTCGGCGAGCGCGAGATCCCGCTGCAGATCGCCGTGATGGGCTGCGTCGTCAACGGGCCCGGCGAGGCACGCGACGCCGACCTCGGGATCGCCGCCGGCAACAAGCGCGGGCACCTGTTCGTGAAGGGCCAGAACGTGGCCGTGGTGCCCGAGGACGAGATGGTCGACCAGCTGGTGGAGTGGGCCGAGTTCATCAACGAACACGGCGTGGAGGCCGCGCTCGAGCGGGTCGACCTGGTGAAGGCCGCCCGCGAAGCGGAGAAGGATCGCGCCAAGCTCCTCGACGAGCAGGGCGACGACGCCAACCGCGCCGGCGAGAAGATCGTCGAGATCCGCAAGACCACCCGCACCTGACGCGCAGGCCCGTTCGCCGGGGGTCTGACCCCTGGCGAACGCCCTTCAGGTCGGGGTGACGACGACGAAGGTGGGGGTGGTGGGGGAGAGGTGGGCGCCGGGGGGCAGGTAGTGGGCCCGGCCGTCGAGGGAGATCGCCAGCTCGTGGCCCGACGACGTGTGCGTGTTGCCCGGGTCGAGGCGCACCAGCGTGCAGCCCGCCTCCGGGAGCGGGTAACGGCCGGTAACGGCTGCGTCGGTCATCACCGGCTCGGCGAGCGGTGACGGATCGAGGATCCGCAGCAGCTCGTCGACGTCGACGTGTTTCGCCGTGAGACCGCCGCGCACCACGTTGTCGCTGGCGCCCATCAACTCGATCCCGGCGCCCGACAGGTAGGCGTGCAGGTTGCCCGCCGTGAGATGCAGCGCCTCGCCCGGCTGCAACACCACGTGGTTGAGCAGCAACGTCACCGCAACGCTCGGTTCGCCCGGATACCGCTCGGCCAGCCGCCGCACCCACACCGCCTCCGGCCGATCGCTCGTGGCGCACGCGGCGATCGTGGCCGCTGGGTCGAGATGCGAGAGGTACAGGTCGGCGACCGTGGCCGGCAGGCCGTTCGTGCGCAGATGACCGGCGAGATCGTGGGCGCTCACCTCGGCGAGAAGATCCAGCGTGGCGCCGAGCGGACGCAGGCCGCAGAACGCCTCGAACC
>Ga0102937_1000495_pt1 | contig 17623 bp, 20 predicted proteins | sample SalPonR2_B_D1_MG_FD_78213 | JGI IMG/M metagenome (GOLD analysis project Ga0102937, IMG submission 78213) | Salt pond soil microbial communities from South San Francisco under conditions of wetland restoration - Salt Pond MetaG R2_B_D1_MG | ecosystem: Environmental > Aquatic > Marine > Intertidal... | reverse complement strand
CCCGTACCAGATCGACGGCGATGCGCTGGGCTCCACGAAGCGGCTCGAGTTCGCCCACGTCCCCGATGCCGTCCGGCTGGTGTTCCCGTCCCGGACAGCGCCCGACACCGACCCGCCGGACACCGACCGTCGGGCCACCGGCGCAGCGATCAGCGACGGCGCAGCGGTCAGCGACGCAGCGACCACCGCGGGCTGAGCACACCGGCCCGCCCGAGGGCGGCGAGGGCCACGTCGGGGACGTCGGTACAGATGCCGTCGACCCCGAGACCGGCCAGTTCGGCGATGCGACCCGCCTCGTTGCAGGTCCAGACGTTCACCGCCAGCCCGGCGTCGTGGGCCTCGGCGACGGACGTACCGGTGACGCTGCCGTCCCACGGGTGGATCGCCCGGTGTCCCGCAGCAGCCAGCCGGCGGGCGTCGGACGGGGCGGCCCGTGTGCACAACCATGCGGTGGGCATGTCCGGCGCGACAGCGCGCATGGCGAGAGTCGTCGCCTCCGAGAACGACGACACCAGCCACCGGTGCGCCTGATCCGGGCCACGCCGGCGGAGTTCGTCGGCGACCAGGTCGACGACACGGCATCGGGGGTCGTACCCGCCGTCCGACACCGAGTTCTTGATCTCCACGTTCACGAGCATCCGACTGCCGCACGCATCGAGCGCCTCGGAGAATGCCAGTGCGGCATCAGCGTCGTCGATCGGGTCATGGGAGACCACCAACCGGTCACCCGGTCCGAGACGGACGTCGGTCTCGACACCGTCGGCGCCCATCTCGTCGGCACGGCGGAACGCCGCCCGGGTGTTCTCCGTTTCGACAGCGGACGCTCCACGATGTGCGATGACCAGCATCCCGACATCATGGCGCGACCGTCCAGGGTCATCGGACCCTTGCGGGATCCTCGATCCGCGCCTAGGTTTGCATCCGGCCAAATGCGAGCGGGAACCCCCGGGTTCACACTCCGACGCACCCGCCGTTCACGGCTCACGAACCCCCATGCACTCCCCCATCCGCACGGCGCAGCAGCGCCCGACCCAACCTCCGAGGAGCACCAACGTGTCGATCCTTGCGTCCAGTCTCGCCCTGGGAACCGCCGAGTACGAGTGGCGCGACCACGCCATCTGCAGCGGCACCGATCCGGAACTGTTCTTCCCGGTCGGCACCACGGGACATGCGCTGGTCCAGATCGATCGTGCCAAGAAGGTGTGCGGCGAGTGCACGGTGTCGCAGGACTGTCTCGACTTCGCCCTCGACACCAACCAGGACTCGGGCATCTGGGGCGGGCTCACCGAGGAAGAGCGCCGCGTCATCCGGCGTCGGCGGGTCGCCGCCGCTCGCGCTGCTCGCGCCAGCTGACGGTCCCGCCGATCCCTCTGTCGCCGGCCGGCCGCCCCGGACCTGCCGCGAGCGACGTGGTGCCGACGGTCAGTCGGCCGTGGGCACCTCGAGCTCGATGACGGTTCCCGCCGAGCGCCCGTCGCCATCCAGCCGGGCATCGAGGAAGTCCGCCTCGACCGCGGGCCGGATCGAGATCGTGCCGTTGAGTTCGGTGGTCACCAGCGTCCGCACGATGGACAGCCCGAGGCCGGTGGCCGAGTCCAGATCGAACCCCGGATCGACGCCGCGTCCGTTGTCGACCACGCGGACGCTGAGCCGACCGTCGCGCTGAGCGAGCAGCACGGCCACCTCGCCACCATCGCTGCCCTCCGGGAAGCCGTGGTCGACGGCGTTCTGCAGCAACTCGGTGAGCACCACCGACAGCGGGGTCGCCGTGTTGGCCGGGATCCGGCCCCCATCACCACTCACCGTGAACCGCACGGGCCGGTCGGGCGACTGGAGCCCTTCTTCGGCGAGACGCAGCAGAGGCCGCACGATCTCGATGAACGCGATGTCCTCACCGGGCTCTCGGGACAGCGACTCGTGGACGAGCGCAATGGTGCGGATGCGGCGCACCGACTCCTGCACGGCGGCCTTCGCCTCGGGATTGGTGAGCCGCCGGGCCTGCAGCCGCAACAGCGAGGAGATCGTCTGCAGGTTGTTCTTCACCCGGTGATGGATCTCACGGATCGTGGCGTCCTTGCTGAGCAGCAGACGATCGCGCTTGCGGAGCTCGGTGACGTCGCGCACGAGCAACAACCCGCCGGCCACCTCGCTTCGTCCGTCGACCTGGGACACGAGGGGCACGCAGCGGCACAGCAACGTCACGTCGGCGCCCTGCTCGAACTCCTCGACGATCGGCTCGCACCGTTCGAAGGCCTGCCGGACCGGACCGTCGTGGAAGCCGAGCTCGGCGAGACGCATCCCGACGGGGTTGGCCTGGATGCCGACCCGGTGCAGCGCCGAGTTGGCGTTGGGCGACACGTAGGTGACCGAGCCGGTGGCGTCGAGGGTGAGCACACCGTCACCCACTCGCGGTGCAGCGCTGGAGTCGGCCACGCGTCCCGCGAACGGGAAGGTGCCGGCCTCGATCATGCGGGCGAACTCGTCGAAGATGATCGAGTAGTTGCGCTCGAGTTCGCCCAGGGGGCGACCGGCACGGACCTTCCACTCCTTCGAGAGCACGGCGATCACCCGGCCGTTGCGCCTCACCGGGATGGCCATCATCCGGGCGTGCGTCACCTCGTCGTCGCCCTCGAGGTCGATGCCACCCTCGGTGCGGACACCCGACGTGGCCGCCTGCTCGATGATGTCGGCCTCGATGCCTTCGGCCCAGCTGCCGACGTAGTCGACGGCATAGATGGTCTGGTTGGTGGCCGGACGCACCTGATCGATGATCAGCCACTTGCGCTCCGCCGACCGCACGTACAGCAAGAGGTCGGCGAAACAGAGATCGGCCAGGAACGCCCACTCGGCACCGAGACGGTGGAGGTGGTCGATGTCGTCCCGGTCGAGTGAGGTGTGCTCACGGGCGAGGTCGGCGAGAGAACTCATCACCCCCGAGTCTGCCCGATCAGCTGCCGTCGCGCAGGTGCGCGGCGAGTTCGCCCAGCCCGGACAGGTCGTGGATGTCACCCTCGAGCCACGGCACGGTGACGAGGGTCGGGGTGAGCGCCGCCAGCTCGGCCCGGCGATCGGACTCTCCTGCGGCCACCAGGGCGACGTCGTCGAAGCCCTCGGCCACCTGCTCGATCACGGAGGCGACCACCTGGCGCGGCGCGCCGAGCTGCTGCGCCACCGCATCGGCCAGCTCACCGTCGGCCGACTCGGCCAGTGCGACCGCGGCGTCGGCGGCTGCGGGATCGGCCAGCGACTCGGGCAGCACCCGGTTGGCGATCACGGCGCCGAGCGACATGCCCCGGTCGAGGAGCGCCCGAGCCAGGAAGCGGGCTTCGTGGCTGGGTGCGGTCTCGAGCGTGGTGATCACCACGAAGGCTGTCCGGGGATCGCCGAGCAGCGCCTCGACCTCCCGCGCCCGGCGGACGAAGCCCCCCTCCATCGCCTGGAACAGCACGAAGAAGTCGGCGATGTCCTGGAGGAAACGGGAGCCGAGCACTCGATCGGCCACCTGGTAGAACGGGCGGCTCGCCACGGTGAACAGCCTCGAGCGGTACGGGACGGTGAGCCATCGCAGGAGACGGCTGCCGAAGAACTCCACCATGCGACTCGGTGCGTCGAGGATCGACAGCGCGTTGCGCGACGGTGGCGTGTCGACGATCACGAGGTCGAACTCGCCGGACGCGTGGAGGTCGTGGAGCTGCTCCATCGCGAGGTACTCGTGGCTGTGCACGAACCGGCTGGTGATGTTCTCGTACAGCGGGTTGGCGAGCACGGCGTCACGGACCTGGGCATCAGGCGCGTGGCGGGTGATCAGCTCGTCCCAGCCGGCCTTCGTGTCGAGCATCGCCACCCAGAGCTCGCCGCGCGCCACCACGCCGGCCTCGGCGAACGCATCGGGGTCGATCCGCACCGGCGTGTTGCCGAACTCGTCGAGGCCGAGTGCCGAGGCGAGCCGGCGGGCCGGGTCGACCGTGAGCACCAGCGTGCGGCCGCGGTGTCGCGTGGCTGCGGCGATGCCGAGTGCGGCGGCGATGGTGGTCTTGCCGACCCCGCCCGATCCGGCGACGAGCACCGTCTCCCGTCCGGCCAGCAGGTGGTCGAGGTCACCGGCGGCGCTCATCGGTCGCCCACCTTGCCGCTGCGGCCGCCGCCGTCGGTGCTGCCGTCCCGGCGGTGTCGTTCGTCGAGGGTGTCGGGGTCGAGTTCGTCGTCGAGGGCGTCGGCGACGAGTGACACCACGCGTGGCCCCGACGCCCGCGTGAACAGCTCCGGCACGACGACGATCGGGAGGTCGTCGCGCACATGGTCGTCGTGCTCCAGGGCCGCTCGGAGCCGGTCGAGGTGACCCGCTCCCGTTCGGCGTCGGGCCTCGGTCATCCTGGCCGCTTCCACCACAGTGGCGGCGCCGGGGCCGACGGCGTCGACCAGCAACGGCAGGGCCTCGTCGAGCCGGGCGGCGACGCGCTGTTCACGCCGGTTGAACACCAGCGGCAGCACGCGGTTGGCGATCACCCCGGCAGCGTGCGCCCCGGTCTCGGTGCGTAACCGGCCCAGCAGTTCGATCGTCTCGGTGACCGGCATCTCCTCGGGCGTGGTGACGACGGCGACGCCGGTCCGGGCCGGGTCGTCGAGGATGTCGAGCATCCATTGGGTCTGGTCACGCACGAGGCCCACCTGCACGAGGTCGGCGATCACCTTCGGCGCGCCGATCTGGCTCACGATGTGTCCACTCGCCTCGGCGTCCACGACGATGAGGTCGTAGTGCTGCTCGCGCACCTCGTAGCAGAGCTTGCCGACGCCCAGGATCTCCTTGACGCCGGGGGCGGCATCGGCCACGAAGTCGAACGTCGACGCCAGCGGACCGATGCGACCGAGCAGCGGGATCTTCACGAACAACCGCAGGTACTCGCGCAGCGAGTCCTCGGTGCTCATGGTCATCGCGAACAGGTTCGCAGCGACGGGCGTGGGCTCGAACCCCAGCTCGACGACGTCGAATGCGTTGGCCAGCGCGCCCTTGGCGTCCATCTCGCAGACGAGGGTGCGGCGGCCGTGCCGGGCGGCGACCTCGGCGAGCGCGGCCGCGACGGTGGTCTTCCCGACGCCTCCCTTGCCGGTGACCCAGAGCAGTTGGAGGTCGAGGAGGCCGGGCGGCGGGGGCCCGCTGCTCAGCGTCAGCCTCCGAAGCCGATACGACGATCGCCGTCCGCCGAGCCGAGCTCGATGTAGGCGATCTTGGCTGCGGGAATGGCGACGTCCTTGCCGCGCTTGTCGGTGATCCACAACACGTCGCTGGCGCCGGCGAGGGCGGCCTCGACGCGACTCTTGAGGTCGTCACGGTCGGCGTCCTCGGCGAGTTCGATGTTCAGCTCGCGGGGGGCCTGGGTCACTCCGATGCGTACGTCCACGGCGGCCACGCTAGCGGCCACCGGCGGCGACCCAGCCGTCCTGCGGAGCTTCTCGGGCGAGCACCGGGCGCTCTCGCGGACGGGCCGTCCTCGGTCGGAGCGCCGTAGTGTCGGCGCGTGGCCTCCATCGCGATCCCTCTGTTCCCCCACTTCACGGCACTGGACGGGATCGGGCCGTACGAGGTGCTGCAACGCATCCCCGATCTCGACGTGACGTTCGTGGGGCACCAACGGGGCGTGGTGCGTTCCGACAACGGCATGCTCGGCATCGAGATCGACGCCACGTTCGAGGAGCTGCCCCGGCCCGACGTGATGGTGTTCCCGGGCGGGTTCGGCACCCGGGCGCTGGTCACCGACGAACGGGTGCTCGACTGGGTGAGGACGGCTCACGTCGGTACCCGTTTCACCACGTCGGTGTGCACGGGATCGCTGGTGCTGGCGGCCGCCGGACTCCTCGACGGGCTGTCGGCCACCACCCACTGGGGTGCGCTCGACCGGCTCGGTGAGCTCGGAGCGGTTCCGACCGGTGACCGGGTCGTCGAGCATCTCGACCACCGGATCATCACTGCCGCCGGCGTGTCGAGCGGGATCGACATGGCGCTGCGGCTGGTGGAGTTGCTGATCGACCGCACGGCTGCCGAGGCCGCCCAACTGATGATCGAGTACGACCCCCGGCCGCCGTTCGATTCGGGATCCACCGCCACGGCCACCGACGAGGTCATGCAACGCGTGATCGCCTACTCGGCCCACCGCCACTGACGTTGCATCCGGTGTCAGACACCAGGTGCAACACACCCCCCGACCGCACGTGTTGCATCCGGTGTCGGACACCGGATGCAACATCGGATGCAACAACAGCCCGCCGTCAGACGGTGGTGGCGCAGAAGGTGTCGCCGGCGGCGAGGCTCGACTCGGTGGTGATGCCGAGCTCGGCGGCCCGCCCGGCGTCGTACAGCTCGCCGAGCATGCCGCGCACCATGCCGCGGTCGACGGCACAGATCACCGGGTGCTCGGCGGCCACGTCGCCGAACGGGCAGTGGTTGTTGATGATGCGGAGCCGGTCGTTGCGGCCCTCGGCGTGGGCGGCGAACCCGTGGGCCGTGAGCGCGTCGGCCACCGCCTGCATCGCCGAGCGCAGCGACCGTTGACCGGCCTGGAGCGCGTCGCCGGTGAGCCCTGCGGCCATCGCCCGCCCGTACTCGGCGCCGACCTCCTCGGCCATCTTCTCGGCCTCGTCGTGCGGCAGCCGGTCGAGGGCGCGTCCGAGCAGCGACAGCAGTAGATCGTCGCTGCGGACCGGGAAGTCGACGTCACTGAGACGCACGTCGGCCACGGCCAGGTACCGCTTCGACGGCCGGCCGGCGCGGCCGCCGGGCACCTTGCCGCTGGCCACCTCGAGGTAGCCGCCGGCGGCCAGCTTGTCGAGATGGTGACGTGCGACGTTGGCGTGCACACCGACCTCGTCGGCCACCATCGAGGCCGTGACGCCGGTTCCCTGGTCTCCCGAGTGCTCGCGGGCGAACAGGTACACCCGCCGCCGCGTGGGATCGCCGAACGCGTCGGTGATCGCCGACACGGTGGCGGTGAACGACGGGCTCGTGCTCATGTGATCGATTCTACCCCCCCGATTCTCCCTACGCGGGTAGTGCAAATTCGCGGCGCCATCGCCACAATGGATTCATGGCCGCAACCCCCGTCGTGACCGAAGACCAGATCATCGAAGCCCTCCGGCCCGTGGAGGATCCCGAGCTCCACCGTTCGATCGTCGACCTCGGCATGCTGCGCGGCGTGTCGGTGCGTGACAACGGTGTCGTCGGCGTGCTGATCGCCCTCACCGTGCCGGGCTGCCCGCTCAAGAGCGAGATCCAGCGCCGCGTGTCGGACGCCGCCACCGAGCTCGACGGCGTCGAGTCGATCGACCTCGAGTTCACCGTGATGTCCGACGAAGACCGCGAGAACCTGCGTCGCACACTCCACGGCGACGCCGGCGCCACGGCCGGGGCAACCCAGGCCCACGGCCACGCCGAGGGACGGGCCATCCCGTTCGCCGATTCCTCGTCGAAGACCCGGCCACTGCTGATCTCCTCGGGCAAGGGCGGCGTCGGCAAGTCCAGCGTCACCACCAACCTCGCCGTCGCGCTCGCCTCGCAGGGCTACTCCGTCGGAGTGGTCGACGCCGACATCTACGGCTACTCGATCCCGCGCATGTTGGGCACCGACCGTGACCCGGTGGTGATCGACGAGATGCTCGTGCCGCCCGAACAGTGGGGCGTCCGCTGCATCTCGATCGGCTACTTCGTGCCGCAGGGACAGGCCGTGATCTGGCGTGGCCCGATGCTGCACAAGGCTCTCGAGCAGTTCCTCACCGACGTGTTCTGGGACGAGCCCGACTTCCTGCTCGTCGACATGCCGCCCGGCACCGGCGACATCGCCCTGTCGCTCGCCCAGTACCTGCCCCGTGGCGAGGTGTTCGTGGTCACCACGCCGCAGCCCGCGGCGCAGAAGGTGGCGTCGCTGTCGGCGGCCATGGCGGCGAAGGTCAACCTGCCCGTGCGCGGCGTGATCGAGAACATGTCGTGGTTCACGGGCGACGACGGCAAGCGGTACGAGATCTTCGGTTCGGGTGGCGGCCAGGTGCTGGCCGAGGAACTGGAAGTGCCGTTGATGGGCAAGCTGCCCCTGGTGCCCGAGCTGCGCGAGGGCGGCGACGACGGCAAGCCGATCACCGCCGTGGCGCCCGACTCGGAGGCGGCGGGGATCTTCCAGGACATCGCCCGCACGATCGCGGTCGACATGAAGCCGAAGAAGGTCTTCTCCTCCAAGCTCAAGGTGCTGTAATCGGTCATCGCTTGCCCGCTCGGAGAAGCGACAGCGGGGTCTGACCCCGCTGTCGCTTCTTCGGGCGGGACCGAACGAGAGCCGTCGAGGGAGGGCCGACGAATGGATGTCGTGGCGCGGTACAAGTTCGAGGCGATGGTGGCCGACGCGCTCGATGCGCTGCCCGACGACCTCCAGCACGTGCTCGACAACGTGGTCGTCCAGGTGATCGACGCCCATCCCGACGAGCCCGGCCTGCTCGGCCTCTACGAAGGGGTGCCGCACACCGAACGCACCGGACACGAGGGCCCCGACGTCGTGTCGATCTACCGGCTGCCGCTGTGCGAGATGTGCCAGGACCTCGACGACCTCGCCGACGAGGTCTACGTCACGGTGATCCACGAGGTGGCCCACGCCGCCGGCATCGACGACGACCGCCTCCACGAACTCGGCTGGGCCTGACCCCGCCCCGCCACATCCGGGCCATGAGCCAAACCACCGCATCCAGGGGTGTCGCTCACCACACCGCCGCACCACATCCGGGCCATGAGCCAAACCACCGCATCCGGGGGTTTCGCTCATCGCACTGGCGTCGACGGCGCTCTGGTCCCGTACGTTGGCGCCGGTGATGTCGGGGTCCAGCGGCAAAGGTGAGGGCAGCGGTCCGACGCGTCTGTCGCAGGTCGGCACCGACACCGTCGTGGCCGTGGCGGTCGATCGGGCGGGCGGTGCGGCGGTGGTCCGAGCCGACGGGTCCGACGTGCTGATCGAACCCCAGCGCCTCGCCCTGGAACTGGGTGAGATCGAGCGGACCGAACACCCGCGCTGGGTGTGGTGGTCGATCGACACGGCCCGCACACTGGTGGACCTGGGTGTGCGTCCGGCACGTTGCTGGGACCTCGGCGCCGTGCACCGCCTGCTGCACGGCGGATGGCGCGCCGATCCGGCCCGGGTGTGGGCGGTGAGCCGGGGGCTCGACCCGGCCACGGTGCCCGAGCGTGCCCGGGTCGACCTGTTCACCGCCGAGGAACCCACGGGCGACGACCCGGCCGTGCGACCGGACGGGCACCTGGCGATCGAGTGGCTCGACGGCGGCTGGGCCACGGATCTCGACGCGCTCCGCCGCCACGCCCGGCTCGCTCTCGACGTGTACCGACGCCAGAGCGACGCGCTCGACCGGCTGCCCGACCGGCCGGGCGCACCGTCCACCGCCACGTCGGAGTCGGCTGCGGAACTGCTGTGCGCCGAACTCGAACACGACGGCCTGCCCGTCGACGTCGACGAAGCCGAACGCATCGTCGGTTCGTTCGTCGGACCGCGCCCCGACACCGCCGAGGACGAACGGCAGCGCATCCACGACCGCGACCAGCAGGTGCTCCAGAACCTTCCCGCCCACGCCCGGGACGACCTCGACCTCCGCAACCCGGCCGACGTGAAGTCGCTGTTGCGCCGCGTGGGCATCGAGGTGCCCGACACACGGGCGTGGCGGCTCGAACAGCTCCGTCACGAGCACCCGATCGTCGCCGAGCTGCTCCGCTGGCGCCGGGCCGAGCGCATCGCCACCACGTTCGGCTACCGCTGGCTCGACGAGCACGTCGACCGCGGGCGTCTACGCGGCGCGTGGTCGGGCGCCGACGGTGCGGCGGGCCGGATGACGGCCACGGCGGGCCTCCACAACCTGCCGGGCGAACTCCGACCTGCGGTGGCCGCCGAGCCCGGCCATGTGCTCGTCCGGTCGGATCTCGGCCAGATCGAACCGCGCGTCCTCGCTGCCGTGTCGGGTGACGCCGCACTCGTTTCGGCAACGCGCGACGACGACATGTACGCGCCGGTCGCCGGTCGCCTCGGCGTGTCACGGGAGATCGCCAAGGTGGCCGTCCTCGGCGCGATGTACGGGCAGACGACGGGGCGTGGCGCCGAGGCGCTGCGGGGGCTCGAACGCGCCTACCCCACGGCGATGGGGTTCCTCACCGCCGCCGACGTCGCCGCACAGGGTGGCCGTGACCTCCGCACCGTCGGGGGCCGCCTCGTGCACCTCGACGGATCCCGACACGACGGCGCCGACGACCGGACCGAGAGGTCGCGCGCTGCCGCCCGCGGCCGGTTCGGGCGCAATGCGATGATCCAGGGGGCGGCGGCCGAGCTGTTCAAGGCGTGGGCGGTGACGGTGCGCGCCCAACTCCGCGAGCTCGGTGCCGGTGAGATCGTGCTCTGCCTCCACGACGAGTTGCTCGTGCACGCACCCGAGACGCGAGCCGATCACACTGCGGCGCTCGTCGACGAGGCCCTCCAGGCCGCCGCGGCCCGTTGGCAACGCAGGATCGCATCGGCCGTCGACGTGCGCTTCGTCACCGACACCGCCGTCCTCAGGCGATGGTCGGACGCCAAGGATCCACTACCGTTGCCCCGGTGAGTGACGAACCGCCGGACTCCGGCGAGCGCCCCGGATCCGACGCCGACCGGACACCACCCTCACCACCACCGCCACCTCCGCCGCCCGCGTCGGGTGCGCCCCCGCCACCGCCGGGATCTCCGCCTCCACCGCCGCCGGCGAACCTCACGCCACCGCCGGGCTATGCGGCCTACGAGTCGGCGCCCACGCCCGTCGGGTCGGTCCGGCGCATCCGGGGCCTCGCCACGGTGGTCATGGTGCTCACGGCCGTGGTCGGCGTGGGAACGCTCGTCACCAGCGTGCTCTCCGCCGGCGTGTCGCAGGATGCGAGCGACTACCTGCAGGGCGTGATCGACGAGGACGAGTTCCGCGACGCCATCGGCCCGCTCAACGGAGTCCAACTGCTCGTGGGCCTGGCCACCGTCGCCACCGGCATTCTCACCATCGTGTGGATGTACCGCATCGCCACCAACGTGCGGGCCTACGGCCGCAACACCACGTTCAGCCCGCTGTTCTCGATCTTCGGCTGGTTCCTCCCACCGGGGATCCTGTACATCCTGCCGTTCCTGGTGCTGCGCGAGCTGTGGAAGGCGTCGGACCCGTCCACCGTCGACGATCCCGGGGACAGCTGGAAGCGCGCGCCCGACAACCCGGTGCTGTGGGTGTGGTTCGTCCTCTTCGGTCTCCTCCCCACCGTGCTGCTCGCCGTGCAGATCGGCTCACTGGCCACCGGCGGCCTCCCCAACGGTGACCTCGAGTCGGTCGCCGAGAGCCTCGAGGACTTCGGCACCGTCGGCCTTCTCGCCGGCGTGCTCAACGTGGCCGCCGCCGTCGCGTGGATCATGTTCGTGCGCCAGCTGACCGAGCGCCACACCCGCCTCACCAACGAATCGTGACCCGGCCGTGAGCTCCTCCGAGATCGTCTACCTGGTGCGCCACGCCAAGGCCGGCGAGCGGCGGGTGTGGGACGGCGACGACATGGCCCGCCCGCTCAGCAACACCGGCTGGAAGCAGGCCGAGGCTCTCGGCAAGCGGCTCGCCGGCAAACGCATCAGCGAGCTCTACTCGAGCCCGTACGTCCGCTGCGTCCAGACGTTGGAGCCGCTGGCAGAACGCCTGGGCACCACGGTCCACGAGGACGACCGCCTCCTCGAGGGCAAGCCGTTCGAGGACGTGCTGGAGCTGCTCGCCGAGATCGAGGACGGCGCCGTGCTGTGCAGCCACGGCGACATCATCCCCGACACCATCCAGGCCCTCGCCCGCCGCGGCATGGAGGTGCAGTCACCGCCCGACTGGCGCAAGGCGACCGTCTGGGTGCTCAAGCGCAAGGGCGAGCGGATCACCAAGGGCAAGGTCTGGCCGCCGCCGCTCTAGCGGTTCAGCGGTGGCGGGCGATGTACTCGTCCGGGTCCCTGTTGCGCGAGGTGACGCCGTCGGCATGGCGGGCCTCGTAGGCGGCGAATGCCACGCCGAGCTCCTGGCGGGTCGCCAGGTCGGCGTGTCGGCGGAAGTCCGCCAGCGCCTGGCGCTCCTCCTCGCCCATGTGGTCACTGTTGGCGGCACGGGTCCGGGCGACGCCCTTCCACCATCCCTCGGAGCCGACGTCGTGTCGCGCCGCCTCGGCGATCCCGTCACGGATGCTGTTGTGGTCGGTGATCGCGTCCTCGGTCTCCTCCTCGGCGTCGTCGGCGTCGGTCGCACCGGCGCCGATGTCGAGCAACTTCGGGTAGAAGAGCTTCTCCTCCGCGACGGCGTGGACCTCGAGCAGGATGCAGAGCCGACGCCAGACTGCGCTGAGCGTCTGGGTGTCGTCACGATCCACGTCGTCGAGAATCGCAAACATGCGTCGCTGCTCGTGATGGTCCTCGAGGATGAGCGAGGTGATGTCCATGGAGCTTCGCTACCCGCCGCCACCCGCCGCCAAACGGTGGCGGCCGGGCGTCACGACGCCGCGGCGCGGATCTCGTCGGCGAACCCGGCGACGAGCGTGGCCACGTCACCCGGAGGGTTGCTCGCCTCGCACCGTTCGATGTAGGGCAGGGCGGCGTCGGCGTCGCCACGGAACTGGTACTCCACGATCGCCAGGAAGCACTGCGGGTCGGCGTAGTCGTCGTCGAGCTCGGTGGCCTGGACGAGGGCGAGACGTGCCGCATCGAGCCGCCGCTCGGCCTCGGCCTCGTCGGGCGACCCGCGGGTGAGCAGGGCCAGCGTCCACCCGAAGTAGGCCAGCGCCTCGGCGTTGTCACGTCCACGAGCCCGCTCCATCTCGATCACCTCGGCGAAGAGCTGATTGGCGAGCTGGAAGTCGCCGGTGCTCATCGCGTCACGGGCGCTGGTGAGCAGGATCCGTGACTCGTCGCCGGGCGTGAAGCCGGTGATCTCCTGCCCCGACGACCGCTCACCCCAGGCACTGGCGAGCGCGAATCCGATGCCGACGGACCCGGCCACGACCGCCGCCGTGACGACGAGGGTCCGGCCCCGCTGGCGGGGTCGCTTGGCGGGCAGTGCGGCCTGGTGGTCGTCGATCTGGCGCAGCACGGCCGCGGCCCGAACCGTGTAACCGTCCTTCAGGGTCCGGTAGTCGTGGTCGTCGACGTCGCCCACCTCGTGCTCGCGCTCGAGGTCCTGCAACGACCGGAGCAGGAACCGTCGTTCCTCCTCCAGCGCCGCCAGCCGATCGAGCTGTGCGCCGTGTGCGGTCACATCTGCTCCGTCGGCTCGTCACCGTTCGTCGGCTCGGCAAGCGGCGGCCCGGTGGCCGGCGGCTCGGCGATCGGTGGCCCGGCAGCCGGCGACTCGGCGTCGAAGTCGTCGCGGGCGAGTGCCGCGGCCACCAGCTCACGGTCGGCGTCGGTGGGATCGGACATCTCCCCGGCTTCACGGCTCCACCGCCGGAACACCACCACCAGCCCGGCCACCCCGCACACCAGGGCCACCGCCGGCAGCACCCAGATGAGTGCGTCGAAGCCGCTGGCCCGGGGCACGAGCAGCACCTGCGCGCCGTAACGCGTCTCGATGAACGCGATGATCTGCGTGTCGGACAGTTCGTTGTCGGCGACGAGTTCGCCGATCTGGTTGCGGATCGCCCGCGAGGCGTTGTTCTGCGACTCGAACACGCTCTCGCCGTCGCAGACCGGACAGGCGACGCGCTCGGAGATCGCGTCGATGCGGTCCTCCTGGCTCTGCGGTCCCGACGAACGCGTGGCGCCGACGGCGAGGAGGCCGGCGACCACGAAGATCAGCGCCACCCAGCCCGGCCACCGCTTGATGCGGCGGCGCAACGGCGGGCGCGGGCGGGCAGTCCCGCTCGGGTCGGTGTTCGGGCCGGTGTCGGTCATCAGCGGTACTGCTCCCGGTACTGCTGCAGGATCGTGTTGAGCTGCTCGGCGGTGACCTTGGAGATCAGCCGCAGCTGCACCACACCGCTCGGGTCGATGATCCAGGTCTCGGGCACGGCGGCCACGCCGAACGCCACCGGGAACTCGTCGAACTCGGAGTAGATCTGCGGCCAGTCGCCGCCCCGTTCGGCGAAGAACTCGTCGACCTCCTCCTGCGTCCCCCGGGTGATCACCGAGTAGATCTCGGCGCCGTCGGCACCCAGCGTCGCCTGGTCCTCGGAGAACTGCACGAGGTCGGGGTGCTCCTGGATGCACGGGATGCAGTCGGGGTCGAAGAAGTTGAGCACCACCCAGCTGCCCTTGCGCTGGGAGAGGTCGAACGTCCGGCCGTCGTCGAGCGTGCCGATCGCTTCGGGAGCCGGGCGGCCGATCAGTGGCGAATCTGCGGTGGCGCTGCTGTCGCTGTCGGCGCCCGCCAGCACCACGAGCAGCCCCACCATGGCGACGGCCACCACCAGCACGATCCAGGGTGCGAGGCGTCGACCGGAGGATGTACCACCCTCGGGAGATTCGACGGGCTCGGGGGCGTCGGGAGTGGTGAGCATCTCGGTCATGCGGGCGCTCCGGTGCGCACGTCGTCGCTGTCGTCGGCCCCCGCGTCGCCGGCCGCTGCCCGACCGCCGCCCGGGCCACCGTCACTCGTGCGACCACCGACACCGGCCGCGACGGGCGCCTCGTCGGACTGCTCGGACGGCCCCGCGCCGGTGGGCACGGGGGCCGACACCGCGTCGATCGGGCTCCGGCGCCGCCCACCGGGGAACGCGGCGAGCACCGTCCCGAGGGCCATGATGCCGCCACCGATCCAGAGCCAGAGGATCATCGGCTTGATGAACACCCGGATCGTGGCCGTGGTGTCGCCGGGAGCGGCACCGGCGTCGAGGGTGAGATAGATGTCCTCGTTCCAGCCGGTGCGGACCGACGGCGTGCCGATCTCGGCGCCGATGTTGAGATAGGTGGTGATCGCCGGGCGGTAGGCCTGGCCCCCGTCGAGGGCCACGTTGGCGGCCACACGCCGCTCGCTCTCACGGTCGTTGAACGTCTCGTCGACGGACAGCAGCTCGAAGGTGTGCCCGCCCCACTCCGTCGCCTGCCCCTGCTCGAGCGTGAGCGTGGCGGAGTGGGTGAAGCTGTTCGACGACGCCAGCGCAACGGCGATGATGATCACGCCGATGTGGACGACCATGCCGCCGTTGGCACGGCCGACGAGGCCGCGCCACCCCTGGCGCCGTGTGGCCAGCACCAGCTGACGCAACGCCGAGCCGGTGGCGAATCCGGCGAGGCCGAACGCCACGAGCGGCGCCCAGCCGGTGGCGCCGATCGCCACGGCGATGCCCAGTGCGAGCACACCGCACCAGGCCGGCCAGAAGAGCCGGTCGCGGAGCAGTTCGGTGGACGCCTTGCGCCACGGCAACACGGGCGCCACACCCATCAGGAACAGCAGCATCAACCCGATCGGCTGCGAGAGCCGGTCGAAGTACGGGGCGCCGACGATGGTCTGGCGGTCCTGCACCGCCTCCACCAGCAGCGGGAACAGCGTGCCCAGCAGGATCACGAACGCCCACACGGTGAACAGCACGTTGTTGGCGAGGAACGACCCCTCCCGTGACAGCGGCGAATCGATGGCGCCGGGCGAGCGCAGCCGGTCGCCTCGCCAGGCGATCAGTCCGAGCGACACCACCACGGTGAGCGTGAAGAACGCCAGCAGCCACGACCCGACCGGGCCGTCACCGAACGCGTGCACCGAGTTGAGCACGCCCGACCGGGTGAGGAACGTGCCGAGGATGGTGAGCGCGAAGGTGGCCACCAGCAGGCTGAGGTTCCAGACGCGCAGCATGCCGCGCCGCTCCTGCACGAGCACCGAGTGGATGTAGGCGGTGCCGGTGAGCCACGGCAGCAGGGACGCGTTCTCCACCGGGTCCCACGCCCACACCCCCGACCAGCCGAGCACCTCGTAGCTCCACCAGCCGCCGAGCAGGATGCCGAGCGTGAGGAACGCCCACGAGAACAGCGCCCAGCGGCGGGTCTCGAGCAGCCACCCCTCACCGAGCCGTCCGGTGACCAGCGCGGCGATCGCGAAGGCGAACGGCACGGTGAAACCGACGTAACCGAGGTAGAGGATCGGCGGGTGGAACAGCACCAGGATGTGGTTCTGCAGCAGCGGGTTGGGACCCGGACCGGAGGTGATGCCGGGGGCACCCGGAGCGAACGGGTCGGCCGGCCCGAAGCTCATCAGTGCGAAGAATCCGGTGACGACGAACATCACGATGAGCGCCCAGCCCACCAGGACGTCGTCGGTGCGGTTGCGGAAGCGCCACGCCACGGCGGCGGTGAACACGCCGAGGGTGAGCACCCACAGCAGGATCGATCCCTCGAGCGCCGACCACATCGCAGCGATGTTGTAGAGCGTCGGGGTGTCGGCCGAGCCCACCTGCTGCACGTAGGCGAGCGAGAAGTCGCGGGTGATCAGCGCGCGCTGCATCATCACCACCGACAGCACGATGCCGGCGAGTGCCAGCCAGGCGTAGATGGGTGCCTGCTTGAGCAGCTTGCGGTCCTCGCGGCGGATGCCGTAGAGCACCGCCAGCGCCCCGAACACGCAGGCGGCGAGCATCAACAGCAACCCGGCTCGCCCGAGCGCGGAGTTGATGCTGGCGGCGATCATCATGCGGTGGAGGCCTCGGGGCAGCCTGCCACCTCGGCCTCGGTGACCCGCTCGTCGTTCACCGACACGTACTCGTCGGAGTGCTTCACCTCGACACGGTCACCCTTCAGGGTGCCGTTCTCGATCACGCCGTGCACGACCACGGGGATGCACTCCTTGAAGATGCCGCCCGGTTCACCGTCGTAGCTGACCGGCATCGTCGCGCCGTTGAACGAGATGGTGAAGACGGTGGCGTTGGCGACCAGTGCGACCGTGCCCTCGTCGACGGTGCCCTGGAGCCGGATGCGTCGGTCCTCGTCGCAGCCGTCGCGCACGCCGACCTCGTCGACGTTGCAGTAGTAGTCGACGGCGGAGGTGAGGAACTGGGTGACGATCACGCCGCCGGCCACCACGACCAGCGCGAGCACGATCATCGGCAGCCAGTTGCGTCGCCGGCCGGCCGGCGACGCGGGCGCGGCCGCCTCGCGCGGGGTGAGATTGAGGCCGTCGACCTCGTCGTGGGAGTCGTCGGGGACGTTGCCGTCGCCGGCCCTGCTGCTGGTGGGGTCGGTGGTCACAGCCAGTACTTCTCCTCGTCGGGGATCTGATCGGCGAGCTTGCGGCCCGAGCGCAGCACCCGCCACGCCATGAGGCCGACGGTGGCGAAGGTGAGCACGTAGCTCCCGATGATGAATCCGGCGTCTTCCATCAGCGTGCTCCGTCCTTGTCGATGGTGTCTCCGGCCGGGCGGGGGTCGGGGGTGCCGGTGCGTCGCTCCGACCGGCGTCCCTCCGACCGACGGGCTTCCAGCGCCAGGTCGAGTCCACGGTCGTCCATCAGGTCCTCCATCGCCATCACCCGGGTGCGGTGCAGCACCAGCCATGCGTAGAGGAGGCTGAACGCGACCACGCCGACGAACAGGCTGAACAACATCAGCCCGTCCATGTCGATGTCGCCGTCGGTGTCGAGCACGGTG
>Ga0102937_1000482_pt1 | contig 17901 bp, 18 predicted proteins | sample SalPonR2_B_D1_MG_FD_78213 | JGI IMG/M metagenome (GOLD analysis project Ga0102937, IMG submission 78213) | Salt pond soil microbial communities from South San Francisco under conditions of wetland restoration - Salt Pond MetaG R2_B_D1_MG | ecosystem: Environmental > Aquatic > Marine > Intertidal... | reverse complement strand
TTACTCAATTATATCGGTTACAACACCAGATGCTACAGTATGGCCACCTTCACGAATCGCAAATCTTAAGCCTTCTTCCATCGCAATTGGAGTAATTAGTTCTGCATCCATTTCAATGTTGTCACCAGGCATTACCATCTCTACTCCCTCTGGAAGGTAAATAGTTCCGGTAACATCTGTTGTTCTGAAATAAAACTGAGGTCTATATCCATCAAAGAATGGAGTGTGGCGTCCACCCTCATCTTTTGATAATACATAAACTTCTGCCTTAAACTTAGTATGAGGAGTAATACTACCTGGCTCAGCTAGTACCTGACCTCTCTCAATATCTTCCCTTTTGACTCCTCTAAGTAATGCACCTATATTATCTCCGGCTACTGCTTCATCAAGAAGCTTTCTGAACATCTCTACACCGGTTACTACTGTCTCTTGAGTCTCTCTAATTCCTACTATTTCTACCTCATCCTGTGGATGTAAGGTTCCTCTATCCACTCTACCGGTCGCTACTGTTCCACGACCCTTAATGGAGAAAATATCCTCAATAGGCATTAAGAATGGTTGGTCACTATCTCTTTCTGGTTCTGGAATATAGTCATCTACTGCTTCCATTAACTCTACAATCTTCTTGCCGTGTGGACCTTCTGGATCAGCATTCTCTAATGCCTTTAAAGCTGAACCTACTATTACAGGTGTATCATCACCCGGGAAGTCATATTCGTTAAGTAAATCTCTTACTTCCATCTCTACTAATTCAATTAATTCTTCATCGTCTACCATATCTGCTTTGTTTAAAAATACTACTATTGAAGGCACGCCTACCTGACGAGCTAATAAAATGTGCTCTCTGGTCTGAGGCATTGGACCATCTGCAGCTGATACTACCAAAATTGCTCCATCCATCTGAGCTGCACCAGTAATCATATTCTTAACATAGTCAGCGTGACCTGGGCAGTCTACGTGAGCATAGTGTCTGCTCTCAGTTTCATACTCAACGTGAGAGGTTGCAATTGTAATTCCTCTCTCTTTTTCTTCTGGAGCGTTATCGATTGAATCGAAATCTCTAACCTCTGCTCCCCCGTAGTTAGCGAGTACAGAAGTAATCGCTGCAGTTAAAGTAGTCTTACCATGATCAACGTGTCCTATTGTACCAATATTCAAATGTGGTTTCGTTCTTTCAAATTTTTCCTTTGCCATTATATTCATCTCTCCTTTGTTAATATTGTAGCACAGTGTGAATACATTTTAATATTATATAAATATTTTATTAAATTTAGATGTCATGTTTTTCTAAAAACTCTTCTAATTTTCTTTTCACTCTCTGTAGAGCATTATCTACAGATTTAACATGTTTATCCAAAGTATCAGCAATATCCTGATAGGATTTACCATTCAGATATTCCTGTAAAACATTAAACTCTAATTCACTAAGCATTTCACTAATTTGATTTTCAATTAAATCATATGTCTCTTTACTTACAAAGAGTTCTTCGGGATTATTCAGTTTTGTTCCCTTTAAAATATCAAGGAGTGTTCGGTCGGATTCTTCATCGTAGATTGGTTTATTTAAAGATACATATGAATTTAACGGTTGATGTTTTTGCCTAGTTGCTGCTTTAATTGCCGTTATTATCTGCCTGGTAATACACAATTCTGCAAAAGCCCTAAAAGAAGCTAGACGATCAATTTTATAATCTCTAACAGCTTTATATAGGCCTATCATGCCTTCCTGTACAATGTCTTCTCTGCCTGCCCCAACAAGAAAATATGATCTTGATTTTGCCAGCACAAAATTTTTATACCTTTTTATTAATACCTCTTCTGCTCTTGAATCACCTTCGTGAATAATTTCTATTAATTCGTCATCACTTAGCTGGCTGTAGTCCTGTTGCTCAACTTCTTGGGCATTTGTGTTCAACCAGAATCCCTCCTTATTTAATACATTAATATTATACTGTTTAAAACTTTTTTAGTCAAGGATTATATTATATTCCTCTGACGATTGATTTCAAATAGAATTATTCCTGCTGCTACAGATACATTTAGTGAGCTAAATTCATTTTGCATAGGGATTTTAACTAAAAAATCACATTTTTCTTTTGTTAATCTGCTTAAACCACTGCCTTCATGGCCTAGAACTAATCCGTACTTCCCTTTAAAATCATGTTCATAATAATTTTCTTGGCCCGACATATCTGCTCCTACAATCCAATAATATTTTTCTTTTAAAATATCAATGGCTCTATTAAGATTAACTACTTCCACTAATCTGACATGTTCAATCGCACCAGCGGATACTTTATCAACTGTTGCAGTAATCCCACAAGCCCTATCTTTTGGATAAATTATGGCATCCACTCCAGATGCGTGAGCTGTTCGAATTATTGCACCAAAATTATGTGGATCCTGGATATGGTCTAATATCAATATTAAGGGATTATCTTTTTGAGATAAGGTATCAATTGTTTCGTATAAATCATAAGTTTGTATATCACTTGTTAATGCAATTACTCCTTGATGGTTACCTGTAACTGCTTTTTCATCAATCTTAAATTTAGGAAGCCATTCAAGTTGAATATTATTTTTTTCAGCTTTAGTAAGAATTTGCTTAATTTTATCGCCTCTAAGCCCTTTTTGCAAGTATATTTTTTCAATATCTTTATTTTCCTTTATTAATTCAATAACCGGATTTTTGCCTTCAACATTTCTCATTATTTATTATCCTTTTCTTTTCTGGCTTTGATTTTATCGATCTTGCCACAAGAAAGATCTCCTTCCGGACATTCTCCATCAGTTTCACAAGGTGGACCTGCATTTTCAAAAATTACAGGTGCGACTTCTTTTACCTCGTTTAACATCTGACGAGCTATACTCCTAATTTCCCATTGTGCTCTATTACAGGTTCTTAACCTTAAAAAGTGCATAAGTGAGCGTGCATTGTATGAAATAACAATATTAGTTTTGATAGTAGGTAAAATAAAGCGGGCATCTTCTTTAGGAATACCCATTTCAATAAATTCTAGATAAGTTTCTTCTAATTCCTGCATCTTTTTTTTGTATTTTTTATAGGCTTTTTCATTCTTTTTAATTTTTGGTGGGGTTATATAATCAAAATTATCCTCTGTAACATATCTTTGGGATCTTTGTGAATAAGAAGTTCCTATTCTTTGTCTAACAATTTGATGAGAAGTAACCCGGCTGCATTGAACGTGAAAGAAAAAATAGGTATGTTCTAGTGTAGAAGTGTGACCCATGTTTACAACTTTTTTTACTAACTTTTCGACCTGTTCTCTACTCATTTCTTCCTGTAATCTATCAGCCCCTTTTTTCGAATAGCACAAACGGGCTGCAGTGGCAACATTTCTTTCCGGATCATCTGTATAATCTATTAACTCTGCTTTAGGTTTAACTTCCATTTTACTCCCCCTTAGTTTGTAAGCTCCCATTCTGTACCGCGCGGGGTATCATTAACTTTTATACCCATATCAGCTAAATCATCTCTTATTTTATCTGCTAATTCATAATTTTTATTTTCGCGTGCTTCTTCTCTCAATGACAAAATATATTCTACTAATTCAGCAAATTTTTTAGATTGTACTTCTTGCTCTTTACCCTCTAGAGTTAAATTAAATAAATCGGTCAACTTTGTATAAATATCATAAACTTCTTGCAGATCTTTAAATAATTTTCTATTTAATTTAAAATTAGAATCATTAATAACCTTATTTATCTCGGTAGCAATTTCATTAATCGCACCTGAAGCTAAGGCTGTATTGAAATCATCATCCATTGCAGCAAAAAACTCTTCTTCTTTTCTTTTAACGTTCTTTAAGAGGTCATTTTCAATTTCTTCTTCGACAAATTCATTTTGGCTTTTCAATATATTTTCTAATGATTTTTTAGTATTAGTTAGTTTTTCTAAGCCTTTATTAGTACTTGCTAACTCTTCTTCACTATATTCGATTGGACTTCTATAATGTTTAGTTAATATGAAATATCTTAGCTGATCAGCTGTATATTTTTCTAATAATTCTCTAGTTGTAAAAAAGTTACCGAGTGATTTAGACATTTTATCTCCGCTCATATTAACAGTACCATTGTGCATCCAATATTTAACAAATGGTTTCACACCACTATAGGCTTCTGCCTGAGCAATTTCATTTTCATGGTGAGGAAATATTAAATCAGTTCCACCACCATGGATGTCAAAAGTATTACCCAATTTATCCAATGACATAGCTGAACATTCAATATGCCAACCCGGCCAGCCGCGTCCCCAGGGACTATCCCAGGCTATTACATCGGGGTCATCTACTTTTTTCCAAAGAGCAAAATCAAGAGGATTCTTTTTATCACTCTCAACTTTTTTTCTGGTTCCAGCAATCATTTCATCTAAGTTTCTGCCAGAAAGTTTACCATAATCCGCAAATTCTTCAACACTAAAATAGACATTACCATTTGTAACATAAGCATAACCTTTTTCAATTAAAGTTTGTACCATTTCCTGTATATTATCAATATTTTCAGTAGCTTTACAATAATGGTCTGCTTTTTTAATGTTTAGATTCTCCAAATCTTCTAAAAAAGCTTGTGAATATTTATATGCTAAAGCCATAGGTTCCATATCCTCTAATTCTGCTCTGGCAATAATTTTCTCATTTATATCAGTAAAATTAGAAATGTATTTAACTTCATATCCTTTATATTCAAGGTATTTTCTAATTACATCGTAGTTGATAACACCTCTCATATGTCCCAAATGAGAGTAATTTTGTACAGTTAAACCACATACATACATCTTTACTTTACCTTCTTCGACTGGAACAAATTCTTCTTTTTCGCGGGATAAAGTATTATATATTTTTAACAATTGGGACACTCCTTTCTTGTTAAAAACTTCTCCCCCAATAAAGGAGGAGAAGTTGCTTTTTATTATCTAATTGGCATCTTTCATGGCAAGTGCATTATCTAATCTATTTATTGTTTCTTCAATACCTAATATATATATGACATTTTTCATTTCTGGTCCAGAATTAAGACCAGTTAGAGCTAAACGAGTAGGGTGGTAGACTGTCCTACCTCCAACGGGAAGTTCACTAATTAATTCAGAAAATATATTATTGATTTTCTCAGGAGTAAATTCATCTAACTCTTTTAGTTTTTTCTTGAGGTTTTCAAAAACAAGCTCAACACCTTCTTCTTGAAATTCTTCAATAGCTTGTTCTTTATCTTCAAATTCTAATTCTTCAAAGAAAAGTTCAGCTTCTTCTGAAATCTGTGCTAGATAGTCAACCCCAGTACGAGAAACATCAATTACCTTTTTTAACCACTCATAATTATTTTCAACAAATTCATCATCAACAAAGCCGGCTTCTTTTAAATAGGGAATTGATAGGTTAACTATATAATCTAAATCAGATTCTCTAATATACTTACCGTTAACCCAATTTAATTTGTCAATATCAAATACTGCTGCACTCTTATTTATATCTTTTAACTCAAAGTTATTTATAATTTCTTCCTTGCTTAAAATTTCTTTGTCCTCCGGTGGTGACCAACCTAAAAAGGAAAGAAAATTAAATAAAGCTTCTGGTAAATAACCTTTTTCACGATATTCCCCAATATATACATCATCATCTTCACTTCTTTTTTTCAACTTAGCTCTATCACTATCAAGAATTAAAGGTAAATGAGCAAATTTAGGAACATCAAAACCTAAAGCTTCATATATTAAAATCTGCTTCGGTGTATTAGATAAATGATCTTCTCCTCTAATAACTTCTGTGATTTTCATCAAGGCATCATCTACTACAACTGCAAAGTTATAAGTAGGCATCCCGTCTGATTTAAAGATAATAAAATCATCTAAAACTGAAGTATTAAAGATGACTTCACCTCTTATTTCATCTTCAACTACTATATCACGGTCTTCTACAGGTAGTTTAAATCTTATTACTGAATCTCTACCTTCTTCTTCATATTTTTGTTTTTCTTCTTCGGAAAGATTACGGCAGTGGCCATTATACTTTGGCATTTTACCTTCAGCTAAAGCCTTTTCTCTCATTTCATCTAATTCTTCTTCAGTACAGTAACATTTATATGCTTTATCTTCTTTTAATAATTTTTTAGCATATTTCTCATAAATAGATAGTCTTTCTGATTGACGATAAGGTCCATATTCGCCACCTACACCGGCGCCTTCATCAACATCAAGGCCTAACCAATCAAGCTCTTTAATTATAATATCTTCAAATTCTTTAGTTGATCTTTTTTTGTCTGTATCTTCAATTCTTAAGACAAGTTCCCCGTTATTCTTCCTGGCCCATAGCCAGTTAAATAAAGCAGTTCTCATATTACCAATATGAATTTTACCGGTCGGTGAGGGGGGAAACCTCAGTCTCATATCACTCACTGTAAATTCCTCCTTAAATATTATGATGATTATTGCATTTTTTTATTTTATACTCTTTTAGATAACACTTGTTCCAATTGCAAGTTGTTCTGGACCATCTACTAATGCATGGCCAAATTTACCAAAGATAGCTACAGATACATATTCAGGACCTCTGACAACTGCTATTTTAAAACCGCCACCCAGACCCGGGTTAATTAATGCCAATTGACTATAGGCATCTTTAACCGCATTGGATACTGCTGATTTTTCACGAGAATTTTCAGAAATTACTCCTCTTGCAATGGCAGCTACTGTTGTACTTTCTCTTAACTTAACTGGTAACTTTTCTGCATTTGCACCAGTTTGGGTTATTGCCCCTTTATATCCATAACCACTAATCTTTTCAAGCCAATATTCTTCATATTCACGGCTGCGTGTCATTGCTAAATAAATGGCAGCACTTTCAGGATTAATATTCTTTTTCTCAACCTCTAATTCTTCTTCATCTTTCATATAACCATAAACTATATCATCTGCTGTAATAATTCCTACTAATTCATCATCTTTATTTACTACAGGCATTCCACCTATCTGATTATCTGATAAAATTTTAGCAGCCTTTTGTACAGTATCAAGCTCTCTAATAGTGATAACCTCTTCTGCCATATATTCACTTATATTTTCTTTAATATCATCATTGTTCATTAAGTCTCCATCTGTCAAAATTCCAACTATATCATCATTTTCCACTACAATCAATCTACCAATTTTATTAAGAGATAACACTCTTTCTGCTTCCATTACAGTAGAATCCGCTTCAATGGTAATAGGATTCTTAGTCATAATATCTTTAATTAACATTATTTCTTCACCTTCCTCAATACTAGATTATTATTTGTTTTCTAATAATACTACTGCTTGTGCACCGATACCTTCTACCCTACCAATAAAACCAAGACCTTCAGTGGTAGTTGCTTTAAGATTAATCTGGGTTTTATTTACTTTTAGGATTTTACTTAAATTTTCTTCTATTTTATTATTATACTTTTTTATTTTTGGTTTTTCAGCTAGAAGTATCAAATCTGCATTAATTAATTTGTAGTTATTATTAAACATAATATCTACAACAGTATCAAGTAATTTACTGCTGCGAATATTTTTGTATTTTGGGTCACTATCAGGAAAAAGGGAACCAATATCTCCTTCTCCCATTGCTCCCAACAGAGCATCAATTAGAGCATGAATTAAAACATCAGCATCCGAGTGTCCTTTCAATCCTAAATCAGAATCTATTTTTATTCCCCCTAAGAATAGGGGTATTTCAGAAGTAAAAGGATGCACATCAAAACCTATTCCTACTCTCATCTTATTCTCTCCTACTTTTTAAAATCTCTTCAGCAATAGTAATATCAATAGGAGTCGTTATCTTAATGTTTTCATATGACCCCTTTATGATTTTAACACTTTTATTCATTAATTCTATTAAATAGGCATCATCAGTAATATTTTTATCATATAAAGTACTCTGATGAGCTTTTTTTATCAAATCATAACTAAATGCTTGCGGCGTTTGAATCGAAGTTAAATTATCCCTATTAATTGTTTTGACAACATAATTATTCGAATCTTTAACCTTAATTGTATCTTTTACATTAATACCCGTTGTTACAGCCTCTTCATTTTCTAAAGCACCAATTACATTATTTATAATTTGTTGAGTGATTAAAGGACGAGCACCATCATGAATAATTATGTAATCAGTATCATCAGGAGATCTTTTTATTCCATTATAAACTGATTCTTTTCTAGACTTACCACCTTTAACCATCTTTATTTTATTTTTGTTTTTATTAAATAAAGTTAATATTTCTTTTTCACAGCGGTTCATCTCATTTTCTTGTAAAACTAAAATAATATCATCTATAAAAGAATTATTAACAAAATTACTGAGTGTATGGTATAATACTGGTTTATCTTCTAATTCAAGATATAATTTGTTTTCTCTTATTCCCATCCTGCTGCCCATACCTGCAGCCGGAATAATTGCTGTGATATACATATTAAATCTCCTTTTTAATTAAAAGCTGTTTTAATATTCACCCTCAGACTTAGGCTTAGCAAAAATCATACGTCCAGCCGCTGTCTGTAAAATACTTGTGACCATAACTGAAATATCTTCATCCATATATTCAATCCCATTATCAACAACAATCATCGTTCCATCATCTAAATATCCTATACCCTGTCTATCTTCTTTACCTTCCTTGATTACTTTAACATCCATCTCTTCACCTGGTAAGACAACCGGTTTTACAGCATTTGCCAACTCATTTATGTTAAGTACAAATACTCCCTGTAGTTCAGATACTTTGTTTAAATTAAAATCATTTGTAACTATTTTAGCTTCATATTCTTGAGCCATTTTAACTAGTTTACTATCCACTTCCGGAATTTCTTCATAATTTTTACTTACTATATCAACCTCGATCCGATTATCTTTTTGCATTTTCTTTAATATATCAAGACCCCTCCGGCCGCGATTTCTCTTCAATCCATCTGATGAATCCGCTATATGCCTTAACTCTTCTAACACAAATTCCGGTATCATTAACCTACCTTCTACAAAACCGGTTTTACATATATCGTAAATCCTACCATCAATTATAACACTAGTATCTAGAATTTTTTTAGTTATACTGCTATTTTTATTTGCTGAGAAGAACTTCTTGTTTTCAAATAATAAATTAAATATATCATCAGATTTATAAAGAGCTAAGGTTAAACCTAAGTATATAAAAATAACATTAATTAATATTTGTAAAGGTAACCCCAGCTTGGGAATTGAAGAAATAGAAAAAGCAAGATTAATAAGAGAACCAATTATAAGTCCGAGTATAATTCCCAGAAAGGAAATAACAACTTTTTTCCAGGACAATTCTTTCAATTTATAATCAAAGTTCAAAATTAGGTCAAGCAATTTTTCTAGTAAGTAAGATATTAAAAAATAACCTATAAGAGCACCTATAATAATTCCAATAAATTGTTTACTGATTAAAAAAGTCCATATATTACTGGTAGTAAATTCAATTTCTTCTGCAAAACCCAACATAACAACACTATTATAACCAATAATAGCTCCAATGATTCCAAAAATAAATTTTACTATCTTTTTCAGCATCTAATATCACCCCCTTTTCCACAGGCTTTATTTAATTATTATTGTATGTTATAGATCACCTCGCTTTTTTTAATCCTCTTCATCATTTACATTCGGATTGTTTTCTAAGATATTATCTATCTTTTCAACAACCTTTTCTTCTGACATGCCTTTGGCTAATACTAACTCACTAATCAGTATTTTCCTGGCATTACTTAACATTTTCTTTTCTCCTGTAGATAAGCCTTTTTCCATATCTCTAATTGTTAAATTTCTAACTACTTCTACTACTTCATAAATATCACCAGTTTTTAATTTTTCCATGTTAGCTCTGTATCTTCTATTCCAATTTTGAGACATTTTGCTTTTTTCACCTTTTAAAAGATGAAAAACATTTTCAGCTTCTTCCTCATCAATTACGTCTCTAATACCTATTTCTTCGACTTTATGGACTGGAATCATTACTCTCATTTCTCCAATAGGTAATTCCATAATATAGTATTTCTTTTCTTCACCTAAAATTTCTTTGACTTCTACATCTACTATGGTACCTGCTCCATGATTTGGATAAACTACTTTATCTCCTTTTTCAAACATATTATCAACCTTCCTTTATAATCATTTTAGATATGTCTGTCTAATAAAACTTGATCTCTTAATCTTCTAAGACCATCTTTAATAGCCTGGGCTCTTACCTCACCAACACCTTCAACTTCATCTAGTTCATCAAGAGAAGCGACATTAATTTCATTTAAATCGCCGAACTCTTCCACCAAGTTTTCAATTACTGGCATTGGTAAGCGGGGGATTTTCCTTAAAATCCGGTATCCGCGTGGATCGATTAATAAATCAAGTGAGTTTACATTACCACCATGTCCCAACACATTTCTAATTTCTCTAGTAGAAAGCATGTCATCTTTATTAAGTTCCTTGAGCTCTTCCATTACATCTTCAGCTGTTACACCTTCTTCTAACTTTTCATCTGAAATATAGTCTTTAATTAATAACTTATTCTCTTCTTCCACATTCATTACTAATTCTTCTAACTGCATTTTAATAAGGCGGCCTTCATTACCAAGTTCTAAAATATATCTTTCAATCTCATTCTCTATTTTAAGTACCATTTCAGCTCTTTTAATAACTGTTACTACATCAGCGATAGTTACTAAATTTTCAAATTCCAAAGCACTTAAATTTATTAAGGTTTGATCGAAAACTTTTCTATATTTTTCAAGGGTCTGAACTGCTTGGTTAGCTTTAGAAAGTACAACTCTGATATCTTCTAAAACATGTTTTTTATCATTTTTATATAATGTAATAATATCTCTTCGCTCTGAAATAGCAATTACTAAATTTGAGGTTTGCTTGGCAACCCTTTCAGCTGTTCTATGTCTTGCCCCAGTTTCTCCAGAACTTATAGAAGGGTCAGGAATTAATAAAGCATTTGCATAAATAATATTTTCAGCATCTTTATCAAGTACAATTGCCCCATCCATTTTACCAAGTTCATAAAGACTGGTCGAGGTTAATTCGGCATTAATTTTAAATCCTCCATCTACGAGACTTTTAATTTCCTCATCATTTTCTGTGAGTATAATTAATCCTCCGGTTTTTGCTCTTAATATGTTTTCTAATCCTTCACGAAACTGAGTTCCAGGAGCTATTAACTCTAATACATCATTTAACCATTCTTCATGATCTTTCACAGGGCAGCCTCCTTTATAGTAATATTTTTATAATTAATAGTTAAAATATAAATCTAAACCTTCCTGTAAATTTTTAATCTCAATTAAATTTAATTCGGGGTCAAATTTTCTTTGTTTAACATTACCTGAAGGTACTATAATATTTTTAAATCCTAATTTTTTTAACTCTTTTATTCTTTTATTAAATAAATTAATAGCTCTAACTTCCCCAGTTAAACCAACTTCCCCTAAAACAGCCGTTTTTGAGTCAACTGGAAAATCTCTAAAACTTGAAATCACAGAAAAAATTATACCTAAATCGATAGCTGGTTCACTGGCATATAAACCACCAGTTATATTTATATGCACATCACTGGCTTTAAAGTTAAAACCCAACTTTTTTTCAAGTACAGCTAAAAGTATAGATAACCTCTTTTTGTTAATACCAGTAGTTAAACGCTGGGGAGTAGAATAGGCTGTATCAGTTACTAAAGCCTGTATCTCTATTAAAATAACTCTATTACCGTCCATGATTGGTACTATAATAGAGCCGCTTGCATTTTCCGGTCTTTCACTGATAAAGATCTGGGATGGATTTTTTACTTCTTTTAATCCTTTAGATTGCATTTTGAAAATTCCCATCTCATCTGTGGAACCAAATCTATTTTTAAGACCTCTTAAAATTCGATATGAATAATTATTGTCACCCTCCATTTGTAAAACTGTATCTACAATATGTTCTAAAACTTTAGGACCTGCTAAGTTACCTTCTTTGGTAATATGACCAATGATTATTATTGGTAAATTGGTCTCTTTTGCAATTCTAAATAAACTAGAAGAAACTTCTTTAATTTGAGTTATACTTCCAGCTGAGGAATCTATTTGTGGATGTTTTACAGTTTGAATAGAATCAATAATAACAAGATCAAAGTCTTTTTTCTCAATAACCATTTTAATTTTTTGATAATCTACTTCTGATAATATAAAAATATTCTCATGGATTGCATCAAGCCTTTCAGCTCTCATCTTAACTTGATTTACTGATTCTTCACCTGTTATATAAAGTATATTTTTGTTCTGATTTGCCAAAAGGAAAGCCACCTGCAAAATCAAGGTGGATTTACCAATACCCGGTGAACCTCCAATTAAAATCAAGGATCCTTCAACTATTCCACCACCAAGAACTCTATCCAGTTCAGTTAAAGAAGTGGGGAAACGGCTTTTTTCGGATCCTGTAATTTGATCAAGAGATTCAATTTTAGGTATCTTTATATCTTCAATTGGAAAATCATTACCTCCATTATCTTCAGAAGGAGTAAATTCTTTAATCGAATTCCATTCTCCGCAATTTGTGCATTTACCCATCCAATTTTCAGTTTTGTAACCACAGTTTTCACAAATATACTTCTTTTTATTTTTTGACATCATTACTCTCCAATTATTTAAAGCATAGTATGTTTAATTATATATAATTATACCATTTTTAAGCACTTTTTACAAGATAAGAACCCAGCCTCTCAGCCGGGTTCATTTAAGAGTTAATCTACCTTGTTAAAAACAAGTTCATTATCTTTTTCATCAACTTTTACTTTATCACCTTCACTTATATCGCCACTTAATATTTTTTCTGATAATTTATTTTCTACCATTTTCTGAATAGCTCTTCTTAATGGTCTTGCACCAAACTCCGCATCAAAACCTTCATCTATTAATTTCATCTTAGCATCTGTTGTTATATCTATCTTAATTTCTTTAGTATCTAATCTTTCTTGTAGTTCTTTAATCATAATTTCTATTATTTTTGTAATATGGTCTTTATTTAGAGAATGGAATACGATAGTTTCATCTAATCTATTTAAAAATTCCGGCCTGAAGGTATCTCTTAATTTAGAAATTACATTTTCTTTCATATTCTCATATTCAGACTCTTCGTCCTTTTCAGCTTTAAAACCTAATTGGGATTGTTTTTTAATATAATTAGCACCTACATTAGAAGTCATTATAACTACAGTATTTTTGAAATCAACTTTTCTACCTTGGGCATCTGTTAAAGCTCCATCATCTAAAATTTGTAGTAAAATATTAAATACTTCTGGATGAGCCTTCTCAATTTCATCAAATAATATTACTGAATAAGGCCTTCTTCTAACCGGTTCAGTAAGTTGTCCACCTTCTTCATGTCCAACATATCCAGGGGGAGAACCTACCAATCTGGATACTGCATGTTTTTCCATATATTCAGACATATCAATTCTAATCATTGCTTCCTCATCATCAAACATTGCTTCTGCCAAGGTCCTTGCTAGTTCAGTTTTACCCACCCCAGTTGGTCCTAAAAAGATAAATGAACCAATAGGCCTTTTCGGATCTTTTAAACCAGCTCTTGCTCTTCTAACTGCTTGTGATACAGCTTTGATTGCTTCATCCTGACCTACAACTCGTTCATGTAAGTGTTCTTCTAATTGTAGTAATTTCTTGGTTTCTGTTTCTTCTAATTTGGTCACAGGAATACCGGTCCAGCTGGAAACAATTTGGGCTATATCTTCGGTTTCAACTACCATATCGTTACGGCCTTTTGTTTGCTTCCACTTTTCTTGTAATTCTTCTAATTCTTTTTCTAGTTCTTTTTCCTTATCTCTTAATTCAGCTGCTTTTTCAAATTCTTGATTTTTAACAGCTGCCTCTTTTTCTTTTTCAACTTCTTCGATTCTTTCATTTAATTCTTTAAGTTCATTAGGGCGGGTATTATTTCTTAGTCTAACCCGAGAAGCTGCCTCGTCCATTAAATCAATAGCTTTATCAGGTAAAAATCTATCTGTAATATATCTATGAGAAAGATTAACAGCTGCTTCAATTGCTTCATCTGTAATTTTAACTTTATGATGTGCTTCATAAGGGTCTCTTAGTCCTTTTAATATTTCAATTGATTGTTCAGATGAGTTTTCCTCAATCATAATAGATTGAAACCGGCGTTCTAAAGCAGCATCCTTTTCAATATACTTTCTATACTCATCAAGGGTAGTTGCTCCAATTGCCTGTAGTTCTCCTCTAGCTAAAGCAGGTTTCAAGATATTAGCAGCATCGATAGCTCCTTCGGCTGCACCTGCACCCACTAGAGTATGCATTTCATCTATAAATAAGATAATATTGCCATTTTCCACAATCTCAGACATTAAAGCCTTTAACCTCTGTTCAAATTCACCTCTATACTTTGAACCAGCTACTAAAGAACTTAAATCCAAAGATACTACTCTTTTATCAAGAAGTATTTCTGGTACATTTTCTTCTTTAATACTTTTTGCCAGTCCTTCTACAATAGCTGTTTTACCGACACCAGGTTCTCCAATTAAAACCGGGTTGTTTTTAGTTCTTCTACTTAAAACTTGAATGACTCTTTCAATTTCCTTTTCTCGTCCAATTACAGGATCAAGTTTATCTTCAGCAGCCATTTCAGTTAAATCTCGGCTGTATTTGTCTAATTCAGGGGTGTCACTTTTTTCGGTTTTTTTATTATTTTGTGAACCGTCATTTAAAATATCAAGTATTTCTTTTTTAACTTTATCTAGATTTACTCCTACTTCTTGTAGAATTCTTATTGCTACACCTTCACCTTCTGAAATTAAACCTAATAAAATATGCTCAGTTCCAATATAATTATGGTTTAATTTTCTTGCTTCTTCCATAGAAAGATTGAGTACCTTTTTACTACGGGGAGTTAAACCAATTGTACCATCAACTTTTTTCTTTCCTTTTCCAATAATAGATTTTATCACATCTATAATTTGGCTCTCTTTTAACTTTGCTTCTTCAGAGAGTACTTTACCGGCAATTCCTTTTTTTTCTTTGACTAGACCAAGCAATATATGCTCAGTTCCTACATAATTATGATTTAATTTTTTTGCTTCCGATTCAGCCATCGCAATAACTCTTCTGGCTCTTTCTGTAAATTTACCAAACATTATATTTTTCCTCCTTTACCATTTAGTTCTGTTTGTATTAGTTCAGCTCTTTTTAAGTCTCTTTGTGTCGATTCAATTTTCTCTCCTATCATAGCCTGTAGATGGGCTGGTCTGATGATGATAAATAATTTTTTAAGTAATAAAGAATCTATTTCATCGATTAAACCCATCTCCATCCCTAATTTCACATAGGAAAGTAATTCCATTGCTTCACTAGTTGTAATACTATATGCATACTTTAGTTTACCATAAGCTCTTAATATCTTATCTTTTATAAATATTTCTCTTTCATTAAATAGTTTATCTCTAGCATTTTTTTCTTGATTGATAACCTGTCTTGTTACACTTTCTAGATTTTCAATTATATCTTCTTCTCTGCTACCAAGAGTGATTTGGTTGGAGATCTGATAAATATTACCAGCAGATTCACTGCCTTCTCCATATATTCCACGTACAGTCAAACCTAATTTAGAAACCACTTCAAAAAGCCTATTTATATTATTATTCAAATCTAAACCCGGCAGATGAACCATTACTGAAGATCGTAAACCAGTTCCTACATTTGTAGGACAGGCTGATAAATAGCCCCAGTCTTTAGAAAATGCATATTCTGTTTCTCTTTCTAAAATATCATCAAGTTGATCAGCCATCTCCCACGCTTTATTAATTTGTAAACCCGGTAGGAGAATCTGTATCCGCAAATGATCTTCTTCATTAACCATGATACTTATCTTTTCATCTTGATCATAAAATAGAATTTTTCCGTAGCCATCATTTTTTATAAAATGAGGGCTGCTTAGATTCTTTTCAACAAACATCATTCTTTTAACCGGTGATAAATTTTCTATTTCAATGTAATTAAATTTATATTTATCTCCTGCAATCTCTATTTCTTTATCTAATAAGATATCTTTTATAATATTAACAACTTCATCTAACTGTTTTCTAGTCGATTGTCCGGGAAAAGGCAGTCTTTTTAAATTTCTAGCCAGCCTAATTCTGCTGCTTAAAATAATGTCATCTTCACTACCTTTATATTTTATCCAATTACTCAATGATATTTCTTTATCATTGAACATTGTTATTCACTCCTATCTTTTGCTCCAAAGCGTATATTTCATCCCTTATTTCAGCGGCTCTTTCAAAATTTTCATCTTCAATTACTTTTTCCATCTCTACTTTTAACTCTTGAATATCTCTTTTAACTCTCAGGTATTTATCTTTATCTTTTGGTATTTTTCCAATATGTTTTTCGCTACCATGAATTCTTTTTATTAACGGACTTAATTTATCTTCAAAAGTGTTATAACATTCAGAACAACCTACCTTACCTTCTCTTCTAAACTCTTCATAGGTTAAACCACAGTTCTCACACTTGAAAACCTCATCTCTATTTTCTTCTAAATCTTGCATATTAGGATTTAAAATACCTGCAATTAAATTCTTAAAAGAAAACACTTCATTATCATCGATATGACCAGTCTCCTTTGCACATTGTTCACATAAATATATCTCTGATTTTTCATTATCTACATATTTAGTGATATGAATAGAAGCCTCTCTTTCTTTACATCTATCACAAAGCATATAAATCCTCCTTTCTTAATATAACTTTAGATCTTAAAAATAGCTTTTAAAGTATTTTTGAGTACTTGTGCCCTTATTTTATTTTTTTCTTCATTTTCAAAACCAATAGAATTTTTACTGATAGCAGCTTCTAAAAGTACTCGGTCTCTATGTCTGATCAGATTATTTTCATGTAGTCTTTTTATTATACCTTTTGCTTCCTTTGGTTGTAAAGGTCCTTCTAGCTGTTTTATAATATTTTTCATTGCTTCATTTTTCGAATTTAATTTTACTTTTATAATCCGAACATAACCCCCACCACCTCTTCTACTCTCAATTATAAAGCCTCTTTCTACTGTAAAACGGGTATCCAATACATAATTTATCTGGGATGGAGCACAGTTAAAATCATCTGCGAGTCTATTTCTTTTGATTTCAACTTCACCCTCATATTGCCGAATTAATTTTCGCAAATAACTTTCAATTTTATCAGAAAGACTAGACATTATAGATCCCCTCTTTACTTTGACTTTTTTTGACCTTCTAATTATATAATACTATATTTATAACAAAATTCAAGGGGTTAACAAATATTTTTATCCTAAATTTAAAAACCGCCACAGAGTGACGGCTTAAATTAATTGAATCTATTTACATTATATATTATTTTAATAATGATTAATATAATAACTATACTTGCCATTATGATAGCAAAAAGGTCAATTTCTTTGAAATATGTAAAAACTCCTATAAATAATAAAAAAGCACCTAAAAGACCAATGCTTTTAGCAGCTTTCTGATAATCTTTATCATTATTTAATTTAAAGGGCAATATCTTATATATTCCTATATATAATAACAAACTATATATTAAAACAAGTATACTAAAAATTATTAACATGAAGTTAACTCCTTTTTATACCTGAAATAGAAATGGCTCCCCGAGCAGGACTCGAACCTGCGGCTCGATGGTTAACAGCCATCTGCTCTACCAGCTGAGCTATCGGGGAGCGTTGTTATTAAAATAAAAAAAGGATCCGGCAGTGACCTACTCTCCCACAGGGTTACCCCTGCAGTACCATAGGCGCTGGAGGACTTAACTGCTGTGTTCGAGATGGGAACAGGTGTGGCCCCTCCGCAATT
>Ga0102937_1000480_pt1 | contig 17935 bp, 14 predicted proteins | sample SalPonR2_B_D1_MG_FD_78213 | JGI IMG/M metagenome (GOLD analysis project Ga0102937, IMG submission 78213) | Salt pond soil microbial communities from South San Francisco under conditions of wetland restoration - Salt Pond MetaG R2_B_D1_MG | ecosystem: Environmental > Aquatic > Marine > Intertidal... | reverse complement strand
GGGTGATGATGGCCGGCGACTCCGATCTCTCTGCCGCAGCCGCTGTCCTGGACACCGATGACGACCTGTACTCCGCCGAATTCACGGTCGCACCGCGCAACGCCGACGACGAGAGCGGCCCGGCGTGGCGCGGTGAGCGTCCCGAATCGGACTTCCCGATCGTCGAGGCGTTCACCACGATGGCGTGGGGCCGCTCTGGAACCGGCGACACCCAGCGCACGACGGTCGTCTACGTCTTCGCCGACCCGGATGCCGCCGACGCATCGATCGAGCCGATCGCCACCCTCTACGCCGCTGACGCTCCTGTCGTCGGCGACGGCATCGACACCGTCGCCGATGCGTTCGATCTCGACGCCGTCGATGTCGTCGGCCGCACCGTGATCGTCACCGGGCGAACCGGCCCCGCCGGCATCGCCGCAGAAACCGGCTTGTTCTCCGGCTACGGCCCGCGTAGCAGTCACCGCTCGTCCGGATCGACTCCACGAACGCCCGATCCGGGTGCCACGGGCGTGCCGACCACGTCGGCTCCGCTGTCGGAGGACGATGCAGTCATCGATTCATCACGGTTGCGGTTCCCGGAGCCGCTCGCCGATGACACGGTCGCCTTCTTCGGCGATCCGGCGCTTTCGCCACCGCAGGTCGCCCCGGTTTCCTCCGTCCCTGCGTCACCCGGCGACGTCGACTCGCTGGCGGCCCAACCCGACAGCGTGCAGGTCATCGTGATGGACGAGGCAACTCTGGTGATGCGCGGCGCGGTCGTCGACGTGTCCGACGGAGTCGAGCCCACCGGACCGACCGTCGACGTCGGCATCGACGGCGCCCGCTACGTCGACGCCGACGAGGGAGCGATCGCTGTTCCGCTCGGCGACGGGTTCCGGGTCGTGGCCCCCGCTGAGTACTTCATGTTCGGTGGCGGTGGTCCGTTCATCGAACCGGGCGCACTCGTCGACATCGCAACTGCGGTGGGGGATCGGCCGATCGGCGAGATCGACGACCTCGACGGGTTCTATGTCGCCGCTGCCACGATCGACGGCGAGCGGTCCGGGCTCCTGATCGTCGACACGGTCACCGTGACGCACAGTCCGAGCGGAGAACCCGACGGGGTGACCACGACGATCGTCCGGCTGGAGGACACACCGACCGCGCAGGAGCTGGTGTCGATCGCCCACGCCATCACGCGTGGCGGGATCGATCCGGCGACGCTCGGCGACGTGACGTTCACCGCCGGGCAGAGGACGTACCTCGAACTCGTCTCACCTGTCGACCTGCTGCTCGTCACCGCACCCTCAGCACTGGACAACACGATCGAGACCGTCCAGTTCGGCCCGCTCGACGAACTGGACTAGAGATGGCAGCGGTCGGCGGCCAGGGCATCGTCACGTGACCATGTCACATCGTGAGGGTGTCGTGCGTCTCCGACCCGGTCTGGAGACGCCCGTCCCGGACCGTCCAGCTCCTACCCTGGAGCCATGAGATCCGGGACGTGGTCGGTGGTGGCGGTCAACTCACCGGAACACGCCGGCAACCGCATCCACACCGACGACGGTGCACGCGAGCAGGGCTTTCCCGCCGCACTGGTCGCCGGTGTGTCCACCTATGCCTATGCGACTCGGCCGCTCGTCGACGCGTACGGCCTGGCGTGGCTCCGGCGGGGTGGCGGGGAGGTGCGGTTCCGGTCGCCCGTCTTCGCCGGTGACCTCGTCGAGTGCGTGCCGGTTCCCACCGCCGACGGCGTCCGGGTGGAGGTGCAGTGTCCGCGGCGCCAGCCCGAGCCGAACGTGATGTTCGACGCGGTGCTCGACGCCGGGTCACCGCCGGCCATGCGCGACGGCGAACGGCTACCCGATCGCTCGATCGTGTTGGCCGGCGAGTTCGGCTCCGGCTACGGGGTCCGTGCCGGCGACGATCTCGACCTCTACGAGCGCGAGGGCATCGTCCACCCGGCCGTCTGGCCGGCGATCGCCAACCGCGTCTTCTCGCAGGACCTGGTGCGCGGGTCGTGGATCCACACGCGCAGCATCATCCGCCACCACGACGTCGGACCGGCGGGGGCGACGGTGACCGTACGGGCGACGGTGGTCGACCGGTTCGTCCGTCGTGGTGAACGCGCCGTCGTCGACATCGCGATCGAGCTCGACGGTCGGCCGATCGCCACGCTCGAGCACGAGGCGATCATCGACCTCGACGTCTCCTGAGCGCAACGGCGGCCCCGGCGCGCGGCACCGGCTCGGATCACGGGCGGGGTGTGTTCACGGGCCGGCAGGATTTCTCGAATTCCTGCTCAAGTTCCTGACGGCCGCCGCCGATGTCTCCGATGTCCGTCATTGTCAGGGGGTCCCGTGACCATCGCCCGTTCGTTGTTCGATCCACCGAGTCCGCGTTCCCGCATGGCGAGCATGCCGCCCGCGGCTCTCAGCTCCTCGTCGCCCGTGCGGCTGAGCGTGGCGGCGAGACGCGTGGTCGAGAACGTCGAGCACCTGCCGATCCGAGGTCTCCGGGGGCCCGCCGGCTGCGGCAAGTCGTTCGCGCTCACCGCCCGTGCGGCCCGCCTGTCCGCTGTCGGCAAGCGCGTGCTGGTGCTGAGCTTCAACCAGACCCTCGCCGTGCACCTCCGTCAGCTCGTCGAAGCACGGTGCGACGAACTCGACGCCGATGCCGACGGAGTCACGTGTACCAGCTTCCATGCCTGGTGTGCGTCCGTGGTGGACGATGCAGCGCAGTCGGGGGTCCACGTCGACGAGCCGGTGCGCGGCACCTGGCCCGAGCGGATCGTGGCGAAGGCCGAGGCGGCGTTCGATGCCGGGTTCGACCGGCGGTTCGACGCCGTGCTCGTCGACGAGGGGCAGGACTTCACGCCGGCGTGGTGGAACCTGCTGCGTCGGCGTGCCGTGGTGCCCGGCGGCGAGATGCTGCTGTCGTTCGATCCGACGGTCGACCTGTACCGCCAGGGATCGTGGGACGACGCCGGCCAGTTCGAGTCTGCCGGATTCACCGAACCCTGGATCGAGATGGACGGCTGCTACCGGATGGCGCCGGCGCTCACCGAGTCGACGAACCGGTTCGCGCAGACCTTTCTCGGTGAGGACGCGGTGGTTCCGACCGCCCCCGACGACCAGGTCGAGGTGGTGGGGCACATCTCGTCGGCTGTTCGCTCGTGGGTGAACGTCGACCGTGTCGCCGAGCTGGGCGCGGCGATCGGCAGAGAGGTGGTGCGGTTGCTCGCCGACCACCCGTCGCTGTCGCCTGCCGACGTCGTCTACATCTGCGAGTACCACCACGACGGCCTCGCTGCCGCCGCCGTGATCGAGGCGGCCGGCTACCCGGTGCATCACGTCTACAGCCGTGACCCCGACGAGCGCCACCAGCGCAAACGCGGCTTCGATCCAGCGTCGCCGGCCGTGAAGGGCTGCACGGTCCACAGCTTCAAGGGCTGGGAGATCCCGGCGGTGGTGCTGGGCATCGGGATGGAGGTGCGGTCGACCAGGCTGGCCTACGCATCGATGACGAGGGTGTCGTCGACCGCCGGCCTCGACGAGTCGGCACTCGTGGTGGTCAACGCCGATCCCCGGATGGCCGACTTCGAGGCGACGTTCGAGCTGGCGATGCCGCAGCTCGAACTCTGACTGCGGGTCCGGCCCGGCAGGGCCGTCGCCCCGTCGGCGGACCAGCCGGAGCGCGTAGCGCACCGCTACGGTCGGCGGGCATGGATCTGGCCGACCTGCAGGACGTGATCGAGCGCACCTACGGCGACCGCGACCGCGCCCGCGGGGTGTCGGCGACGGTGGCGTGGCTCGCCGAGGAGCTGGGCGAGCTCGCTCAGGCGGTCCGCAAGGGCACGCACGAGGACCGGGTCCACGAGTTCGGTGACGTCGTGGCCTGGGTGGCCACGCTCGCCAACCAGCAGGGCGTGGACCTCAACGAGGCGATCGCCCGCTACGCGAACGGATGCCCCAAGTGCGGCGCCATCCCGTGCGCGTGCTGACGACCGACGGGATTTCGTGAACCTCCGAGTCCTGGACGGTGTGGGACCCGTCGGGGAGGAGAGCACCGATCGCTTCGGCGATGACGCCGAGCTGCTGCTCGTCGAAACAGTGGAGCGTCCCGACGTCGTCCGGCCCGTCATCATCGTCGAACCGGTAGCGGGCCCGTGCGGGGACCCGGGCATTGACCGACTCCATGTCCCCGCGCAAGCGCTCGAGCAGTCGCTCTTGACACGCCCGGTCGGGGCGAACTGCGTCGGGCACGAGGTCGGGGAGCCGTTCACAGAGTGCGTTGGCGACGGCTTCGGCCCGGAGGCCGATCGCGTCGTTGAGCCGGAGCTGGAACGCCGTCTCCGACGACGTGAGGGATCGGTTGACCCGACTCGCCGGGGGAGTCACCAACACATCCGACGCGACGCCGAGGAACTCCGCCACGACCTCGAGGAGCCGGTGTCGCACCTGCGAGTAGTTGTGGATCTCGAGGCTCACCTCGGGTGCCTGATCGACAGCGTCGAGCAGAGCGAGGACCTTGGACGGAACGCGATAGGTCGCCAGGAACGCGTCGTCGAGCGGGCTCGTGAGGGCTCGACGCTTCACCTGCTGCTGCCACAACGAGGAGGCGTGCGCCACCGGGTCACGGGTGAACAGCAGGAGACGGATCTCGTCGAAGCCGTCGGCGGCACGGCGCAGCACGTCGAGTGAATCTCGGTCGGTGAGGTCGCCGAAGAGGAATTCGCTCGAGAAGCAGGCGTCGGATTCCGGGCCCGTCTCGGCAAGTGCCGAGCGCAGCAACGCCGGGGACTGCAGGAGGCCGAAGCCGTTGCCCGAGGTCATTCGAAGTGGATCGTCGAGGTCGTCGCCGCGGAGGGGGTAGTCGATCCCGCACGCCTTCAGTCGCTCGACGCTCGACCGCAGACTGGACTGGATCCACGTCGACCCGGTCTTGCCGTGGCCGATGTGGAGCAGCAGTCGTCGCATCGCTTCAGACCAACAGTTCCGCCACCTGGATCGCATTGAGGGCGGCACCCTTGCGCAGGTTGTCGTTGCTCACCCACAGCACGAGGCCACGGCCTTCGGGCGCACCCTCGTCGGCGCGGATCCGCCCGACGTAGCTGGGGTCCTCGCCGGCAGCCTCGAGCGGCGTCGGGATCTCGGACAGCACCACGCCGGGCGCGTCACCGAGCAGTTCGATCGCCCGCTCGACCGAGAGGGGCCGTTCGAACTCGGCGTTGAGCGACAGCGAGTGCCCGGTGAAGACCGGCACCCGGACGCAGGTGCCCGACACGCGCAGACCGGGAATCCCCAGTATCTTGCGGGTCTCCTTGCGCAGCTTCTGTTCCTCGTCGGTCTCGAACGAGCCGTCGTCCACCAGTGAACCGGCGAACGGCAGCACGTTGAAGGCGATCGGGCGGGCGAACTTGTCGGGTGCCGGAAAGGTGACGGCTCGGCCGTCGTGGGTGAGGGCGGCGGCGCCGTCGACCACGTCGCGCACCTGCTTGTCGAGTTCGTCCACTCCCGCAAGGCCCGCTCCCGAGACGGCCTGGTACGTGGAGGCGATCAGGCGAACCAGGCCCGCCTCGTCGTGCAGGGGCTTGAGCACCGGCATCGCCGCCATGGTGGTGCAGTTGGGATTGGCGATGATGCCCTTCGGCGGGTTCCGGGCCAGCTCACCGTTGACCTCGGCGACGACCAGCGGGACGTCGGGATCCATCCGGAACGCGGACGAGTTGTCGATCACGATGGCGCCGGCCTCGGCGAACTTGGCGGCGTTGGCGCGCGACGACGTCGCTCCGGCCGAGAACAGCGCGATGTCGAGCCCTGCCGGATCTGCGGTCTCGGCGTCTTCCACGACCACGTCGGCTCCCCGCCACGGCAACGTGGTGCCGGCCGAGCGGGCGGACGCGAAATAGCGCATCTCGGCGACCGGGAAATCGCGCTCGGCGAGCAGCCGGCGCATCACGGTGCCGACCTGCCCGGTCGCTCCGACGATGCCGACACGCAGACCGTCACGCACGTCGGGTTCACTCTGTGCTGCAGACATGGAAGAGACGATAACGGCTCCCCACGATGCCCCGATCGGTCGATTCCGACGTGTGGGGATGCATCCGCTGGGTACGACTCGCCGGGCTCTGGCAGAATCCTTCCCCATGCGGCGTCGTCCTCAACTCGTCCCGTGGAAGGCCGCCGGCCGGATGAGCGAACGTCAGGCGAGCGGCGACGACGTGGTGCGGACCACGGGCTGGGTGTTCAACAACGAGAAGGGCAACAGCCTGACCCTCGAGGAGTTCGTGGCCACCGGTGACTCCGAGGTGCCCGCGTACCTCACGGTGTTCGGCCTCCGTCGACCCGACAACGAGCAACAGTGCCTCGTCGAGATCGGCTGCGGCATCGGCAGGATGACGTGCGCCTTCACACGCGAGTTCGGCACGGTGGTGGCCTGCGATCTCGACGCCGGTTTCCTGCAACGCTGCCACGAGACCGTGGCGCGGTTCGGCAAGGTCGATCGTCTCCGTACCAGCCACGTCGCCGACGGGCACACCCTCGAGTTGCCGCCCAACTCCGCCGACATCGCCTTCAGTTACATCACGCTCCAGCACTGCGACCCCGACGACGCGCTCGAACTCACCTCCGAGGCCGTGCGCATCACCCGCCCCGGCGGCAAGATCGTGCTCAACTACCGAGCGCGTAGCGGCATGGACGTCGTGCTCCTCCCGCTCGGCAGCCTCACGCGCGGACTCTTCCGGATCCCCAAGTTCGGCCCGTGGCTCTCCCAGCGGCGCATGGCAGCCCGTCTCGGCTGGCAGGCCAACCGGTTGCATCCCGACGAACTCATCGGACCGCTGTCGCCGTTGCTCGCCGACGTGGCGGTGTGGCGCAACCCCAAGAGCAAGATCACCGGCCGCGGTGCCCGTGTCGAGGAGTTCGACGGGATCAACCCGCACCACTACTGGCTCATCGCCACCGTGCGCTGACATCACGATCGGGGTCAGACCCCGATCGTGATCGACCCGTCGCTACTTTCGTTCGGGGAGCGGTGCTGCGTAGTCGGCCCCGGAATCGAGGCCGAATGCCGTGTGCAACGAGCGGGCGGCCCGTTCCATGTCGCCGGACGCGCACACCACCGACACCCTGATCGTGGACGTGGAGATCATCTGGATGTTGACTTCCTCGTCGGCGAGCACCCGAAACATCTTGGCGGCGATACCGGGTGACGATTTCATGCCGGCACCCACGAGCGACACCTTGGCGATGTCGTTGTCGTGGGACACGCCCGTGGCCCCGATCTCGGTGGCCACACGAGACACGATGTCCTCGGCGGCGCTCATGTCGGCCATCGGCATGGTGAAGCTGATGTCGGTGGTGCCCTGGGTGGAGGTGTTCTGCACGATCATGTCGACGTTGACGTGGGCGTCGGCGAGCGGTTCGAACAGCGCAGCCGAGATGCCCGGGCGGTCGGGTACACCGAAGACCGTGACCTTGGCCTCGGCCATGTCGGTGACGACACCGGAGATGATCGGATCTTCCATCGAGGCCTCCTCGTTGGTGACCCACGTACCGGGTTCCCACGTGAATGCGGACCGGACGTGGAGGGGAACGTCGTGATTGCGGGCGAACTCGACCGAACGGAGTGCGAGCACCTTCGAGCCGGCCCCGGCCATTTCGAGCATCTCGTCGAAGTGGATCCGTTGCAGCTTGCGGGCCTGCGGCACGATCCGCGGGTCGGCGGTGAAGACTCCGGTGACGTCGGTGTAGATCTCGCAGGCGTCGGCATCCATCGCCTTGGCCAGCGCCGATGCGGTGAGGTCGGACGCCCCCCGACCCATCGTGGTGATCTCCTTGTCGGTGCTCACTCCCTGGAAACCGGCGATCACGCACACCTTGCCCTCGGCCATCGACTGGCGGACACGGTCGCCCTTCACCTCGATGATCTTCGCCTTGCCGTGGGCATTGTCGGTGATGATGCCGACCTGGCTGCCGGTGAAGCTGATGGCGTCGATGCCGCGATCGGCCAATGCCATCGTCATCAGTGCTGCGGTCTGGCGCTCACCGGTGGTGAGCAGCATGTCCATCTCGCGCCCGGACTGGCTCCTCGACACCGACTGGGCGAGAGCGATGAGGTTGTCGGTGGCCTTGCCCATGGCCGACACCACGACGATCACGTCGTTGCCGCGCTTCTTCGTGAACGCGACGTTGTCGGCGACCGCTCGGATGCGCTCGGGGTCGGCGACGGACGTACCGCCGTACTTCTGGACGATCAGGGCCACGAATCCGTGAGGCTACACGGGGGCGTGGCGTGGTCAGGCTCCCTTGACGACGTGTTCGACGACCTCGAAGCTCATCAGGTCGGCGCCCTGGGCGACCGGCTTGCGCGGCTCCTCGCCCTCCGCGGGCCGGTTGCCGTCGGCCTGACCGGAGGCGTGTCCGTGCTGGAAGTCCTGGCTGTTCAACCACGCCTGGAAGTGCTCCTCGGTGGCCCAGCGGGTGTAGACGAAGTAGCGGTCCTCGCCCTCGACCGGACGCAGCAGCTGGAAGTCCTCGAACCCCTCGAACTGCTCGACCATCTTCGCCCGCCCGGCGAACCGACCCTCGAGCTGCGAGCCCATTCCTTCGGGAACGGTGATGGCATTGATCTTGACGACACTCATGAGAGCATCCTTTCGCGGTCGACGGAGCCGCCTCCAATCGTGGCGGTCGGTCGTCGGGCGAGCAGCGTGAAGACGGCACCGATGGCCGAGAGCACGACAGCGATGGCGAGCATCGTCGAGACCCGGCCGCCGGTGGCCGGCAGCGACCGGGGTACCGACGCCACCGATCGGACGGCCGACGGCGACGCCTCGGAGGTGGGCGCAGTGGTGGCCGCGGGCGGTTCGGCGCTCGACGGCCGGGGTTGCCGATCGGCGGGCAGCACCGGGGCCGGCTGCACCGGGGCCGGCTGCTCGGGCTCGGGTTGCGGTTCGGGTTCGGGTGTCACGCGCTGAACCTGTTGGATGACGACGGTGTGTTCGCAGACGAACGTTCGTCTCGTCTGGTCGGCGTCGTCGGCGTCGTCGACGTCGTCGACGTCGTCGGAGAGGTTGTCGTGTCCGGCATCGTGTCCGCCGCTCTGGTCGCCGTCGTGGCCCCCGCCGCCACGCGGGCAGAGATCTCGGGCGGAATACGGGCCACCATCGGCGCCGTCGATGGACCAGTCAGGCTGCTCCCAGGTGACCGTGACGGCGTAGGTGGCGGTCGGCCGCGCTGGCACGATCAGTCCCTCGGCGTCGCTGCGGTGCCCGGGATTGTCGAACTCGCACACGAGCCGCTCGCTCGACTCGGGGTAGGTGCAGCGAGCCGAGGTGGGCTGCCCTCGACCGGTGCGGCTGGCAGCAGCCAGCTCGAACAGCTCCCGCCATCCGTCAGGAAGCTCCTCGTCGAGCACCGGAATGGGGGTTCCGTCGTCGAATCGCCAGTCGACGGTGAAGGTCATCTGGTAGGGGTTTCCCCCGCCCTGGCCCCCGGAACCGTGATCTCCGTGTCCGTCGTCGTGTCCCGACCCGGGCCCGGGGTCGTGTCCTGATTCGTGTCCGTCGTCGTGTCCCGAATCGGGTCCGGGGTCGTGTCCCGGATCAGAACCGGGGTCGGTCTCGTTCCCGGTCGGGCCGGTCGCCGGCTCCGATGTCGGGGTCGACCCCTCCTCGTCGCGGAGCGCCGCTGTCTCGACGACAGCGTTCTCGGATGAGGGTTCGGTCATGGTCGACGTGTCGCTGGGGTTCGCATCGGAGAGCAGCGGCTCCGGCGGGTTCGGGGCGGCGATCGGTTCGACGAGCGGCGCCTCGCCGGCGGCCGGCGCGGTGCCGTCGGTCGTGGTCGGTGGTTCGGTTGCGGTCGGTTGCTCGGTTGCGGTCGGTTGCTCGGTCTCGGTCGGTTGCTCGGTACCCGTCGGTCCGTTGTCCGGCTCGGGCGAAGACTCCTGCTCGCCCACGGCGTCCTCCGTCGACGACAGCTCGATCACCACCTCGATGACCACGACCTCGGCCGCCGACTCGGTGGGCGACGGCGGGGTCTCGTCGGCCGCATCCACCAGCGATGAACCGGCTCCGAGTCCGACGACTGCGGAGACGGTGACTGCGAACATGGCTCGTCGACCGACGCCGAACGCCGGCCGAATCGGGCGCATCTGCCTCGTGGACATGAGGCCCTCCTCTGCATGATGACGTGTCTCGACTCCACGGTCCGCCGACGTCGGAGAGATCACCAGGGTCCAAGGACACAGTGGTCGTCATCGTTGACACTTCAACGATATGGGGGTGGACTTTTCGGAGCGTTCGGGGGGTGCCACCGGCGTCGTCGCCGTCAGGACGCAGCGCAGTCCGCAAGTGCGACCGTCGCGTCGAAGACGTCGGTGAAGCGCGTCGTCAGCGGCGACATCCCGAGACGGAGGATGTCGGGATCGCGCCGATCGACGACGACCCGCCGTGCGGTGAGCTGGTCGTGCAGGCGTCGGGCCTCGGGGTGTCGGACGGCGACATGGCCGCCGCGGCGGGCGGGATCCCGGGGCGTGGCGGTCTCGAGGCCGAACTGGTCGGCGAGTTCGAGCCCGAACCCGGTGAGTCGCCGAGCCTTCTCCGCGACGGCGTCGATCCCTGCCTCGACCGTGAGACGGACACCCTCCCGTGCGGCGGTCAGGCCGAGAACCGGTGGCGTGCCGTTGAGCATCCTGCCCATCCCCGCCCGAGGAGCGAACGGCCGCTCCATGGCGAACTGGTCGGACTGTGCGAACCACCCCCAGATCGGTTGGACCACACGATCCTGGACCTGCCGTGACACGAACACGAATGCCGGTGCGCCGGGTCCGCCGTTGAGGAACTTGTAGGAGCAGCCGACCGCCAGCTCGACGCCGGCTGCGGGCAGGTCCAGTTCGAGAACTCCGGCCGCATGGGAGAGGTCCCAGACGGTGACGGCGCCGTGGCCGCGGGCACGTTCGGTCTCACCGTGCAGATCCGCGACCTCGGCGGTCCGGTAGTCGACGAGCGAGCGCAGCACCACGTCGACGCCGGTCAGGTCGTCGAGCCCGGGACGGATCTCCCCGCCGCGCAGGCGGGCGATGCCCTCGGCCACGTACCGGTCGGTGGGGAAGTCGGCGGCGTCGACGGCGATCACGGGCCGGTGGTCGTGGGGCCGGTCGAGCAGGTCGATGGCGACGTTGACCTGCTGGAAGATGCTCACCGTGGTCGACTCGTGCACGGCGACCTCACCGGATGCTGCACCCAGCAGCGGTGCCAGCTCGTCGCCGACCGTGAGCGCGAGGTCGAGCCAGCCGTGCTCCCACCACGACTCGATGAGGTCGCCGGCCCACTGCTCCTCGACCAGCCGATGGAGCGCCTCGACCGTCCGCTTCGGCGTGCGCCCGAGCGAGTTGCCGTCCAGGTAGACGACGTCGTCGTCGGGGATCACGAACTCGTCGCGCCAGTGGGCCAGCGGATCGGCCCGGTCGAGTTCCTCGGCGTCACTGCGTGCGATCACTCCGCCACTCTGCCAGCCCACACCCCACCGCTCGTTCCGAAAAATGCCGGATTCGTAGCGCGTGCCGCTACGAACGGGGCATTTTTCGGGCTCTTGGGGCTGGGTCGGCGGAGTTCCCGGCGGACCGCCTCACCCGACGAGGCGGACGAAGCTGGCGTGGCGGACGAGGCCGTCGTTGGTGAACTCGGCGATCTCGACCTCGGCCGACAGCACCGGCTCGACCCATGTCGCCGTGCGCCGCACCGCCGGAGGTGGCGGCGGGTCGAACGGGCAGTGCTGCGTCTGCAGTTCGCGCAACGCCGCACCGAGCGACTCGAGCGTGCGCTGGTCGAAGCCGGTGCCGACGCCGCCGGCGAACGCCAGAGCTCCGTCCGGCCCGGGCCGGCCCACCAGCAGCGCGCCGAACGTGCCGGCGCGGTTGCCCGACCCATGGGTGAACCCACCGATCCGCAGCGTCACCTGCTGCCGGTTCTTCACCTTGCGCCAGTCCTTCGAGCGGGTGCCGGGGCGGTACCTGGATCCCAGCCGCTTGGCGATCACACCCTCCAGTCCCTGCTCGGCCGTGGCGGCGAGCAGGGCCGCGCCGTCGCCCACCCGGTAGGCCGGCACCATCCAGTTCGGTCCGGGTTCGACGAGTTCGTCGAGCAGCCGGCGTCGATCCTCGTAGGCCGCGTCGACGGTGTCGATGCCGTCCACCTGCAGCACGTCGAACAGGTACAGCACCGCTTCGCGCGGCGTGCCGACACCGCTCTGCTGCACCAGCTCGAACCTCGGTCGTCCCTCGTCGTCGAGCACCACCAGCTCGCCGTCGAGGATCGCCGACCGAGCATGGACCGAGCCGGCGATCGCGTGCAGTTCCGGCCAACGTGCCGTCACGTCCTTGCCGGCGGTGCTCTGCAGGCGCACCGGCCTCTGCGGGTGCTCGGCGAGGAGGTGCACCAGCGTGCGGTAGCCGTCCCACTTCACCTCGAACGCCCAGCCGGGGCCCTCGGGCAGCGACGTCATCGTGGCCTTCATCGGGGCGACCGGGAAACTCAGGGGCATCGTCTTCGATGCTGTCACGTTCCACCCGACCGCACCGGCCGTGCGAGGGTCTCGGGGACGTCGGCGGCTCCGATCGGTCGGGGACGGGAGCGGTCAGGGTTTCGGGATGCGGCTCGACAGGATGCCGTCGGCCTCCAACCGGTCGAGCCGTGCGTCGTCGTACCCCAGCAACTCGGCCAGCACCTCCCGGTTGTCCTCGCCGCGATACCTCGGCAGTCCCGAGACCTCGACGTCCGGTGCGTCGCTGAACCTCCACGGCACGTTCGGCACACGCACGGTGGAGCCGCCCCGGTCGTCGACGTCGACCACCGCGTGACGCTCTCGGGCCCACTCGGTGTCGGCGAGTTCGCCCGGTTGACGCACCCGGCCCACCGCCAGCTGATGCTCGGCGAACCGCGTCTCGAACGTCGCTGCGTCGGGAACGCCGGCGGCGAAGTCGCGGATGATCGAGCGCAGTTCGTCGAAGTGCTCCAGCCGGGCGGCGACGTCGGCGAAGCGGGGATCGTCGGCGAGTTCGGGCATCCCCATGGCGGCGACGAAGAAGTCGAACGTGCCGCGCTCTGCGGGATGCCCGCTCACCACCAGCGACTCGCCGCTGGCCACGGTGAGCACGAGGTAGTCACCGGGGCGGAAGCTGCGGATCCACTGCGGGTCGTCGTCACCGTGCCACAGCGCGTCGTGCAGGTGCTCGTTGACGTACAGCATCGTCTCGGCCATCGACACGTCGATCCACTGGCCGATCCCGCTGTGTTCGCGCTGGTACAGCGCGGCCAGGATCGCCGACGCGGTCTCGAGCGACGTGTACACGTCGGCGTGGCTGTGCGGGTCCTTGGCCAGCTCACCACCGCGGGCGTTGCCCTGCGACGCCACGATGCCCGACTCGGCCTCCACCACCGGCGCATACGCCCGCCGGCCCACCCAGGGGCCCGTCTGCCCGTACCCGGAGATCGACGCGTAGATCAACCGGGGATGACGCGCCCGCATCGTGTCGGCGTCGAGCCCGAGGCGGGCCATCACCCCGGGTCGGTAGTTCTCCACCAGCACGTCGGCGTGCTCCGCCAGCTCCAGCAGCACTGCGGCGCCGTCGTCGGTGGTGAGATCGATGCTGAGGTTGCGCTTGCCCACGTTCTGCTGCACGAAGTAGCTCGACAGGCCGTGCCGACGCGGTGTGGCGAACCGTGTGAGGTCGCCTGCCGGTGGCTCGATCTTGATCACGTCGGCGCCGAGATCGGCCAGCATCCTCGTGCAGTGGGGTCCCGACAGCACGCGGCTCAGGTCGAGCACGCGCACCCCCGACAGCGGACGGCGCGGCGACCCCGGAGACGACATGACGTCATCGTGGTGCGCCGGTGCCACGCGGGTCGAATCGCAACGGTGACTCCTGCGTCGGCCACGGGACACGCGCCGATGTCGACTCGTCGGAGCCCGACCCGGCTGGCCACACTCGTCGGATGACCTCCACCGGACCGACCCCCGATTCGCCGCTCGCCGGGCAGCTGGCACTCGTCACGGGCGGTGGCTCGGGCATCGGGCTCGCCTGCGCCCGGGCCCTGCTCGCCGACGGTGCCGACGTGGCGCTGGCGGCACGCAACACCGACCGGCTCGACGCGTCTGCCGCCGAGCTGCGCACCGAGTTCCCGTCCGCCACCGTGGTCACCGTGGGCTGCGACGTCACCGACGAGTCGAGTGTCGAGGCAGCCTGCGCTGCGGCGGCCGACGCAGGAGCGCTGCGGATCGTGGTCGCCAACGCCGGGTCGGGCTCGGCCGGGCCGTTCCACCTCACCTCGCTCGACGACTGGAACTCGGTGCTCGCCACCAACCTCACCGGCGCCTTCCTCACCCTCAAGCATGCCGTGCCGCACCTTGCGGCCAACGGCGGCGGTGCGATCGTCGGGATCTCGTCGATCGCTGCAACCGCCACTCACCGGTACATGACGCCGTACAACGTGTCGAAGGCCGGCCTCGAGATGCTGATCCGCCAGGTCGCCGACGAACTCGGGTCGTCGGGCATCCGGGCCAATGCGGTGCGGCCCAGCCTCGTGCCCACCGACATCTCCGCCGGGCTCACGGCCGTGCCCGAGATCGTGGAGGACTACCTCGAGCAGATGCCGATCCGCCGCACCGGCACCGTCGAGGACGTGGCAGCGGCCGTGCGGTTCCTGGCCGGGCCCGAGAGCTCGTGGATCACGGGTACGTGCGTGGACGTCGACGGCGGGCATCACCTGCGGCGCGGCCCCGCCCTCGACGGTGTGATGCAGATGCTCTTCGGCGACCAGCTGACTCCACCCGGCCCGGATCGCCCGGACTCGACGCCCCACTGACCCCTGGTCACGCGGTTCCGATGAGCGACGGGCCGGGGAGTGTGGCCGGTGGCTCATCGCGGCGGTGGTGATCGGGCGGGTGTCACACCGCATCGGAGTCCTCCGCCGGTAGCGTGATGGCTTCGCCGGTCGATCCCGACCGGTGGGCGCACTCGGAATTTCTTTCTGCTCCGGTCCTGCGCTGTTGAGCAACAGAGAGAATTCAGGAGACCCCCCATGACCGTCATCGACGACGCGCCACGCGCCATCGACCACACCGACCTCGACACCGAGGCCGCCACCGTCGCCTTTCGCGACCTCGGCCTGCCCGACGCCCTCGTGCGCCGGCTCGAGAGCCAGGGCAAGCACAGCGCCTTCCCGATCCAGGCCGCGGTGATTCCCGACGCCCTGGCCGGGCGCGACGTCGCCGGACGTGCACCGACCGGCTCGGGCAAGACACTCGGCTTCGGCCTCCCACTGGTCGCCCGCCTCGTCGACGCCCGCGCGAAGCGCCCCGTCGCACTGGTGCTCGCCCCCACCCGCGAACTCGCCGAGCAGATCATGGCCGAGCTCGCCCCGTTCGCCAAGGCTGCGGGTCACGACTCGGCGTCGATCTACGGCGGCGTCGGCTACGGCCACCAGCGCAAGGCCCTCGACCGAGGTGTCGAGCTGGTCGTGGCGTGCCCCGGCCGCCTCGAGGACCTGATCCAGATGCGGGCCATCGACCTGCGCGACGTCGACACCGTGGTGATCGACGAAGCCGACCAGATGGCCGACATGGGCTTCCTGCCGGCCGTCCGCCGGATCGTGGAACAGACCCGCGCCGACCGTCAGGTGCTGCTGTTCTCGGCCACCCTCGACGGTCCGGTCGCCAAGCTGGTCGACGACTTCCAGCACGATCCCGTCCGCCACGAAGTGGGTCCGAAGGGACCCGACGTGCACGCCGCCGAGCACCACTTCTGGGTCGTCGCCCGCGAAGACCGCGTGGCCACCACGGCACAGGTGATCGAGCGTCTCGGTTCGACGATCGTGTTCACGCGTACCCGTCACGGCGCCGACCGCCTGGCCAAGCAGCTCGGCAAGCAGGGCGTCACCGCCGAGCCGATCCACGGCGGCCGCAGCCAGGGCCAGCGTGACCGCGCACTGGCCGCGTTCAAGCAGGGCCGCGCCTCCGCCCTGATCGCCACCGACGTCGCCGCCCGTGGCATCCACGTCAACGGCGTGTCGGCGGTCGTGCACTACGACCCGCCTGCCGAGGACGCCACCTACCTGCACCGGTCGGGCCGTACGGCGCGCGCCGGCGCCACCGGCACCGTGGTGTCGCTGCTCGAGGCGAGCCAGAAGAAGGATGCCCGCAAGCTGCAACGCGGTGTGGGCATCGACGAGCCCTTCACCGATGCGCGTGTCCACGACCTCGTGGTGCACGCCGCGCCCGAGGTGGAACGGTCCGCACGCACCCAGCAGGTCGATGCCGAGCATCGCGTCACCACCCTCCCCAGGTCGGCTGCCAAGGGCCGGGGCCAGGGCAAGGCCGCCAAGCGTGAGGACGCGAAGCGCACGGACGCACCGCGGCGTCCCGTCGACACGAATGACGGCGCCCAGGGTTCGGTGAAGTTCTTCAACTCCGGTCGGGGCTACGGATTCATCACCCCCGACACCGGTGGCAAGGACCTCTTCGTGCACTTCTCGGCGATCGCCGGCGACGGCTTCAAGACCCTCGACCAGGGTGCGCGGGTCGCCTACGACGTGCGCGCCGGCCGCAACGGCCAGGAGGCCTTCGACGTCCGCATGGTCGGCTGACGATCACTCGATCACCTCGATCACCTCGTGACGGGGTGGACGCGAACGACGTGGCCGATCACGATCGGGGTCTGACCCCGATCGTGATTGCTGCGGACATCTAGGGTCGCGATCAGTGCACGACGATCGGGCCCTGGTGGACAAGCGCATCGAGCGCGAACTCTGGCAGCGCGTGCTGCCCCTGGTGAACCCCGAGCGTCGTCGTCTGACCGTCGAGGCCGGGCCCGACCCGGACCACCTGGAGCCGTTCGAACCCGGCTCGAAATGGGGCGCTCCCTGGGCGACCACCTGGTTCCGGCTCACCGGCGACGTGCCGGCCGAGTGGTCGGGCAGGCGGGTGGAGGCGGTGATCGACCTCGGGTTCCACCAGCGAGCCGCCGGTTTCCAGTCCGAGGGAATGGTCGCCGACGTCGCCGCCGACGGCACGATCACGCCGCTGCAGGGCATCCATCCCCGCCGCACGAACTACCCGCTCCCCGGCACGTCGGGGCCCGTGGAGCTGCTCGTCGAAGCGGCCTCGAACCCGATGTTCCCGCAGTTCGTTCCCTCGCGGCGAGGGGATCCGGCGACCGCAGGCGAGGAGCCGCTCTACCGCTTCCGCGAGGCGGCCGTGGTGCTCGTGGACCCCGAGGCGGAGGCCCTCGTCCACGACATGGACGTGCTCGACGGCCTGATGCGCACGCTCCCCGAGAACGACCGGCGCCGCACCAGGATCCGCCAGGCACTCGCCGCCGCCCTCGATCGCATCCCCGACATCGCCGCGGCTCGTCGAGTCGTGGCGCCGCTGCTGGCGCAGCAGTTCGAGGGAGTCTCGCGCCATCGTGCCGTCGCCGTCGGCCACGCCCACATCGACACGGCGTGGCTGTGGCCCACCAGCGAGACCGAGCGCAAGTGCGTCCGCACGTTCGCATCCGCGGTCGCGCTGATGGACGACTATCCCGAGTACCGGTTCGCCTGTTCGTCCGCCCAGCACTACACCTGGATCGAGCAGCGCCACCCCGAGTTGTTCCAGCGCATCCGGGAGCGTGTCGAGCGCGGCCAGTGGATCCCGGTCGGCGGCATGTGGGTGGAGGCCGACATGAACCTGCCCGCCGGCGAGAGCCTCGTGCGCCAGATCGTGTTCGGGCAGCGGTACTTCCAGGAGCGTTTCGGTGTCCGCTGCACGGAGGTGTGGATCCCGGACGTCTTCGGCTACCCCGCCGGGTTGCCCCAGCTCTTCGCCGCCGGCGGGATGCGGCGGTTCGTCACGCAGAAGCTCAGCTGGAACAAGCAGAACCGGTTTCCCCACAGCACCTTCTGGTGGGAGGG
>Ga0102937_1000479_pt1 | contig 17945 bp, 17 predicted proteins | sample SalPonR2_B_D1_MG_FD_78213 | JGI IMG/M metagenome (GOLD analysis project Ga0102937, IMG submission 78213) | Salt pond soil microbial communities from South San Francisco under conditions of wetland restoration - Salt Pond MetaG R2_B_D1_MG | ecosystem: Environmental > Aquatic > Marine > Intertidal... | reverse complement strand
TTGAATCAACCACTTGTGAGATAGAGCCGGTGTAAATCTTGTTAAAAACTGTACTGAGTGCAGTCTTTTATTTAACAAGCTCCTTTTTAATCTTGTTTATGATTAGGTGGGAGAAGTTGACATTAGCTTTGTTTAATATTATGGTTCAAAAGAACAATGTACATGTTTGATCTTCCACTGTTTTTGATTTTTCTCTAAGTACATCGTTGTCCTTACTGCCTTCTCTGGAAAACTTTTATACCTTGCATAAAAACAAATACAAGCCGCCTTATCTCTCTTAAAATAATGAGTTTTTTCCATTTCTAATTCTTCGACATTACCTGATTCTGTCTTTTTCCCTTTTTGAAAAAAATCATTTAATAATTTCAAATGAGCACTTACGGAATAGGTGTCATTATCTTTATGGTTATCAAAATATATCAATTCATTATCTTTTTCCGAATAAAAGGTTTTTAATTTCTCAATGTCTTTTTCTAGGAAACTCTTATCATATTGTTTCAAAAAATTATTAAGCTCATTATCATCAATTTTATCTAACATTTTATTCATCCTCCACTATGTATAATTCCTATAATTACTATCAACTAAAAAATATAACATATTTAGCTTTAAAATATCTCAACTTAAAGTTTTTCAAAATATATTTAGCCATTTTGCATTACTTTGATATTTTAGAATATACTTCTATATGATTACCCTCAGGATCTTGAAATTCAAAAACAATATTATCAAGGATTTCCTTTAAAGGAAATACAATATCTAAGCCTTGTTCTTCTATTTGCGCTTTCATCTTTTCAGCATCTTCTACTTCAAAACTTAACAGACAATTATCTCCATAATGAACTTCTTCCTCTTCCTGATTGTGATCAAATAAAAAAAGACGAAATCCATTAATATTAAAAAGATATAAACTCTCTCTTTTTTTAATTACCGATCTTTTTAAAAACCATTTATAAAATTTTAGGGCTCTTTCCATATTTTCTACAGTTATATAAGCTGATTCTAATTTTGGTTTCATTAATTCTCCTCCTGTCAATAAATTTATTTATTATCTAGACTAAAAGGACAACTTAATAATATTCATTTATTGATTTTATAATCTGATTTAACAAGTTTATAGACCTTTCTTTTAATCTAATAATGATCATTTTACAACAACTTTAATGCAATGTAGCGCACATATAAATATGTCAATTTTATTCTTCATCCATATATTCTGCCATTTCTTTTCTTCTTTTTTTAAAGTCGGTTTTATCTATATCACTTAAATCCACTTTCTTACTCACTGTTTTAATTGAAAAGTTTCTATAAGGGCCCCTACAATTAAAAAACCTATCGTTAGCCAAACATATAACCAGGGTATGTCTATAAACATCTGTTTGTTAAAAAATATTACATCAAAAAGGTTTAAGCCAAATTTAACTCCAATAACCGTAGCAAATAATTATGCACCAAATTCAAAAAAAGTTAAAATAATTCCTCCTCTGGCTTTTGGTTTTGAAAAAATTACACCCTGTCCAAATCCTTCCCAGGCAGTTAATAATAATGGTATAAAAAATATAATACCATAAAAAATTTTTGTTATGAAAGCTGCTAAGAATAAGTTATTTAACAAAATTAAAATGAATAATAACACCCATTTTTTATTCTTAATGCATGACATCTTATATTTTCTTGACAAATTATGAATTTTTTTAGTTAAAGGATCTGTAAAGTTCTTTCCTATTTCACTTATATTTGATGTAATAACTAATTTCTTATTACCTAAATAAAAACCTATAATTAATGGTAAAAAATAGAATATTAAAACCAATATAAATATCAAATTAGGATAATAATAATTTAACATCTTTACACCTCAAAAATAATATTTTTCATTATAAAAAATTTTATGTTAGATATAAAATATATTTTTAAATTCATACCTTCTTAATAAGTATATTTCTTATTTTATTATTTCCACTTCACCTGTTTCTCCATTTAACCTTATAATTTGACCATCCTTTAAGCTAGTTGTCGCTGCATGCAATCCTGCAATAGCTGGTACCCCATATTCTCTAGCTACTACTGAACCATGTGATATAGGTCCACCCATTTCAGTTATTAAGCCTCCTATTTCTAAAAACAGGGGTGTCCAGGCTGGATTAGTAGCCTTGGTAACTAGAATATCACCTTTATTTAACTTCTCAGCCTCATCAGGAGAGCCTAATACTCTAACTTTTCCTTCTTGTACACCAGCTGATACCGGTATTCCTACTAATACATTATCTGCTTTTTTAATATTTGGATAATATATTGTTTCACCTGTGCTTGTCACTACTCTAGGTACTGAACTTCTTTTTAATTCCTTTTTGTACATTTCTCTATTTTCTTCAACTATATCTTGTAATTTTCTCTCAGATTTAATATCTTGTAATCTGACAAAAAATATATCATTTTTACTATTTAAACGGCTTTCTAACTTTAACTCTTCGCCAACTTCTAAAAGTATTTCTCTAAAAATAGCTACACCTTTTGTCATTATATATTTGGGCAATTCCCTAACCCCAAATAACTTTCTATAATTAGTTAAAAGTTTCTTAACTTTCTTGGCTTGTCTATGAGCTCCCTTTTCTTTTAACTTATTATTAATTTCTGCAATTAATTGGTCTGCTCTTTCTCTATCTTGATAAAACTTACTTAACCTTTTTTGATAACTTTTATTTTTCATGTAAGATTTAATTAAATCTATAATATATTCAGGTTTTTCTTGCCAACGGGAAACACCAGGGTCAACTTCTAAATATGTTCTATGTCCATATTTATCTAAAAAGTTTTTGATTTCAGGATGTTCTGTAGAAAGATTTTCTTTCGTCTCAGCAAACTTTTGAGCAATTTTAAGTAGATCTATAGCCATTTCTGTTGTCACATTATTAGGAAGTGATTTCTCAACTATACTCAAATCATATTTACAATCCAGATGTTTTCTAATAATCTTTTTAGACTTCTGTAAATAGTTAAGGGAATTAATTACATAATAAAGTACTTGTAAAGGTATAAAATAATATACTGACAAGGCATTTTCTTCAATAAATGCAATTTTTTCTTCTTTAGACTCTAAGCTTTTTGTTTCTTCCTTAAGTAATTTAATCTGATTTTCACCATATTGATAGGCCTTTTCAACTACCTTTTCTGGCGAGAACAATAGTCCATATAAGGCCTTATACATTGAGGTGAAAACAAACTTCAAAAAAGAGGGACTAATAAAAGATAATAAAGTTGGTATTAGTTTAATAAATGATTTTCTTTGTTCTTTTAGAGTATCTTTATTTTTTTGTAAAGTTGATATCATTGTTTTTATTGTTAAAGGATCCATTGCAAAAGAATTATTGCTTAATTTATTCCACCATCTTTCTAGTCTTGAGATTTCAGTTATATCTACAAATAATCTGCCGGCTGCACTTTTCACCCAGTCAGCAGGTAATATTCTTTTTAAATATAACTTCCAAATGTCAACCCCCAAAGGAGTAAGAGGTTCTGGCATCACCTTATCAATCAATAAAAAATTAATATATACTCTAAGCCTATTACTACCATTATCCACTTCGATTTTGGGGAAAAGTGTGGTAATCGGTCTTGTTTGTAATAAATAAAAATTATTATTATAAAATCCCCATTCTATATCCTGAGGGCTATTATAATAATTAGCTACCTTTTTTGCTAATTTGCTAAGTTCATGTACTTCATCATCACTTAGAGTAGTCATTTTTTGTTTTTCTAAGGGAACATCAACTAACTCTGTGCCTTTATTTTTCCAGACTGTCATCTTTTTCTTTTCAGCTATTTCTTTTACTAATATCTGCTCATTATTTTTATTAACTATCCATTGATCAGGATTTACATCTCCACTTACTATTGCTTCTCCTAATCCCCAAGCAGAGTTTATCAAAATTTGATCTCTTCTATTATTTACAGGATTAGCTGTAAATAATATGCCTGATTTATCAGCCTGAATAAGCTTTTGAACTACTACTGCATGTCCTAAATTAATTCCTTTAATATTATGTTGTAAACGATATGATATTGCACGCACATTCCACAAAGAAGCCCAACATAATTTGATATGTTTATATAGCTGTTCTTTCCCATTTATATTTAAGAAACTATCATAAAGACCGGCAAAAGATGTGGTAGGGGAATCTTCCTTAGCAGCAGAAGAACGCACTACTACTTGTGGTTGCTCCAACTGTTCATAAAATTGATTTATTTCAGCAGTTATATTTTTAGGTATTATGCTCTTTTTAAATAATTTCCTGATTTCTTTTGAGATGATTTTTATATTCTCAAAATCATCCTTATCTATTTTTTCTATCAACACTTCTATTTTCGCTTTTATATCATTGTATTCAATAAAACTATTATATGCATTAATAGTTAATACAAAGCCGTCCGGAACCGGGAAGTCTGTTTTAAGCAATTCTCCTAAGTTAGCAGCTTTACCTCCAACCTGCTCTAGATTCTTTTTAGAAATATCCTTTAATTGTTTTACATATTTGTTTTCCATTTGCTTCTCCTTTTTAATATAGGCATTATATAAATAAAACACATAAAAGTAATTTAATTAAAGTATTAAAAACATTGAAAAAAATTATTTGAATAAGATAACCTTATTATTTAAGATTATTTATTCTTTCCTCTAATATTTCTAGTCCTTCTTTATCCTCAATATTTTTTTCATAAGCCTTTTCATAAATTTCTCTTGCCTTCTTATAGTTAGGCGATATATCCTTGTTTAAGCTAAAAGGACCATACTGGTCACCCCAACCTATATAACCCCAAATCCAATTAGGATATTCACTTATTATTTCTTTAAACTTTTCTTCTCCTTTTTTTACCTCTCCAATTGCAAAATATGACTCTGCTTCAACTCTTTTCATCTCTTTTATTATATACTTTTCTGAATCAGGTAATAATTGGCAAAATTCCTTTGTAAACTTAATTCGCTTTTTAAAATATTTTTTCTTTTTTATACCTGCATTTGCTAACTCCATATCCAAATATTGATACCAGTTACTTAAATATTGATCCCCTTTATATATTTCGTCTGCTTTTTTTAAAGAATTAATATTGTCATCTTTTAAATGTTTCTTTAATTCTTTCCAAGCCTGAAACCATATATCACAACATTCAAATAGTTTATCTTTGGATAAGAGATCATATCCTGCTAAAATCATATCACTGATCTCCTCATCACACATCATTTTTGTTGGAATCCTTTCCCATAAAACCCAGGCCCCCAACCAAATAAAATCGTCATCAAAACCAGTTGTATTTATATTATATATCTCATACCAATACTCAGTTAAATCTTCTGCAGAATAAAAATTTTCAAGATCTTTTTGGAAAGAATCGTAAGTAATCTCAATCCCAAAATCTCTAAGTTTAAATATGATTTTAGCTGTCGAATAATCTTCAATTTCTTCTTTAAACCAATGTGATTGTTTCCCTTTATTTGTAAATTTAAATATATCTTTACAACAATATTTAAATTTTTCCCCGCTCCCACATGGACAGAGATCATTTCTTCCTATGCTCATTTTATAATACTCCTTTCATAAATTTTATTATTATTTTTATTGTATTAATATGTCTGAATTAAATAATATTTGAGATATGTTTTTATTATTCTATTAAAAGGTATCAAGGAATGAATCTATATTCTCATAATTCATAACATTTATCTTTTGTTTTTTCAATATATTTAAAAGTACTTCCTCTTGCTGATAAGTTATTGATTTTAATTTTTTAAAATCATTTTCATTAATATTGATTATTAAATTGGGAAAGTTAAAGGTATCATATTTTTCGCCAAGCATACTTTTTACTTCGTTTTCAATTAGATGAGCTGTAAAATATGTTTTTATATAATCTTTATTTTCACAGGCATGAATTAACTTATTATAACTAGACTTTATCTCTTCATAAAAACCTTTAAAATTATCATTTGTAATTTTGGTCGTGGATTTAGGTTTCTTTTTTTGTAATATCTCCTCAATATTGATAATCATATTTTTAATAAGTTCTTTTTTAACCTTTACTTCTTTATTTCTTATAGCTGAATTCAGATGGTCTAAATAACTTTTCGGTAAGATAGAATATTCTTTTATCTCATTTTCTATATTATAAACACCTTTTTTAATATATTTAGAATTTATTAAAGCAGTGATATTAATTAACAAATTTAATATCTGTGAAATCTTTGCGTCTATAGTTTCGTATTCTTCACTTAAATATTTTAGATTAAAGTAAAGTGACTTGGCTTTAGATAATAGTTTTTCAGCTCTATTAATTAATATATCTTTGTTATCAGGATTTTCTGTTATTTCTTCTATTCTTTGCTTTAAGGAGTTAAACCTTTTTATATCTTCCACTTTATCATAATAGACTACTACTCCCTCAGCAATTATAGAAACATTATTTTCCTCAAAATTTGCTATTTGTTCAGCTCTTTGCCAGGATAAAGGCCAAAAATCATATCCAATACCATCAATTATAAATTGCATATTCATTTTATAGCCTTTTTTTGTTTTAGGAATAAAGAAAAAATCTAAATCAGATTTTTTATAAGCTGTTTTTGTTATATATGAGCCATAGCAAACAACTAATGCAATATCTTTTTTATACTCACATTTAATTTTATTTATTAAAGCCTCAATTATTTTTTGTTTATCTGATGGTAAATTAGAAATAATATCATTCATTTTATCACTCCGGCTATATTTATTTTTTACTTTAAAAAGAAATATCACTGCTGTCACTTAATTTTATTTATATTATTAATATAATTGGTTCCTGCTAAAAAGATACTACTGTTTTATCTAATAAAAAAATTTTATTAATCAATTTTTATATCTTGCAGAAAATTTTTAATCTCTTGAACTATAACCTTTGATTTTTCATGATGTATATAATGACTGGTATCAAGTAATTTATACCTACTAGATTTAATTTCTGATAGATATTCGGTTAATTTATCCTCCCAGTTAGGTATAATATTATTTTTACTATCCTCAGCTATAAAAAAATACATAGGTGTATCAGTAGGCTTATCTTTTCTTTTTACCATCCTGGCATTATTCTTTACCTTATCAATTTCATTTAACATATTTTTTGTAAGTGAACTTTTATAAAATATTGCTTTAAGTTTTTCTTTATCTTCATTAGATAGATCTTTAGATTTAAGCAAGGGAATGTTTTTTTCTAATCCAGATTCACCCATAAACCTAGTTAAACCTATCCTTGAAATTAGATACATAAAGTATAACTGGCTTTTAGATGGCAGTTCAAAAGAACTATCTAAGTAGACATCGGGAATAACCATATCAAGGCCAATAATTGCCTTTACTTCTTCTGGATAATTTTGAGCCCAATATATTGCTTCTAGACCTGACATCGAATGAGGTACAAGCACATACGGCCCTTCTTTACCAGAAAGTTGTAATGCTTTCCTTGTTTCTGTCAGGATAGTATCTATGTTACGTGAACTTGAGGAAGTTTCACTCCAACCATAACCCGATTTTTCAACTACCACAATTTTATATTCATCTGTCAATTTATCCCATAATGGTTTGAAATCTATAGTGGGACAACTAGTGCCAGATCCGGCTAAAAATACAAGCGTATTATCCCCTTGACCTTGGGTATATACGTGAATTTCATTGTTATTTATCTCCACTAAATTTCCTGGAGGTGGATATTCTTTTGCTTCACTCCTTATTTGATACATATGATATATTGTAGATAATACTAACAATAATATTAATAATCCACCACTAATTAATAAGATCTTTCCGATTATTTTCATTTTGTCCCTCCATATATTTATTTGTTTATTTTTAAATTTAGATTGCAAGGTTTAATGCACGTTTTTTTAGGTTTTGATCTTGTATAAACCCAAAAATTTTCAGATAACCCCTTTTGCATGTTCAATTAATTGTTCTGATGTCCTGAAATCAAATATTTTTCTTTTATAAGTGTTGATAAACTTTTTTATCGATTTCATAACTTTTCTGCTAAAACCTTTAAAACTAGTCCCTTTGGGTAAAAACCTTTTAATAATCTATTATTGTTTTAATTGCCACTACGCTGAAAACTACAATAAACATGACAATAATAAAGCTCAGTTCTTTTTATACTACATCCAGTAAATGATTCTTCCATAAGTTCATAATCATAAAATCCTCTACCATTATCGATTGTAATAAAAGTAACCTTTAATTGTTTTATCTTATGGTTGGTTTAATTATCTTTATCATTAATAAAAAAGCTACCAAGCAAGCCAACCACCAGTCCAATTATCACTGCTAAAAGAACAGAATATAACCAGCTATCAATTTGTACTGATAAAGAGGCTGCTAATATAGCACTTAGAACTATGATCAGAATCAATCTATTTTTAATAATAATATCAACCATCCTTAACTCATCTTTGTTTTATTCTGGATATACATTACCACTTTCAATGATAAACCAACTTCCATCGCTTTTGCCGAGAACTAAATATACTGACCAGCCTATTTGAGCTAAAGAACTAATTTTTTTAGAAACTTTAACTGGCCCTATTTCTTTATTCTCTTCTAAAAAAGATTCCAGCCAGAGTTTATTATCTTCAACTTTAGAAATTATAAAGTTGTCTTCTTCATAGTCATCATAGGTATATATACTATTTCTTCTTCCATTATCATATAATAATTCAGATAATTTTTCTACTTTAGGTAAATCACCCTTCTTCTCATTAACTGTATCATATAGTTGTTTAAACTTTTCTTCCTTAATGTAAGAATTTTCTTTTAACCATTTTACAAATTTCCTTAATACAGTACCTGTATTTTTCAATAATTCTTGGCTGGCCATTACTTTTCTTATCATGAAATATGTCATAAATTCATCCAACTCAATAGAGTCTAATCTATCAGTCGAATAAAGTTCACAATACTGTTTACTCTCATTAAACAGTTTTTTTTCAAAAGATTTAGCTTCTTCTTCATCTAAATGTTGGTATGCATAACCATCTAGATAATCTTCAAAAAGGGTTATTACATCATTGTATTTCACAAAAGTTCTTTTGGCCAACCTTTCCTGTTGTTCATCTAAAAACTTTTCTAAAATATCTTTTAAACATTCCATGTTAAAACCACCCCTTATAATATATTTCACTTATCTATTTTTAAAAAAGGAAGTTTTTAGCCTAATAAACAAAAAAAGCCCTTCCTTTTAATAAAAATTACCCCTAATATTTTAAAATGCCTCAACTTACTTTTTAATCATTTTTAGGCTTTTCTTCAACACATTTTATATTGTTTTCTTCACACCAATCTTTGGCTATTTGTATATATACATCTTCCTGAAAATCATACCAATCATCAGCAATTCCATATTTATGAATATTATCTTTAAACCTACTAAAAGCTCCTCTACCTTGTATCGAGTTATACATAATATCTCTTAAATTTTTATCTTCTAGGGATAAACAAAAATCCTCCATAATTTCATAGTCATTAATATCAAAATTATCCGGTAGCTTAATATAATCGAAAGACCATAAAATATCTTCTGCAATTTTTATATTATCCTGCTGCCAGTCGGGAAAATCTTCAATATCTTCATAGTCATCAGCCGCTCTCAATTCATCTTCGGTAATAAAATAGACCTTACCATCCTTTTTGGAATAATAATAATTACTCTCAAAGGAATGGAGTTCTACTGCTTCCATAACATCCTCCAACTTAACAGTTAGTTCCATTTTCTTCCCCCTTATCTTAAATGTCCCTTAACTAACTTTACTATTAGTTAATCGGGGTTATTCTACTTGAAATTGATTACATCTTTCCAATCGAATCCTATGGTTTCTTCATACCAGGTCGGCCAATTTTTACACCAGTTAGGTACTTGACATTCTTTAACTCTTTCCATCGGATAATAAGGTTTAATATATAAGACAGGTGAATTCACTTCAGCATCAATAAACGAGGTATAAATTATCCCCTCTTTATAGGCAATACTTTTAACCTTTATTATGCTGCTCATGATTGGATTGGGTCGAGCCGGTGCTCTAGTAGAAAATACTCCCATCTGTTCCGGACCTTTCTTAAATATTTTACCAAATAATATTTTTTTCTATCTTCACCAGTATCAGCAAGATGAGCCCATCACAAAAGCTTTATATGTGAAAAACCTTCTAGACTCTGCAAGCCTCCTTTAAATCTTTTACCTAACTTAATAAAAAAATCCTCGTTGTCCTGACAAATAATCCCGATCTGACTAATTTCAAACTTTTCTAAGAATATAAGATCTCCTTCTTTCTCATGTTTTTTATTTAAATTATTATCATTATCAAAGTTTTTCAGTGACCACAGCCAGGGTTTTAGAACTTCGAGTATATTTTTTTCCGGTTAAATCAGAATAAAAATCATGGTTAATAAAGCCATAGTTTTCTAGTACTTCAGTAATAGTTTCTTTATTATAGAAATGTTCAAATATCCTATATAAAGATATCTCATCATCATTATTGACTATTATGGTTTGATTTAAATATGTATCTGCCTCTGGATAGAAAAATGTTCCAGTTAAAGATAGGTAAGGTTTTTCATCCCAAAAACCTTTTTGAGCAGCGTCCCAGGTCTTACCAAGGTCATCTTTATTCCTATTTTGTGCGGTGAAAACATCGAAGATAAATTTACCACCTGGTTTTAAAGCTTTATTAATAACTTTAAGTAATTTATTACGCTCTTTATTAGTTAGAGCTCCTAATTCACAATACATAAGTAAAACTACATCAAATTCTTCTTCATATTCAAGTTCTAAAAAGTTCTCTACCTTATATTCTATATCCAGTTCTTTATCTTGGACTTGTTCTTTGGCATATTCAATTGACCTTTTTGATAAGTCAATACCTGTAACTGAATATCCCTCTTTTGCTATACCTTTTGCGTAAAAACCCGGACCACAACCTAAATCAAGTATTTTATCATCATTTTCATTAAATACACTATTAACTAGCCAATCAATAGATTCATTAACAAACTCATCCGTTCTACTAGCAGCATCAAATTCAGGGTCTAGATGTATCTCCAACATTTTTTTGGAAATATAAGGATCATCCCAAAATTTCTGATTACTTCTTTCAAATAGTTTTGGTTTTTGAGAAAGGTTAAGCAATTTTTTAATATCCATAATTAACTCCTTTTATTAATAAAATTTATTTTTTTACAATATTAATCAACTTATGATTAATAAATATTTTCTGTCTCCCTCTTTTTTCAACTTGCAAAACACCTAATTCTACTAATTTATATAAATAATTAGAAGCAGTTTTTCTAGTTACATTCATAATTTCTATTACATCTTTAATACGAGTATAAAAGTTATTAAAAATTAATTCAGTAAGTTCCCTTGAATATATAGTTGGTTCATTATCTTTTATCTTATTATCAATATCTTGAAATAGCTTATTAATACTTTTTAATGTTTTTAATGAACTTTCAGACATTTCTTCAATACCTTTCAAAATAAATAAAATCCAACTTTCCCAATCACCTTCATCATGGATATTTTGAATTAATTGATAGTATTTTTGCTTGTTATTATTGATATATTTGCTTAAATATAAAATAGGTGCAGCCAATAAATCTTTTAAGACAAGAAACAAAACATTAAGTATTCTACCTGTTCTTCCATTACTATCATAAAAAGGATGTATACTTTCAAATTGATAATGAATAACCGCCATTTTAACTAATGTTTCCACATTATCTTCTTGATTTATATAACTTTCTAGATTTTTTAATAAATCTCTTATTTGTTTTTCTTTAGTGGGAGGAGTATATATGGCCTCACCTGTCTTATCATTTTTTAATACAGCTTTTGATTGACTTCGTATACCAGCATGATTCTCTTCAATAATTTTTTGTATTTCCACAATTATATTGGTTGTTATCATTTCTTTTTCCTTAATAAGTTCAAAACCCTTCCATAATGCTCTTTTATAATTAATAACTTCCTTTACTGAATTTTCAATACGCTTAGTTTCTGAAAGTGCCTCAAATAGTTCATCATAAGTTGTTATAATATTTTCTATTTCAGAACTATCTTTAGCTTCATTAATGGTAATGGCATTAATTAATATATTTTTATTAGGAACCACTTCAGCATAGCCTTTTAATTCAGCTAATTTCCTCGTTGCTTTAATAACTGCTTTCATTATTGCTTTAGTTTCTATATCTACAAGTTCACCTTTATATCTTGGTGGTAATTTATTTAGCTTGCCACTCACAAAAAATCTCCCCTATATGTGTAATATTTTTAATTTTTTACTCATATTTTAATTATATATTTAATGATTATATATGTCAATTTAATATAGGTAATTTTTTTTACTTATATTAAATTCTAATAGGTATTCAATACCTGTTTTTAAAACTATAAAGGTTAACTTTATTTATATGCATGTCTGTATTCACCTTCTAAAATAGAATACATATATTCACTTATATATTCACCTTTACAGTAGTTATAATCTCTTAGAAATCCTTTTTTAGTAAAATAAAATCTTTCTAATAACATACAAGACGGTTCATTACCTTTTGTAACTTTAGCTTCTATTCGATGCAAATTTAACACTTCAAAACCATGCTTTATTAATCTTTGAGCTGCTTATTTCATATAACCCTATCTCCAATATATTTTACTAAATTCATATCTGATTTCTGCTCTATTAGCTCTATCCTTTAGCTAGCTATTAAAACCACAGATACCTAAAAAATATTATCTTCCTGTCTAATTACTATCCATCTATAACATTTTTCATCATCTTCTTTTTTTCATAAAAATAAATAATTTATTAAGCTTCTTCTCGCAATTTTAATACAACTATATCCATGTATTATCTCACAGCTGGATCAGATAAATGTTTATATATTAGTATTCGGACATTTATCCACCCCTCTTATTTCAATATCTATTTAAATTTTTGAGGAGATTATTTCGAAAAAAATAGTTAAATAATTTTAAATCTCTGGTAAAAATAAAAACCTTAACTATGGATAAGTTAAGGCCGTTGAAATTTATTTTTTAAATTTATTGAAAATTATCAAAATCAAAAAAGTTTTTATATCTGCTTTTTTCCATATTATTTCTTACCATTACTCATTAAATTAGACTGTTTTATTTTTCGTAATAATATTGCCGCGATTGGTGCTAATAAAGCACCGAGCCCTAATGTTGCAAATGGGAAAAACCATTGAGAGGCAAAGGTAATATTTTCAACATTATTATAATACTCAAGCACTTGTCCAAAAACTGCCGGTGAAATAACGGTAATTAAAAAACCTGCTGAATTTTGTATACCCAAAGAAGTAGCTCTAATTTTAGGTTTAACCATTTCTGTTAGGCCCGTTGAAAAGGAAGCTGAATCAGCAATTACCCAAAATCCTATCCATATTCCAATAATCACTGTTATAATCAAAGATTTACCATGCATAAAGCCAAAGATAAATTGAGCAGACAAACTAGCAATAGAACAAATTAAAATTGTTTTTGTACGACCAATTTTGTCACTTATATATCCCATTAACCAGACACTAGGAGCTCCTACCAATATTATTAGGGCAGCCAGTTGGCCACCTATAACTGAAGCTCTTACATATTCAAAACCAGAAGCTACCGCTACTGAAACCATAAAAGGACCAACCCAACCCCAAAATCCATATAACTCCCACATATGACCTATGTAACTAAAAGTTATAAAAATAGGGCCTTTATATCCGCCTTCCGGAGCGGGCTGAATATTTTCTTTTTCCACCATTTCATTTTTACTTTTTACTGAATTTTTTTCACGTATATGTTCAGGAGCGTCTTCTACATATTTGTAAACTAAAAATGCAGCTATAAATGCAGGTAAGGAAGTGGCTAATATACCAATTTGCCAGTTATAAGTGCTGGCTATCATTGGTGCTAAAAAATATGAAGCAGCATATGAAAAAGTTAAACCTCCAATATAAGCACCTATAGATTTGCCTCTTTTTTCAGGTGAAAACCAGTTAGATAATAAAGACATACCCGGGACATATATGCCACCACAAAATATACCAGCTATTAATCTTAATAATAAAACACTCCAAAAACTTTGGGCCCAAAAAGCAAAGAAAGTAGAAAAAATGGCTGTTCCGGATGTAGCAATTAATACAACTTTTTTTTCCCCAATTTGATCTGCTAACCAACCAGTCGCTAAAACTGCTATTACATAACCCGCTTGAAATGCAGACAATATTATGCCAACTTGACCAGGTGATAAATCTATATCTTCTATAATAAAATTTAATAAAGCAGAAAAATTATACCAAGTAAGATAACTTAAAATCATAGCAATAACCATAAAAATTAATAACTTATCTTTTTTTTGTAATTGAATATTCATATAATCCTGCACCTCTTAATGATATGTATTGGTTATTAATAAGGTATTGAAATAATTATTTATAAAGCCTCACACCAAAAATTGTTGTGAGGCCCAGTGAGTATTAAAATTATATTTATTATCAATTATTTTATATATTGTAAATATACATCTTATAGTTCGTTAAGAAGACTAATATAACCTATTAAGCCCTTTTTCATCATTTTTTTATTAATTTTATCTTCCACTGTGTGACAATATTTTATTTCCGCTGGAGAAAATCCGATTACATCCACACCTTTTTCTTTGTAATGACCACTATCAGTTGCAAATTCCCATTTCTTTATTTTAACATCTTGATCTAAACTTTTCTCTAATATATTTTTGGCTTTAATAACTAATTCATGATCATTTGGTATTGAAAAAGCAGGTTCACCTTGATAAGCCTCTTCTTCTAGTCCTGTATAGCATCTCACCTTGAATTTATAACGATCAATTACTACTTCTCCTTCATAATCAATGGCGTCTATTATTTTCTGTAACTTTTCTTCAATTTTTTCTGGAGTATCCGAAGGAACATTTCGATAGTCTATAGTTAATACAATTTCTCCTGGAATAATATTAGAACTATCTTCATTTGATTTAACTATAGTGGGAGCTAAAGATGATTTACCAAAAAATTCATCTACTTCTAATTCAAAATATTTTAATTTTTCAATGAACTTAGCCATGAAAAAATGAGGATTAATACCTTCTTCAGGTATACTGGCATGGGCAGCTCTTCCTTTTATATGAACATCATATCTTATTCTGCCTCTATGGCCTATTGCAATATCATTTTCTGTTGCTTCCCCTACTATTGCATAATCAGCATCAATATTTTTAGAAAGTATAATACTACCAAGACCACTATCCTCTTCATGGACAACCCCTGTAACATAAATATCATAATCAGGTAACATATCTTCCTTTTTGAGAATAGCCGCTGAATAAACTTGGAGTGCAAAGGTCCCTTTTGTGTCACTAGCACCTCTACCCCAAATTTCTTCTTCTGTTACTTCTCCTGAAAAAGGAGGATATTCCCATGCCTCTTCATTTCCCACACTCACCGTATCGAGATGACAGTTTAATATTAAAGATTTATCAGAATTTGCACCTTTAATTTTACCTACTACATTCCCTGCTTTATCTCTCCATATTTCATCATAATCTAATTCTTCAAATTTGTTTAATACAAAGTCGGCCAATTCTTTCTCTTCTCCAGAATAACTTTTGATTTTTATCATCTTGGAAGCAAAACTTTCAATATCATTCCAATATTTATCGGCTAATTTTTCATAATTTGCCATAATTTAGCCCCTTTCTTTAATTTATAGATATATATTTACTTTAGAAAGGTCCATAACCTATTTGAACGGCAATAATTAAGAATATTATTGAGAGAATTACCATTTTCCATATTAATGGCCAAATAAATTTAAACCATTTTTTGTATGATACTTTTGAAACAGATAAGAAATATAACAATGTACCATAAGTGAAATATAGTAAGTTTGTTATGCCATCACCAAATTGAAAAGCTTGTACAGCTGTCTGTCTGGTTATACCTACAACATCAGCTAAAGGTATCATGATTGGCATGGTTGCCATTGTTTGACCACTACCAGAAGGAATAAAGAAGTTAACAACTAAATGTACACCATACATACCAATAGCTGTTATCCAACCAGGTAAATTCTCTAAAGGAGCAGAAAGTGTATATATTATAGTGTCTGTTATACCACCAGTTGATAATATCCATTGGATTCCTCTGGCTACACCTACTATTAAAGCACCTAAGATAACTTTTTTAGAACCTGCAACCATAAGCTTTGCTATTTTATTCGGGCTGAATTTTGCCAATGCTCCTGCAATTAATCCACCCAGAACAAATACAGCGGACATATCGTTGATACTCCAGCCAAGTTCTAACATTCCATAAACAACAAAGAACAAGGTTATTCCAAGTATTAATAAAATTGCTTTATGTACCAGGGTAAATTCTTTGCCTTCATAGTCTTCCATATTCAGTTTGATATCACTTGTATCTACTTCTGGAGTCATACTTGCAGAAGGATCTGCTTTAACTTTTTGAGCATATCTTAATACTCTATAAATTCCTAGCACAGTAAATACCAAGAATATAATAGATCTAAAGGCTAAACCAGAAAACATAGGTAATTCAGCAATTTGGTGTGATATTCCTACAGTATATAAATTAGTTGGGCCAACTGCAAAACTTAACATACAGCCGACTATTGTAACACCTGCTGCCGTCATTGCATCATATCCCAAACTTACTACTATAGCTACTGCTAACGGTATGAAAGGTATTGCTGCTTCTATCCAGCCTAGAAATCCTCCTAATATGGACAAAAATATCATTAAAGCTAAGAGTATATACATATCACCCTTTCCACCAAGTTTATGAGTAAGTTTGACCATGGCAATATTAAGAGCTCCTGAAGATATGAAAACCTCCACTGCTCCCCCAACGAGTAAGATTAATATTACAATAGTTATTGCAGATTGAATCCCATTTGGAATCGCTCTAAATATATCGAATAATCCTGCAGGCGGAGCATCTGTATAATGAAAACTACCTGGTTCAACAACTGTTCTACCATTTTGAGTAACCCTATTAAATTCACCGGCAGGTATTACATAAGACATTAAAGCACCAATAACAATAATGATAAAAAGTAACACCAAAGCGTGAGGGGTTTTTTCTATAAAACTAGACTTTTTATTTTTATTCACAATTTATCCTCCTCTATATTTAAAAACTTTTTAATTGTCAATAAATAAACTAATCTACTATTATACTTTAATACCTCTCTCTTTTTTTAAATACCACTTATTTAAATCATTAGACATTTCTAATCTACTTTTTGCAAAAATATGGGCAGCCTCATATGTTGTTATATCTTTATCTTCAGCAATCTTAATAACCTTTTGCATATTATCTCCAATCGTAGCTACCTTTTTATATGCAGCAGTTTTATTATAACCAAATTCATTATACTGTTGTGAATTATTAATAACGCCCCCAGCACTTAATATAAAGTCTACACCATAAACTATATTTCTATCTTTTAACATTTTACTATGTTTTTCTACATCCTTAAGTTGGTTATTAGCAGAGCCAGCCACTAATTTACATTTAAGTTTTGGAATTGTATCGTCATTTAGTATTGCACCTAATGCACAGGGAGCAAATATATCTACATCCAGCCCATAAATTTCTTCTGGTTTTACTACCTTTACGTCAATTTTATCCTGAACCATTTTAATTGCATTTTCATCTACATCTGTTATATATACTTCTGCACCATCATCTGCTAGATATTCAGCTAACCTACTGCCGATATTGCCTGCCCCTTGAATTGAAACCTTTTTACCAGAGATATCAGGTTCTTCAAAGACTTTTTCAGCTGCTTTTTTCATTCCCTGATAAACTCCATAAGCTGTGGCT
>Ga0102937_1000475_pt1 | contig 17993 bp, 11 predicted proteins | sample SalPonR2_B_D1_MG_FD_78213 | JGI IMG/M metagenome (GOLD analysis project Ga0102937, IMG submission 78213) | Salt pond soil microbial communities from South San Francisco under conditions of wetland restoration - Salt Pond MetaG R2_B_D1_MG | ecosystem: Environmental > Aquatic > Marine > Intertidal... | reverse complement strand
TAGGAGAAGCTCAACTCCCAGGGCTGAGGCCCCATGCTGTTCATGGCATTCAGGTTGAGGGTGGCTTCTTCCGGGGTCTGGCCCCCCGAGAGAAAGAAAATGCCGGGAACCGCGGCGGGAACTGCCCTTCGGAATACGTCGAGGGTTGCGCTCGCCACTTCTTCGGGCGTTGCCTTCGGACTTTCCTTGCCCGGCGTCACCATGCTGGGTTTCAGGATCATGTTTTCCAGTTCCACTTTATGCCGGTAAAGGGCGTGGAAAACCTCGCGAATTACCGCTTCGCTCACTTCCGCGCAGCGCTCGATTGTGTGATTGCCGTCGATCAGAACCTCTGGTTCCACGATGGGCACGATGCCCAGGGACTGGCAGATAGCGGCATAACGGGCTAGCACTTCGGCATTCGCCTCGATGGCCTGCCTTGAGGGCAGGGTGTCCGAGATATGGTACACATCGCGCCATTTGGCAAACCTTGCACCTTGATTCTTGTAAATTTCCAGGCGGTCCTCCAGACCATCCAGGCCGAAGGTAATCTCATCACCGGGCGCGTTCACCAGAGGACCTTTGCCCTTGTCTACCTTGATGCCCGGCACAATGCCCTTGCTGGCCAGAAGCTTCGGCATGGGGACATTATCCAGGCTCTGCTGGCCGAGAGTTTCTTCAAACAGAATGACCCCACTGATGAATTCTCCGAGCCCGGAAGCAGAGAAAATGAGGCTCCGGTACTCCCGGCGTTTGTCTTCGCTGGATTCCACACCAACGGCCTTGAAGCGCTTGGCAATGGTGGGGTGGCTTTCATCCGCCGCGAGAATTCCCTTGCCGGGCTGAACCAGTTCCCGGACGGTAGCGTTCAGTTCTTCCTGAGTGGTCATAGTGAGCTCCTGATTGATCCTTGAAGGTCTGATTGGTCGTTCGGCCCGCCACCTTATTGTAGACGGTGAATAGCGGTCTGGAATTTGATCTGGGCTAAGGCATAAACCGGCTCTGTGATTTACGCTGTAAAGATAACAACAGGGAAAAGGAAAGTCTGAATATGAAAACCGTTGTCAGTGTCAGCCAGGGATCTGCAGAATACGATTACGATCTGGAAACTTCGTTCCTCGGCCAGCATTTCCGGATTATCCGAATTGGCACAGACGGCGATCTGTCGAGGGCCGAGGCGGTTCTGGAGTCGGTACATCATCAGGCAGATGCCATCGGCCTGAGCATGGTGCACGATCACTACGAAGTGGGCCGGGAGCAGCTTGAACATCCGGATACCGCTCGCCTTGAGGCCTGTGTGCCGGACAAGTCCGTGACAACAGGTGCGGGCCTGCGGGCGATCCTGCAGGAATGGGCCGTACGCCATACCCAGTCCGAACTGGGGCATTTTTTCGACAATGCCCGTGTGCTCTTTATGAATGGGCAGGCCGGTTATCGAATTGCCAGGGCGCTGTCGGAACACACTGAAAACCTGTTGTTCGCCGATCCTTACATGGATTTCGGCGTGCCCAGGCTGCTGACCTCCCTGAAACAACTGGAAACCTATACCTCGCTGACCGCACCCATCATGTTCAGGCCAGCGGCCGTGAAAGCGGTGGAGACCATTCTCCGAACGCCGCTGTATCGATTGGGTGAGAACCTGGTGAAAGGATCTCTTCATCACGCAGTGTCCGAGTCCCACGTAATTGTCGGTTCCATCGGAGACCTGGAGCACTTCACTCAGAAGGAACTGGATGGCAAGACCATCATCACCTCCCGGGTTACCGAGGCTGCGCTGGACTGGATGCGCTCCCGCAAGGTTGCCATGGTGGTGGACTACAGTCCGTGGCTGGAGGGCCGGCCCGTGGGCGTGAATGTGATGGAGGCGATGATCAGCGCGGCTCTGTCCCGAACACCGGATCAGTTGGGACCGGATGACTATCTGGATGTTATCCAGGGCCTCGGTATCGAACCGCGAATCCTGTATCCGAATGGTTACCGTCGGATTAACCGGTTTGCGTTTGTTATTCATCCCCTTTCGCAGCAATACCTTACCAAAACACCGCCTCTGGATTGGGTTGCCAACGTGTCGCCTCCTGTGGTGATGAACCTGGTTGAAAAGGCCATAGCGTATTCACCGCCGTTCATCTACTCGAAGGTGTCCGGCATTCGTTCACCGAATGGCGATGAAGTGGAGGGTTGGCTCATTACCGTTGGGGGGACCCCTCGCGAAATCATGGCCCACGGGCCGGAATTTACCTACGCCAGGCTGCTGCAGGCGGCAAAACTTGCGAAGAAGCTCGGTGCCCAGATCATGGGCCTCGGTGCGTTTACCAAGGTTGTGGGGGATGCAGGGATTACCGTGGCCAAGCGGGCACCGCTGCCAATCACAACCGGCAACAGCTACAGCGCTTCCGGTGCGCTCTGGGCGGCCCATGACGCGATGAAGAAAATAGGGCGGGTGAGCATAGGCCCCAGTGGCAAAGCGGCCGGCAAGGCCATGGTGGTGGGCGCCACGGGTGCAATCGGTTCTGTCTGCGCAAGATTGCTGGCCAAGGCCGTGGATGAGGTTTACCTTGCCGCCCCGGAACCTGCCAAGCTGCTCGCCTTAAAGGAAAGCATTGAACAGGAAACCCCGGGGGCCATCGTCCATGTGGCCGGATCCGCTGAACGCGATCTGGCGGACATGGATATGATCGTGACCGCCACCTCCGGCGCCGGCAAACGTATCCTGGATATCATGAGAGTAAAGCCTGGCTGCGTTATCACCGACGTAGCTCGCCCCCTGGACATTTCGGCGGAGGATGTGGCCAAACGCCCGGATGTGCTGGTCATCGAATCTGGTGAAATCCAGTTGCCGGGCGAGGTGCACATGAAAGACATCGGACTGCCCAAAGGCATCGCATACGCCTGCCTGGCAGAAACCATTGTGCTGGCCCTGGAAGCGCGTTTCGAGAACTTCACCCTGGGCCGGAACATTGAGTGGGAGAAGGTGAGAGAGATCTACAAACTGGGCCTGAAACATGGCATGAAACTGGCCGCCATTTCCGGGGTGAACGGTGTGTTCACCGAGGAAGACTTCGAACGGGTTCGAGTCCTGGCGGCCAGTGCAGAAGAATCTCAGGCAGAGGGGTCGAGCACACCGGCATAGCGCACGCCGCTGAGCAGGGCCATCTCCCGGTGCCAGGTAGACAGGTCATCGATGTTGAGCTTGTTCAGGCTGTCGTGGCCGCAGGCCCTTGCCATTACCTGCATCAGTGAGACTGAGGCTTCGAGGAAGTTCTGCAGCTGTTTGGCCGACTGGTCCACGTTCAACCGCTGGCGCAGATCCTTGTTCTGGGTCGCAATGCCTGCCGGGCAGTTGTTGGTGTTGCAGATACGGGCCGCCACGCAGCCAATGGACTGCATGGCACTGTTGGCAACGGCAATACCGTCAGCGCCCAGGGCCATGGCCTTCACGAAATCAATGGGCAAGCGCAGTCCGCCGGTGACGATCAACGTGACTCGTCCGCTGGCGCCACGATTATCCAGATAGCGCCGGGCACGAGCCAGGGCAGGAATCGTGGGCACACTGATATGATCCCGGAAGATTTCCGGGGCAGCACCGGTGCCGCCGCCACGGCCGTCCAGAATGATGTAGTCGGCGCCGGCATCCAGTGCGAACTGCACGTCCCGCTCGATGTGATTGGCGCTCAGCTTGAAGCCCACCGGAATACCACCGGTGATTTCCCGAACATGGCTGGCGAAGCGCTGAAAATCCTCAACGGAGCGCAGATCCTCGAACGTGGGCGGGGAATTGGCCGGTTCGCCCTCCGGAATGTTGCGCACCTCGGAAATCTTACCGGTGTTCTTGTTGCCTGGCAGGTGTCCGCCGGTACCGGTCTTGGCGCCCTGGCCACCCTTGAAGTGGAATGCCTGGACTTTCTTTAGAAGCTCTTCTTTGTAGCCAAACTTGGCGCTGGCCAGTTCGTAGAAGTAACGGGAATTTTCCTGCTGCTCTTCCGGCAACATGCCGCCTTCGCCGGAACAGATGCCGGTGCCCGCCAGCTCCGCCCCCCGGGCCAGGGCAATCTTCGCCTCCTCTGACAGGGCGCCGAAACTCATGTCGGAAACGAACAGGGGCATGCTCAGGGTAAGAGGCTTACGGGCTTCAGGGCCGATTACGAGTTCCGTCGATACTTCGGCGTCATCGGCCAGCGGTTTACTGGCCATCTGCGCTACCATCAGTTGCAAATCGTCCCAGTGGGGCAGGGTATGACGAGGCACGCCCATGGCGGTTGTAGGGCCATGGTGGCCCATATTGCTCAGCCCCTCACGCGCCAACTGATGAATAAATTCGACGGTGGGTTCGTCTTTGGTAGATTTGGCTTTCGGTGCCTCACCGGACTCGCCGTCCCCATCATCGTCAGAATCCGGCGCCTCTTTGCCAACCTGGTCATCGCTGAACTGCTGGTGAGTACCATCACAATAGGGAGCACTGCCGGTCTGCTTGCACTGGCACAGAACCGCCTCTTCGTCTTTTTCGGCCTTGAAGACATTGGGTTTGAACCCCGTGTCCCCGTGGGAACCGTCGCAGAAGGGCTGGTTGTTGGAACGGCCACAAACGCAGAAGGCGTATTCTTCGCCTTTTTTCAGGCTGACTTTCTTGGGCTTGTTATCAGCGATCACCGGATTGCTCATTGCAAGGCTCCTGTTCTGGCATATGCCGGAAAATGTACAAGGGTGTACGGGCATGAAATGCAAATAGGCTACTTGTCATTATCCAGTGTGGATCAGGAATGCCCGCGCTGCCACGGCAGCGCGGTTGGGCCAGCCCCCGATTATTGCTGAAGGCCTGCCTTGGCCGCCCGGGCTGCGTGCAGCTTCCGGTAGCTCTCAATCAATCGCTGATGCTTTTCCAGCCCGTCCAGTTGCATGTTGGTGGGCTCCAGGCCGTGGAAGCGAACCGTGCCATCCACCGAGCCGACAACGGCTTCCATGGTTTTCTCACCGAACATGCGGGTGAAGTTGGTGATGTAGTCGTCCAGCTCCATCTCGTCATCGAGAGTGACTTCGAGCACTGCGTACATGGCCCGGTAGAACAGGCCACGCTCAACCGTGTTGTCGTTGAACTGCAGGAACATGTCGACGAACTCCAGCGCCTCCTCATGCCACTGCAGGGCGAGGCAGATAAGGATCTTCAGTTCCAGAATCGTGAGCTGGCCCCAGATGGTGTTTTCATCAAACTCCACGCCGATCAGGGTGATGATCGTCATGTAGTTGTCCAGCTGGCTGGCTTCCAGGCGTTCCACCAGATCAGCCAGTTGCTCTTCGTCCAGACGGTGCAGGTTGAGGATGTCTTCCCGGTAGTCCAGGGCCATGTTGGTGTTATCCATGATCAGGTCTTCCACCGGATACACCTCGGAATAGCCCGGAACGAGGATCCGGCAGACCGGCGCGCCCAGGTCCTCATGAACTGCGACATAGACCTCCTTGCCCATGTCCCGGAGGATACCGAACAGGCATTCGGCTTCCTCGGCGTTGCTGCCGGAGAAATCCCATTCGACGAATTCGTAATCGGATTTCGCGCTGAAGAAGCGCCAGGACACCACGCCCGTGGAATCAATGAAGTGTTCCACGTAGTTGTTCGGCTCGGTGACCGCCAGGCTGTTGAATGTCGGTGGTGGCACATCGTTCAGCCCCTCGAAACTGCGGCCCTGGAGCAGTTCGGTCAGGCTCCGCTCGAGGGCTACCTCAAAGCTCGGGTGGGCGCCGAAGGAGGCGAATACGCCACCGGTTCTGGGGTTCATCAGGGTAACGCACATCACCGGGAACTGGCCTCCCAGAGAGGCGTCTTTTACCAGTGTGGGGAAGCCCTGGGCTTCCAGGGCCTCAATGCCTTCCAGGATGTCCGGGTATTTTTCCAGAACCTCCCGGGGCACGTCCGGCAGGGCAATCTCTTCTTCAATAATCTGCTTCTTCACCGCCCGCTCAAAAATCTCGGACAAGCACTGCACTTCCGCCTCATTCAGCGTGTTACCGGCACTCATGCCGTTACTCAGAAACAGGTTCTCGATCAGATTGGAGGGGAAATACACCACCTCGCCATCGGACTGGCGCACGAAGGGCAGGGAGACAATCCCGCGCTCGGTCTTCCCGGAGTTGGTGTCGATCAGGTTGGAGCCGCCCAGCTCGCCTTCCGGGTTGTAGATGGCCAGGCAGTGGTCATCCAGAATGCCTTCAGGCAGCTCGTCGCTGGGGCCGGGCTTGAACCACTTTTCGTTTGGATAGTGGACGAACTCGCTGTTGGCGATTTCTTCCCCGAAGAACTGGTCGTTGTAGAAGAAGTTGCAGCTAAGCCGCTCGATGAACTCACCCAGGGCAGAACAAAGGGCACTCTCCTTGGTGGCGCCCTTGCCGTTGGTGAAGCACATGGGCGAGGCGGCATCGCGGATATGCAGGGACCACACGTGGGGCACAATGTTGCGCCAGGAGGCAATCTCGATCTTCATGCCCAGCTCTTCGAGAATGCCGGTCATATTGGCAATGGTCTGCTCCAGGGGCAGGTCCTTGCCTTCGATAAAGGTCTGGCTGCCACCCTCCGGCTGCGTCATCAGGAGCGCCTGGGCGTCGGCATCCAGGTTTTCGACGGTTTCGATCTCGAAGGTGGGTCCGGTCTGGACCACCTTCTTCACGGTGCAGCGGTCGATGGAGCGCAGAATGCCCTGCCGGTCTTTCTCGGAAATGTCCTCGGGCAGCTCCACTGAGATCTTGAAGATCTGGTTGTAGCGGTTTTCCGGGTCCACGATGTTATTCTGGGACAGGCGGATATTCTCGGTGGGAATGTCCCGCGCCAGACAGTAAACCCGCACAAAGTACGCCGCACAGAGCGCCGAGGAAGCCAGGAAGTAATCAAACGGGCTGGGCGCCGAGCCATCGCCCTTGTAGCGGATGGGCTGGTCCGTCACGACCGTGAAATCGTCAAACTTGGCTTCAAGTCTGAGGTTTTCGAGAAAGTTGACGTTGATTTCCATTACAAAGAATCCTGGATCGGAGAATTTGGCGCGCTGCAGCTTGAGAGCCTTTGCTGAATGGCGGCCATTATCCAGTTTTTGCAGGCGTTCGTCTTGGTCGGTCTTCTACGGATGTTTCAGTGCCAGCTCGACTGCCTGAGCGGCATGAATCTCCGTTGTGTCGTAAAGGGGAACCGAGGTATCCGCCTGGCGGATCAGCAGGCCAATTTCGGTGCAGCCGAGAATCACTGCCTGGGCGCCGCGCCCGGAAAGCGAAGAAACAATATCCAGATAGGCATCCCGTGATTCGGGATTGATCTTGCCCTGGCAGAGCTCTTCGTAGATCACGCGATGGACCTCATCTCGCTGAGCCTCGTCTGGTGTAATTACCTCAATACCTGCATCTTCCAGCCGGTCCCGATAAAAGGCTTGCTCCATGGTGAATCGCGTACCCAGAAGGCCCACGCGGGTAACACCATCCTGCTTGAGTACCCGCGCTGTTGCATCGGCAATGTGCAGCAACGGAATTTGGATGGCCCGTTCAATCTCCGGAGCCACCTTGTGCATGGTGTTGGTGCCGATAACCAGGAAATCCGCGCCGGCCCTTTGCAGCGACAGGCCGGCGCCGGAGAGAATGTCTGCCGTCGCCGGCCAGTCGCCTTTATGCTGCAGTGCCTCTATTTCGGCGAAATCGACGCTGAAGAGCACCAGTTTCGCCGAATGCAGTCCGCCCAGCCGGGCTTTTACGCCCTCATTGATCAACCGGTAATAGGTTTGGGTGGATTCCCAGCTCATGCCGCCGAGAAGGCCAATGGTTTTCATGGGTAACCTCCGTATTATCCGCTCACCATAACTATGACCAATGCCACCGCATAAACCGTCAGAATCAACGCACTCTCGAACCCGATTCGACCGATGCCATAGAGTTGCCGGCGAACCATGCCCATCAGCAGCGTAGCTGTCATCAGAATGCTGACAAGGCCCCAGGTCATCTGTATGGGGGTGATGTCGTGGTAGATAGAGCCGCCAGGGTAGCCTACATCGGCGGAGGCGATCACCAGCATATTAAAACAGTTTGTGCCGAAGATATTGCTCACCGCGAGCGTCAGCGCGTTCCTGCGGATGGCGGCAATGGTCGTTACCAGTTCGGGTGAGGACGTGGCGAGCGCCGTAAACAGCCCACCGATCAGGGTATCGGACAGACCGGTTTCGTCACTGATGACCTTGGCGCCTTCCATCAGCACCCACCCGGCAACGCCCGTAATCGCGGCCAGAACAATAAAGCTGATCCAGGCCTGGGCGAGACCGCCGTGAAGATAGTGACCGGGCGCATCGGGAACTGTCTGTCGGGTCAGGCGCGGAAACCACATCGGCTTACTGTCCGTGGTACGAACCAGGTGCAAGCCAAACAGGTAGGCGGCGGCAATCACCGGAGTGATCGGATGGATTCCCCAGAGTGAAACCGGAGGACTGGCGATTGCCAATAATGGCAGGGCCAGCAGTACGATCAGCAAGGCGGCCAGCATCAGGTTTGTGGGCGACGCAGCCGCGTGTTCCAGGTTGGCTTTGCGATAAATGATGTCTGCAATGCCCAGAAAAACCAGGTTCGCAGCCATGCTGCCCATGACATTACTCATGGCCAGTTCGGGCCTTGAGTCCAGCGCTGCGCTGAGAGTGGCCGCAAAGTCGGGTAGTGACGTTACACCCGCGAGTAGAAAGATCCCGAACAATGCCTCTCCGAGCCCCGTTCGATCCGCCAGCTCATCGGCTACGCGTGCCAGCCGACTGCCGGCAGTCACAATGACGACAGAAGCGATGACAAAAGCGATAGTGCCGATAGTCAGTGATGAAAACACACAGGGCCTCAGGCGGTCATTGTTCGTTTACTATAGCTGCTAATGCCGGGGTTAGGGCAAAATCCACGCCCAGGATTTATCCCCATTTTACAAACCACTTACCATAAGAAACGCTCACGGAAAGTCTGTTCTACGGCGTCCAGCGTAAAGGCCATAAGATTAATTTGAAAAGGCTCTTTGCGGATCGCAGCGGGTCTGTGTCGCAACTTTCAAGGGTTTGCTCTTCGTGCTTCAATTACTGTCCAGCCTGTTCTCCCCCTCCCGTGCGTCGCTTGTTCTTGAGACGGCGCCTCAAGCCATAATCACCATAGACCGGCACAACAGGATTTCCTTTTTTAATGCCAGTGCTGAGAACCTGTGGCTCGTTGACAGAGATAAAGTGATTGGCCAGGCCGCATCGGACTTCTTGCCGGGAGCCGCACTCCGGCGGTTTGCGACCGGGACCAGCGAATCCGAAGAAGTCTATCTGAAGAACGCTCAGGGCCGGGGTTTCTGGGCCCATCTGGACATGACCAGTGTCGGGACCGGTTCCAACGCGGAAAAGACAGTCTTCATTCGTGACATCAGTGAGGACAGATATGCCCGTGAGATGATGAACCAGACTCTGGAGCAGGCGATGGATGCCGTTATTTCCATCGACGAGCACAATAATGTCACGTTCTTTAATAAAGCTGCTGAAGATATGTGGGGCTACACCCGCGAGGAAGTGCTTGGGCAGAACGTCAAGATGCTGGTGCCCGAGGCTATCCGCGGCCAGCACGACGGCTTTGTAAATCGCAACCGTCAGACCGGTGAAAACCGCATCGTCGGCAGTTACAGAGAACTCACCATTGAGCGCAAAGACCGATCTAAAATCTGGGGACAGGCTGCGATCAGCAAGATCGAATTTGACGGCCTCATTACCTACACGGCGTTCATAAAGGACGTTACCGAAGAAGTTGAAAAGCGCGAGAAAATGGAGATGCTGTCTCTGGTGGCAGATAAAGCCAACAGCGGCATCATCATTACCGACGGTGACGGAAAGATTGAATACATCAATGCGGGCTTTGAAAAGCTGACCGGCTATAGCCTGGAAGACTGCCGGGGCCGGAAGCCGGGTCCTATGCTGCAGGGGGAAGGGACCGATCCTGAAACTGTCCGGGAGATCCGCGAGCATCTGGACCGGCGGGAGCCGTTCTACACCGAGATCCTTAACTATCACAAGAACGGCACACCCTACTGGGTATCCCTTTCCATTGCCCCGGTGTTTGACGGAAATGGTCGGGTTCAGCGGTTTATATCCGTGGAAGCGGACATAACCCGTAGTAAACAGCAAACCGTCGATTTTACCCGCCGACTCCAGGCCATCGAACGTTCCATGGCCACCATAGAGTTCAACCCGGACGGACGCTTTCTCAGCGCCAACGGCCTGATTCAGAACCTCTATGGCAGTCAGGATAAGGTGGCCAGGGCGGCGAATCAGCTATGGTCACAGTTGGACCGGCACAGCATTGAGGCCCTGAGGAAAACAGGAGAATTCAGCGGCAAATCCTCAGTGCAGCTGGATGGCATGCCCACGTTGGCGCTGGATTACCAGATAGTCGCTCTGAAGCAGTTCAATGGGGATGTCCGTAAATACGTTCTGTTTGGCATTGATATCACCGACCGTCATGTTGCGCTTCAGGAAACCCAGGAGGCGATGGATTCGGTCCTGCAGGTGAGTAATAAGATCAGCGGAATTGTCTCTACGATCAATGGTATCGCCGAACAGACCAACCTGTTGGCGCTCAATGCCGCAATCGAGGCTGCGCGTGCCGGCGATGCCGGAAGGGGGTTCTCGGTCGTAGCTGAAGAGGTCCGCTCACTGGCCCAGAAATCCAGCGCTTCGGCGGGTGAAATTGATGGCCTGGTCGACGAGACCAATCAGCGGGTATCGGCTCTCGCAACGTCACTGAACCGAATCGAAGGCTAGGTTGACTCCCGGTGCGTCGCGATGTCGCGCCGGGAACAGTGTCAAGAAACTGTAAATCTCGGCAGCGAAAGGGGATTTGGCAAAACGTTTCGTCCAACGCATGATATGTTGAGGCCTCGTCGCACTCTCAGCGCAAGAACTGACACCGGTTTCCATGATCATAGTAACGACCAGAGTCCACTTCTGGCTTTTGCAGATAGTTGCACTTACGTTCCTGACTGGCTGTGCAGCCAGGCAGGAAGCCCCTGAAGTCCCTCAGGCTCCGGTGGAACTGCCGGAAGCCTTCACCCAGACAGGCATGCCAGCCGTCTCTGACCGCTGGTGGCGAGCCTTTGACGATCCGCAGTTGGATCAACTCGTTACCAGGGCGCTCGAAGGCAACCTTAACCTGCAGGCCAGTTTCCAGAGATTGCGTCAGGCGCGGGCCATCGCTCAGCGTCAGGGTGCTTCAATGTTTCCGTCACTGGATGCCACCGCCGGGGCGCAGCGGCAGGAATCCGATACGGTATCGTCTGACACCTTCAGTGCCGGATTAAACGCCAGCTATGAGCTGGATTTGTGGGGCCGGGTTCAGTCCCTCACCGAGGCGGAGGAGCTCCGGGCCTCGGCAACCCTCTCCGATTACCAGGCCGCTGCCGTCTCCCTGAGCGGAGAGGTCGCCAGCGCCTGGTTTCAGTTGGTGGAGCAGCGGGCTCAATACGCCCTTGCGCAAAGCCAGCTTGAGACCAACCAGAATGTCCTGAAGGTGATTGAGTCCCGCTTTGCAATGGGCCAGGGCGGCAGCGCGGACGTGCTGCGTCAGCGGCAGCTGGTTAGTGTCTCCAGAGAGCGCCTGACGAGTATCGAAACAGAAATCTTGGTTCTTGAGCATCAACTCGCAGTCCTTCTTGGAAAGTCGCCGGGCAGAACTGATGTGCCGACGAGCGACAGCCTGCCTCAACTGCCAGCCCTGCCGGATACCGGCGTGCCCTCAACCCTGATTCAGCGCCGCCCGGATCTGCAACAGGCATGGCGTATTGTCCGCGCGGCAGATCAGGACCTGGCTGCCGCTATCAGCAACCGGTTTCCGAGAGTTTCCATTGAAGCGTCAGCTAGCTCGCAGGCCGATTCTGCCGGGGATTTGTTTGATGACTGGCTGGCTACCCTGGCAGGAAATCTGATTGTTCCCCTGGTCGACGGCGGCGAGCGCCGTGCTGAGGTGCGCCGATCCGAGGCGCTTCTGGATGAACAGGTTCAGGCATACGGGCAGGCGGTCCTGACTGCCATCCGGGAAGTTGAAGATTCATTGGTGCGGGAACAACAGCAACGCCGGCGTCTGGACAGCCTTGAGGACAGGATTCGCCTGGCAGATACAACCTATCGACAGTTGCGTAACCAGTATCTCAACGGGGCAGTCAGCTACCTCGAAGTACTGACTGCGTTGCAGGATAAACAGGACCTGCAGCGAACTATCCTCACAACCCGGCAACAACTCCTCACTACGCGGGTTGGGCTATACCGGGCGCTGGCCGGCCCGATTGCAACCAAGGAATCACAGGATAACCGGCATACCGAGACCGCGGAGAACACAGATTCATGAGTCATCCCGTTAACGAGAACACCGTTCGCCCCGAGCGGGGAAAGGCCGGCCCGCTGAAAACCGCTCTGGTGTCGATAATGATCGTTCTGGTGGGGGTTGCCCTGATCTGGCTGATCTTCAAAACAGAACCAAAAGCGACGCGCAAGGATATGGCCCGCGAAACGGCCATGTTGGTGGATGTCGAGACAGTAAGGCGCGGGCGCTTCACGCCCACCATTGAGGTGCTCGGGCAAGTGGTGCCGGCCCGGGAAGTTACCCTCGGTTCGAGAGTCGGGGGCGAGGTTGTCTATCAGGCCGATGTCTTCACGCCTGGCCGCCGCATTGGCAAAGGTGAGGAGCTGCTCAGGATAGACCCGGCAGATTACCAGGCGCTCTTACAGCAACGGCGTAGCGAGTTGCAGCAGGCAAGAGCGGATCTTGAACTTGAGCAGGGGCAGCAAACGGTTGCGCGGCAGGAGTTCGAATTGCTTGGGGAAGACATTGAGACCGTCAACGATGCCTTGATACTCCGTAAACCCCAGCTCGAACAGGCCAAGGCGCGGGTTGCCTCGGCCGAGGCCGCCGTGCGGCAGGCCGAACTGAATCTGGCGCGGACCCGAATCCGTGCGCCATTCCAGGCGCAGGTTCTGAGCCGGGAGGTGACCCTGGGATCCCAGGTCAGCGCGGGCCAATCGCTGGGTCGCCTGGTAGGTACCTCCCAATACTGGGTAGAGGCATCGGTGCCACTGTCCAAATTGCGTTGGCTAACCTTCAGTGCCGATAACGGGAATGCATCAGCACTCGTCAACCTCCACCACGACACAGTCTGGCCTTCAGGCCAGTCCCGCGAGGGCCGATTGACCCAACTGGTAGGTGAACTGGACACCAATGCGCGCATGGCCCGGGTGCTGATTACTGTGGACGATCCGCTGGCCCTGAACCAATCAGAGGGCCAACCACCACTGATTCTCGGAACCTTTTTGCGGGCGGAAATAGAAGGGCGTGCCCTGGATGACGTTGTCCGCATCGATCGTAACCTTGTGCGACGCAACAATACCGTCTGGGTCATGGAGGACCGTGAACTGGCCATTCGAGACGTCCAGATAGTCTTTCGCGACGAAGAGCATGCCTTCGTTTCAAGCGGCCTTGAGGATGGCGACGAGGTGATCGTGAACGAGCTTGCCTCCGTTGTTGCAGGAGCCCGTTTGAGGCTGGAAGGTGAGCGCAATGAGTGATGCGGACAAGCGTCGCGGTTGGGTCGGCCCCATCGAATGGATGGCTCGAAATTCCATAGCCGCCAACCTGATGATGATCCTGTTGCTTGTGGGCGGGGTATGGATGGCCCTGCAGGTTCAGAAAGAGGTGTTTCCCCAGTTTCAGCTGGACATCGTTCAGATCTCGGTCAGCTACCCCGGGGCCGCGCCCGAGGAAGTCGAACAGGGAATCCTTCTGCCGGTCGAGGAGGCTGTGCAGGGTATCCAGAGCATCGAGGAAATGACATCTACCGCCCGTGAGGGCAGCGGGAACATCCAGCTTGAGCTTGTGACTGGCACCAACCGAATGCAGGCCCTGCAGGACATAGAACAGGCCGTAGATCGCATTCGAACCTTCCCCGAACAAGCCGAGGAGCCCGAGGTCCGGCTGGTGACGCCCACCCGGGATGTTATGGAGCTTACGCTCTATGGCGATGTTGATATATGGACGTTGCGTCAACTCGGCGAACAGCTGCGAAATCGGTTGCTGTCAGAGGATGCCATTACCCAGGCGGTAATTGACGATGTTCCGGCCTACATGACCAGCGTCGAAATCCCCCTGGAAACCTTACGCAAGTACAACCTGACCCTGTCCGAAGTGGCCAGCCGTATCGAGCAGTCCAGTGAGGATATCCCGGCTGGATCCATGGCAACAGGTAGCGGCGACATTCTCCTGCGGCTCAAGGACCGAAAACAGTGGGCGGATGCCTTTGAGAGCATTGTAATCCTGAACGCCGGCTCTGGTGGAACCGTAACCCTGGGTGATATCGCCGCCGTTCGTGATGGTTTCGAGGAATCCGGCTTCCATTCCCGCTTCAATGGCCAGCCCTCGGTTGAGATCGAGATCTTCCGAACCGGAGATCAGTCGCCACTGGATATTGCCGCTGCCGTTGAGCAGGTGATGGCGGAGCTGGAAGTGACCCTGCCGGACGCGGTCAAGGTGCGAATTGACAGTAACCGGGCCGAGCATTTCGAAGACCGAATGGACATGCTGCTTGAAAACGGTGTCATGGCCATGGTGATCGTGCTGGTTATTCTGAGCCTGTTCCTCGAGTACCGTCTTGCGTTCTGGATCATGATGGGGATGACCATCTCGTTCGTGGGCAGCGTTCTGTTTCTCCCGGCCATGGATGTCAGCATCAACATGATCTCGATGTTCGGGTTCCTTATGGTGCTGGGAATCGTGGTGGACGATGCCATTGTGGTGGGGGAAAACATCTACGAATACCGGGAACAGGGCATGAGTTTCATGGATGCCGCTATCCAGGGTGCAAAAGACATTGCCGGCCCGGTTACCTTCAGCATTCTCACCAATATTGTGGCTTTTCTGCCGCTACTGTTTATTCCTGGTGTGACCGGCAAGTTCTGGTGGCCGCACGGTGTCGTGGTGATTCTCGTGCTCGCCATTTCCCTGATCGAAGCCCTGTTCATTCTGCCAGCTCATCTGGCCCACAGCGGGCGCGGCAGCGTCACTGTTTATGGCCACTGGATGCACGGCGTACAGCGGGTATTTTCGAGAGGATTGGAGGCCGTGATTAACCGGGTTTACCGCCCGTTGCTGGATCTGGCCCTGCGCTTTCGTTATGTCACGCTTTCTGCCGCGTTCACCGTCATGGTGGTATCGGGCGCCTACGCCATGAGTGATCACATGGGCATGATCATGATGCCGGAGGCGCCAGCCGATGAGATTGAAGCTGCCGTTCGTCTGCCTGTTGGCACCACTGCGCGACGGGCGGGAGAACTCGCCTTGGCCATTACCGCCGACACCCAGAGATTGTTCGAGGAGCACAACCTGGCCCGCAACGTGGAGGGTATAAAGACCAACGTGAGGGGGCAGCAGTTTATTGATGTTGAGCTTGTGCTCCTGCCGGGCGACGAGCGGGATATGACCGTTGACGAGCTGATAGATCTCTGGCGCAGCGAACTCGGAGACTTCAAGGGTGTCGACCAGATTACGTTTGAGTCCGAACAGGGGCCCGGGAGTTGGCGCGACGATATCAGTGTCGACCTGAGCCACACCGATATTGACGTTCTGGCCCGCGCCAGCCAGCGATTCGTGGAAGAACTGGAGCAAATCAGCCAGACCCGCAACGTCAATGACAATTACTCGACCGGAAAGCCCCAGTTCGACATCAGTCTTACTGATGAGGGCCGGGCGCTCGGCCTGACTGGCGCGGATGTCGGCAGGCAGTTGCGGGATGCTTTCTACGGCAGCATTGCCCTGCGACAGCTACGTGGCATCAACGAGAACGAGATTCGGGTTCGCTTGCCCGAGTACCAGAGGCAGGATCTTCATTACCTGGACAACTTTGTCATTCGGACCCCGGCTGGTCAGGAAGTGCCGCTGATGGACGTTGCCGAGGTGGCGATTACGGAATCCTTCCGTTCAATCGACCGTCGTGACGGGCGGCGGGTCATTACCGTGGGCACCGATGTACAACCAAAATCCGCTACCCGTCAGGTGCTGGACGTCGTTCAGGCCGAGATACTGCCACAATTGCGGGCCGATTTTCCGGGCCTGACCTGGAGCTTCCAGGGCAGCCAGGCGGATCTCCGCGATTCCACCGCCGCCCTGTGGGGCGGTTTCGGCTTGGCCATGGGCGCTATTTTTGCGTTGCTGGCGGTGGCGTTCGGCAGTTACCTGCAACCGCTGGTGGTCATGCTCGCCATACCCTTCGGTGCGGTGGGTGCCATCATCGGACACATGATCCTTGGGATGGAACTGTCACTGGTGAGTATCATGGGTATCGTTGCCCTGTCGGGGGTGGTTGTAAACGATTCGCTGATCATGGTGTCCTATGCCAACCGGCAGCGTGATCGGGTAGGGCCTGCCCAGGCGATCTACGAAGCCGGTCTGCGGCGTTTCCGCCCCATTGCCCTGACCACACTGACCACGTTTGGTGGCTTGACTCCGATTATCACCGAGACTTCCCTCCAGGCCATTTATCTGATTCCCATGGCGGTTTCCCTGGGATTTGGTATCGTATTTGCCACGGCACTGATTCTGTTTCTGGTGCCCTGTCTTTATCTGGTACTGGAAGACATGAAGGGGTTTTTCGGCGCACGGAGAGCAAGCGGAGCGTTGTCATGAGTAACGTGTTGAAGTCGGCAGAACAGGGTTGCGATGTTATCGATTCACCTTGCAGTGCCATCGAAACCATTCTGAGCCCCCGGGTTGCCGATCTGGGCGGATTTTCTGTCAGACGCCTGTTGCCAACCGCGAAGCGCAAAATGGTAGGCCCCTGGATCTTCTTTGATGAAATGGGGCCGGCGGATTTCCCGGCAGGCGAGGGCATCAATGTTTTGCCGCACCCCCATATCGGCATTGCCACCGTAACCTACCTGTTCGAAGGCGAAATACTGCACCGGGATTCCGTGGGCAGCTATCAGCCTATCCGACCCGGCGATATCAACCTGATGGTAGCGGGCAGCGGTATCGCCCATTCCGAGCGGGAGCGCCCGGAGATCACTGCAACCGATCACCGGCTGCATGGGCTCCAGCTCTGGTTGGCTTTGCCGGAGGAGCACGAAGAAACCGGGCCGGCGTTCCATCACTACCCTGACGATGACATCCCGGCGGTTGAGATTGAGGGCGTAGCAGTTCGAGTAATGATCGGCTGCGCTTACGGTATAACGTCACCGGTGCGCCAATTCAGCGAAACCCTGTATCTGGAAGCCAACCTGGAGGCCGGTCAGACCCTGGAATTACCGGAGGCGCCGGAACGTGCCGTTTACGTTGCCAGCGGAGTGCTGCGAGCCCATGGCTCCGAACTACCTACCCACAGCATGACGGTCTTTTCGCCAGAGCCCGGTGTTGCGGTTACTGCCACGGAAGACACCCGCATAGTTGTAATTGGCGGCGAACCACTGGGCAAACGCTTTATTGAATGGAACTTTGTGTCCTCCAGCAAAGCCCGCATTGATAAAGCCAGAGAAGACTGGCGCGCAGGGCGTTTTGCAAAAGTCGTGGGTGATGAGGAAGCGTTTATTCCGTACTAACGACCTGTCTCGGTTTTCCACGGGCTCCGCGCCTTGTATCCGGGGGCTGCAGTCCTCAGAGTTAAAGTAGGCCATTCTTCAAAACGAGGGAAAACCAGAGTCTATGGAGCCCGTCACCAAGAAGCCCTGCATTGATGTCTGCGAGTTCAACAAGAAAGCCATCTGCAAAGCCTGTGGCCGAACCAGAGAGGAGAAAAAGGAATGGAAACAGCTCTCGCCCGATGAAAAGCAGGCCATCTGGACACGTATTCTGGAGTCTCACGGCTCCGGAAAGGGTAAGAACCCGAAAGCTTTGCGGGAACTCTACGAGAAGGCAAAAAAGAAGAAAAGTAAGAAAAGTAAGAAATGCTGATTGCCGCTACCGAAGACAGTCCGCGGCAATCAGGTTGTTCAGAATGAAGATCTAGAAACGATACTTCGCGTTGG
>Ga0102937_1000471_pt1 | contig 18024 bp, 16 predicted proteins | sample SalPonR2_B_D1_MG_FD_78213 | JGI IMG/M metagenome (GOLD analysis project Ga0102937, IMG submission 78213) | Salt pond soil microbial communities from South San Francisco under conditions of wetland restoration - Salt Pond MetaG R2_B_D1_MG | ecosystem: Environmental > Aquatic > Marine > Intertidal... | reverse complement strand
TGGAGAATATTCAGATTTATTACTGTTTAGTTATCTAAACGATCTTATGTTGTTCTATCTTATATAAAATCTAATGTACAATTATGGCTATCAGATTTGCTTTTTTTATAAACAAAGAGACCGTCGAACAATTTTTTGAGTTCACATCGTCCAAAGATTCCTTTTTTTCGGAGCATTATAATCTTGCTCCCGGCTATCAGTTACCCGTTATGCGACAAGATAACGATGAACGTATCCTAACAAAAATTCAGCTGGGGCCAGGAAAGAATTCCAGCTCTCCGGCTAAGTTAACTGCAGTTGATGCGTCAAAAATGATTCAGAGCAAAGATGCTGTTGAACCGGTAATATTACCATTAAGCGGGTTTTACATCTGGAAGGGAAAGGACGAAAATGGACAGCCGTTTTTCGTGCGCATGCTAAACAGCCCAATAATGCCGGTTGCTGCACTTCTTAACTTGCAAAAAGAACCATTTGTACAGGTTATTACTGTTCCGGCAAACACATTAATTCAGCCGATGTCTGATCGTATGCCCCTGTTTCTCGACAAAAAAACGTCTGAAAACTGGTTAACTGCACCCTCAGATCCCACATCCTTTTTCAAGGAGAGCCAGACGCTATTTAGAATTACTGATTTATCGGTCCTTAAAGTGAGTAAAAAAGTAAATGATCTTACTGAAAACGATCCTTCGCTTATACAGCCGGAACCCAAATAACCGTTTACCTGTTTATCCCGGTTTTTCGGACTTGAAGGGTTCTTTTCCTTCAATTTGATTCTGATAAATTCTGAGAGTGTTGTATGCAAAATCGATGTGCTCTTCTTTTGCAAAACGCTCCAGTACATCTTCCCAAATTAGCTGGTTCAATCCTCTCCGGCTTCGGGCATTAGACAAGTGCCGAATAGTTAGTTTCACTCCAACTTCCACAACTTCTGTATAAACAATTGGAGTAAGATTTTTGTACTGAATCAGGTATGATTTTTTTGCGCGCCTGACCTGTTGTTCTGCATCTGCCACATAATCTTCAGAATGGCTCTGCACAATTTCGGTTATGAGGGATTTTGCTCTTTTCCAGTCGCTTTCGAACGTAACCACAATAGCAATTTCATTCCATATAAAATTAAAATCGCTCGTGTAGTTGGCTATTGTTTCTCCAAGAATCAAATGATTGGGAATATGAATAACCCTGCCTGTGCTTTGGTCTGCCTGAACCCAGTTCCCGATTTCAAGAATTGTAAATTTAAAAAACCGAATGTCGATCACGTCTCCCCGGTTATCTCCAATCTGGATTCTGTCCCCTACATCAAACGGCTTGCGCCACATCAAAAACAGCCAGCCGGCCATGTCCGTTACCGGGTCGCGAAGTGCAATTGCCAAACCTGCAGACAGTAATCCCAAAAAAGTTGCCAGCGACCCCATTCCCTGGAACCAGATTCGCCCCACCATTAAGAAACCGAGGAAGCTGAGAACATAAGCCAGGTTTTTCCGCCACTTGTAACGAACAGTATCTCTTTCTGTCTGCCTGTAAACAATCCTGATAACCACAAAATGAATCAGGACGAGAACAACAATTACTGCAATGGTCTCGATAAGATTAGAATATTCGAGATAAGACTGGTCTATAAGCCTCTGAAGGGCAGATGGTCCGTTCTCTTCAATTGGAATTGGCTGTTCACTCTGCATATCAGCTAAATTAAGTGGGAAAGCTTGCAATATTTTGCGCACCGTTCGTTATTTGAATAGTGCTTTGTTATATGTATAAATAGTGATATTTTTAAACTCTTTGCAATAAACAGAAGAAAATAAATTTATGCTTTACGGAATTATAATTTCCCTCATTACAATTATCTGTATACTACTGATTGTTGTTATTCTTTTACAGCCGGGCCAGAAAGAAGGTCTTTCAGGCGGATTGGCTGCCGGTATGGCCGGTGGCTCTTCTATGGGAGCACGCCGAACCGCTGACCTGCTTTCAAAAACCACCTCGGTACTCGCTGCTCTTTTTCTAAGCCTGAGCGTTCTTGCCAACTTTGCTATTGATCGTGGTGACACGAATCAAAGTACGATCCAGCAATCGGGATTAGGTGGTGAACCGATTGAACAAAACGACTTTACAGCTCCTTCTCAGACAGAAACTGCTGTTCCGCAGCAAGAAGATTTTGAAATCGAAGAGTAATTTGCTCTCCCGGTTCAGATTATATATTTCAAATGATAAAAAACCCTGTCACTCTTTGGTGAACAGGGTTTTTTAATTTCTGGTTTGGCAGTAACGTCCCTATACCCAGGGTGACTGGCCTTTTGCAGAGGCAATTTTTGCCGCATCAATGGCAATCACCAGCTCTTCATTTGTTGGAACAACATAAATCTCAGTTTTCGACGTATCTGAACTGATCTTTTCTAATTTGCCACGGGTAAGGTTTTCGTTTTTTTCGGAATCGATCTCAATTCCGAGCCCGTCCAGATTTTCAAGTGATTTCTGACGGATGACCGGTGAGTTTTCTCCAATTCCCGCTGTTAACAAAATGGCATCACACCCATTCAGCGCAGCTATATACGAGCCTATATATTTTTGAATCGTATAGCAAAAAACATCGATCGCCTGTTGGCAGCGCCGGTCGCCGTTCCTGGCTTCCTCTATCAGATCCCTCATGTCGCTGGCATACCCGCTAAGCCCGAGCAATCCACTGTGCCTGTTTAGCATGGAGTGCAGGCTGTTGAGCTGTATCTCCTCTTTCTCCATGATGTAGAAAAGTATGGACGGATCCAGATCGCCGCTCCGGGTGCCCATCACCATGCCCGAGAGTGGTGTAAAGCCCATCGACGTATCGATCGACTCGCCGCCTTTAATGGCTGCAATAGATGCGCCATTCCCCAGGTGACAGGTAATTACTTTTGTATCTTTTCTGGGCTTGTCCGTGAGTTTATAGTATTGCCGGCTCACGTAGTAGTGCGATGTTCCGTGAAAGCCATATTTTCTGATTTTATGGCGCCGGTACAGACGGTTTGGTATTCCGTACAGATACGCGTGAGGAGGCAGAGAGTGGTGAAAAGCCGTATCGAACACGGCTACGTGGGGAATATCCGGCAGTCGTTCCTGGGCCGCCTGTATTCCTTTGAGATTGGGGGGGTTGTGCAGCGGAGCAAGATCAAAGGCCTGTTTGATGGCGTCTTTCACCACATCATCAATCAAAACAGAATCTTTAAACATTTCGCCACCATGCACAACTCTGTGCCCAACGGCTTTTATGTCTGACGGAGATGACAGGACACCCGCCTCATCGCTCAAAAGAAAATTCAGAATTTCCTGAAGCGCCTCGCCATGATCGTTGATAACCTTTGTCTCTTTAATCCGTTCTTTCCCGGCCGGCTCATGTTTTAAGATGGATGTTACTGCACCAATTCGTTCTACAATTCCCCGGCAAATATCTCTGCGCTCTTCGGTTTCTATAACATCATATTTCACGGATGAGCTTCCGCAGTTTATTACAAGTACTAGCATTTAACTTTTTATTTTATCGGCCCTGTGAATATTAAGGCCTGTTCTCTGTTATCGATTATTTCTCTGGGCTGATATGATTGGGTCTAACAAATAGTCCAGCCCGTTTGTCTTTATTTCGTGCATCGTGGAAAGATATTGCCCTAGATTTCCTGAGGGATATCCCTTACGATGTATCCATTCAAGATAAGAAACAGGAAGCTCTGTTATATACCTGTTCTGGAACCGTCCGTACGGCATGCGCGCCTTCACCAGCCTGATAAGAAATGTACGATCAAACATCATTTTAAATTGGGGCGTATTTCGCATCAAACCAAACACGCCCCTTTCGTTTTTAACCCTCAGAATCTGAATTCGGCAGCCACGGTTGCATGAAGGGGCATCTCCTCTTTCGGGAGCATATACACCTTGCTTCCCGTTTTAAATGCTTTAATGGAGAGCCAGTTCAGCAGCTCGACATCTTCGCCGTCGGGATTGGATGTATACTGCACGGTATGATTTTCTTCATCATAAAATCCCCATTTCTTCTCTCCTTTGGAGATAAAGATGGTTGATGATTTCCCCATAACCGTGGCTTCAACAATTTCACCCAGGTTGTTTGAAAATTTTTCATCGGACGTTTTACCCATCTTCTCGAGCGAGGCGTACATGTCGCTAAGGAAATAAGACTGAATAATTCCCCATCCTTTTTCGCGAAGCTCTTTATCAGAAAGTTCATCCGGGTTTACTTTCACAATGTTATCAACCAGGCGTTTATAACTGTTTACTTTTTTGTAGATACCACTGTTTTCATTCAGCCCAATCAGGATTAACGGATCACCCAAATCGTTCAGAAGGGTGGTTATTTCACGTTCTGCCTCGCGATAAAACTGTTCCACAATCACCATTTTATCCTCTTCATTGGAGTTATGGCCAAAATACATCGCTTTTTGTCCCATTGATCCTGAATGAAACTGAAGCTGCTTCTCCGGCTCAATTTCAAGGTATTCATCAACTGCCGTGGGGATAGAGTCGGGGGTAATATCTTCCTGGCTATCCCTGGTGCAGCGTAAAAGCTTAAGGTTTTGCCGACTCGCGGTGATTACTGTAAATGTTCCGTCAATACTCGTCATTGGCAGCAGGGGAGTAATAAGGAAGTGGTCGTTTATATATACCTCTTCATTCACGCTATATGGAAGCTTGTAAACATCAAATTTGCCGTCTGCAATGTAAATTGCAAGTCCGTTCTCTGCGTGAGCCCAGAACATGGGTTTATTCAGCAGATCGTATGCAGGTTTAAGGAGTGATTCTGCAAAACCATTTTTACTCTCTCTTTTTTTGATCTGCTTTTCAGCTTTGGTTAATAAATTTTTAAGCCGAATAGGATCTTGTTTTGTGTCTTCTCCTACTTTATGAGTTGGCAGCGTAATCGTAACTGCAATATTACTGTTATGGTCAATGAGTTCGTGTATTGTTTTTTCTCTTACCATTCTTTTTGACCTGTTTATTAATATTTCATCGTTCTCTATTTAAAATAAAAAAATTCCCGTTATCAAGGTTCCATTTTGTATACTTGCAAAAAGATTGCTTCGATATGTACTTTTATACTTTTTTGATTAATCAGACTTTATGAGCGAATCGAAATCCACCTGGTACGGCATTCGGTAAAGCCTGGGCCCCGGCCTTATTATGGCAGCCGCGGCAATTGGAGTTTCTCATCTCGTTCAATCGACCCGGGCAGGAGCCGATTATGGTTTTGCACTTGTGTGGGCTGTAATTCTGGCCAACCTGTTTAAATATCCTTTTCTTGAATACGGCCCCCGTTATGCCATTGCCACCGGGAAAAACCTGATTCAGGGCTACGCTAATATGCACCCGGCCGCGTATTGGATTTTTGGTCTTTTTACCCTATCAACGATGTTTGCAGTACACGCTGCCGTTACGATGGTGACAGCAAGTCTGGCCACGAACTTAACCGGTATCGAGTTGCCGATCCTGGCCTGGAGCGCCATTATTCTGGTTCTCTGCTTGCTCTATCTTGCCAAAAATACATATGCCATGCTCGACCAAGCCGTTAAAATTCTGATGGTTATACTTGCTGTTTCAACGGTTATAGCCATGGTGCTGGCCTTCGTCAATCTCGATTACTCGCCACCGCCACAAACTATTGCACCCGAAATCTGGACCGTATCGGGTGTGGCCTTCTTAATTGCGCTTATGGGCTGGATGCCCATCCCCATTGACGCCGCAGCCTGGCAGTCAATCTGGTCCATCGACCGGATCAAACAAACCGGTTACAAACCAAAACTGAACGAAGTACTTTTCGATTTCAACCTCGGCTACCTTGGTGCTGCCATTATTGCTCTTTGCTTTTTAACGCTCGGTGCCATGGTGATGTACGGGAGCAGCCAGGATTTTGCATCCAGTGCGGCTGCATTTTCAAATCAGCTTGTAGAACTTTATACAACCTCGATGGGCGAATGGGCCTATTTCATTATCATGCTCTGCGCTTTTACCACGATGTTCAGCACTACATTAACCGTTACCAGTACTTATCCCGATGTGGTAAACCACCTGATCCATATTCGCAAACATGGACACTCTTCATCCAAATCGCCATCCCGAAAACGCCATGAGTATCTACTGATTGGTGTTAGTGCCGGCACGCTGCTTCTTTTATGGCTGCTCGGCGACCGCTTTCGCTTTTTGATAGACCTGGCAACCACACTATCTTTCCTTACAGCGCCGATATTGGCATTCATGAATCATAAACTGATACATCAGCCGGAAGTTGAAATAGAATTCCGACCGGGAAAATGGCTATATACGCTTAGTATCTCCGGCATCGTTTTTCTTACTGTATTCGCACTCATTTATCTCTATTGGATGATTATTTATTAACAGCCATGAAGCGACCTCTTTTCACACTGCTAATTATTTTCTTGATGGGGCAAACTTCATTTGCCCAGATTTACCCCACCCAGTACCGGGCTCCTGCAGAGTGGAAAGAGATAAATACAGAACATTTTCGCATCATTTATCCTGCCAATTACGAAGATAAAGCACGCCTTTCTCTGTCTATACTTGAAGCCGAATACAGCGACATACGGGAGCTTGTTGGCGGGTCCGTGAGCAGGGTGCCCATTATCCTGAATCCAAAAAATGACCGGTCAAACGGATTTGTATCTCCGCTCAATTTCCGCTCAGAAATTGAGCTATCCCCCGGCATTGGGAAAAACTTTAATCCTCAGTCGGGAAACTGGCTTGAGTTTGTACTGCCTCACGAGCTGGTACATGTTCTTCACTTTAGCGAGAACCCGCCGGCCTTTACCCGGGCAATTGGGCTTTTCTCACCCGATTTAAGGCGTTCGGTACATGCCGCAGCGCCCCTTGGTGTATTTGAAGGAATTGCCGTTCAGCACGAAAGCCACAATACCATTCCAAACTCCGGCAGAGGTCACCATCCCTACTTTCGCCACCAGTTCAGATCCATGCTAACAAGTGATAACGCCTGGTCGATGGGGCAGCTACTGCAAACCACCGACTTCACACCACCTTTCGACCGCCACTATATCGGCGGATATGAGTTTACCAACTGGCTGCTTAATGAAAAAGGAGAAGAGAGTGTAAAGGAGGCCATCCGGTTTCACTACAAGTATCCATTTCTTGGGTATGGAACCGCCTTAAAGCACGCAACCGGAGCCTGGCCCGGAAATCTCTACAGTGAGTTTTCTGCCGACAAAGAGGACTCTGAAACCATGCGTATCCAAACAATGGGCCGGCGTACCGATCCGGTGGCTAAGAAGCTAAACGTGGACGGAACGTGTCGCAGGCTGAACAGGCCCCAGTGGATAAATAGAAATACCCTTCTTTTTTACGGACGCTTTTGTAATCGCACATCTGGTTTTTATACGTACAGTATTAATGATGAGAGGCAGGAGCTGGCGTTTGAAGTATCTTTGTCTCCCGATTTTATATACTCCTTTTCTGATGATAATTCGTACCTCTACTTTTCCCGATACCACACCGATCGTTTGTACGATAACCTCTTTCGCGGGGATGTTCACATACTGAGTCTTGATCGCTTTGAATCAAAAAGATTAACACATAACAGCCGAATTTTTGCTCCTGAGCCACTGCCTGACGGCCGTTTTTTTGCCCTGCAAACGAAAGCAGATGAGATGGTGCTTGCCCTTTACAGCTCAGCAGGAGAACCCATCAAACAGTATCGCCAACCCAATCACTCATCAGCCGTTCAGGTAGCGCTTCATCCTGCAGAAAAAAAGCGGGCCGCACTTCTCGGTCGCATAAAAAGTGTGCAGGCGATCTGGTTTGAAGATAATTTGGCTGATGCCGAAGAGATTATGAATCGCGAACCGGATATTGTATTTGAAAACGCATCGGTTTATGACCCAGCCTGGCATCCCGGCGGTGAGAAACTGCTTTTCGTGAGTGACAGGCACGGCACAATGAACGTCTATGAATATAATCTGGAAACCAAATCGGTAACACAATTAACCAACAGCCTGCACAATGCCTACGAGGCATCATACTCGCCTGATGGTACGCAAATTGCGTATGTCACCCAGTTCGAAGATGAGCAGCTGATCCAGATTTTGGATGTAGACAGTACCCTGAACAGCAGTGTTGCGAGTGAAAAATGGACGACTTCCACATCCATCAGAGAGAAACTTAACCGGCCCTACTTAAACAGAAATGACTTTAACGTGAATGAGGAGGCCGAATCAAAACCGTACAGAACCGGAGTTCGCTGGCTGAAACCGCGATTGTGGATTCCTGAGTATGACAACGAACTCGGCAGAGACCGCTACAGCCTCACGCTCGAAAGCGTTGATGTGTTGAGCACGCAGGCATATTCAGCTGAATTAAGCTACACTGCCGATCGCACATGGTACGACATTAGCTATACCAACCAGCAGTTTTTCCCCGGCTTTGAGATCGATGTTTTTAATCGTCCATTTTTTACTTCGTTCCGTACAGAATCTGCCGATGGCAGCGAACAGTCTATCACCCTTCTTCAGCAATCACAGGGAGGCTCGTTCAAAATTCCGATCCCAATTCGATTCAGGAGTAATGCGCGGTTTAGCTCTTTATTGATTGAGCCTCAGTATTTTTTAACCCGTCAGCGATTCTTCAGCGCGGTAAACACAACCGATGCCGTCTCCGAATTCGGAATTCGTCACACAATCGGATTGCGAACGGTGGCTAATATCAACGTTCGGCAATTTATTCGCGATGTACAACCCAACAGCGGCCTCGTGCTATATGCAGAGGGGAGGCAGGGGTTAAATTCCGACCTCATTGAGATTGATACGGGGCAGAACCGTATAACCGGTAACTTAACCCGGCGGCAGGGTATCCGTACAGGGATTATTACCTATCTGGCGCCGTTTTCAAAATGGAATCAGTCGCTAAGGCTGCAGGCTGAGGTATACTCTCAAACAAATGTTCCTGTTTTTAACACAAACTCCCGGTTTTCCGACCTGTTTTTTAACCGCCCTTTTGAGAGTGCCAGGAATGTAGGTTTCATCAACAGCCGGTATACCATACCGCTTGTCTACCCCGACAATGGCGGACTGCTCCTTCCCGGCTATCTCTCCAATATCTATCTTGTTCTGTTTAGCCAAACGGCCGCTGATCTGAACAGCAGCAATCTGCGTTCGGGTTCAAGAACGGTATTCGGTGCGGGGATCCGCTCCCGCTTTCGGCTTAGTAATCTTGCCTTCGACTTTGGCATCTCTATTGGCTGGGAGCCCACCCGGAATGAAGTTACCTTCTTCGCCGGCGATTTTTAAACCGGAAAAATCACTCCTTTAGGTTTTGTAGTGCCTCTGAAATTTTCTTTTCTCCCGATACGAGATCAAATTCAAGCCCGGAAGCCAGATGGTCACTGAGAACTGCAGCAAGTACACTGGCAACATCGGCACGTGGTATTTCACCACTATCAAGGTTTTTCCCGGCATTCACCAATCCTTTAGGCGAATCGTTCGTAAGTCTGCCGGGTTTTACGATGGTATAATCGAGCCCGCTCTCTTTGAGGGCATTATCGGCCTGCAGTTTCGCTTGTTGGTACACCTGAAATACCTCACTGCCTCGCGGAGTCTCCAGGCCCATGGCGCTGATCATCACATAGCGCCGGATTCCGTTAGCTTTACATGCCTCCATCAATTTGATCGCACCATCTCTGTCGACTGACCATTTTCGTTCTGCACCACTACCCGGGCCTGCTCCTGCAGCAAACAGTACTGCATCGGCGTTTCCAACTGCTTTCGACAGATCATCTTCAACCTCCATATCTGCAACAACCGGCTCCACACCAAGTTTCTTTAGTGAGTTTGCCTGTTCTTCTTTCCTGATGATTCCCCGAACCTCGTGTCCTGCCTGAATAAGCTTCGGATGTAGCAATTTTGCAATTTGTCCGTTTGCACCTGCAATAGAAATCTTCATTGAGCAATCGATTTTATTTATAGTTCTCTTATTCGAATATTCCTGAATTTAACGACGTTGCCGTGATCCTGCAGCCCGATATGACCCGAGGGCGCATTTCCGAATGATGGCTGGCACTCAAACTTGGAGTTTTTTACCATGGCATACCATTCTGCGTTCCAGCGCTCGTAGTCCACAACTTTCTCGCCGTTCTGCCAATATTCAACATGAGGGCCGTTTGAAACGATCCGAACACTGTTCCATTCACCCTGTGGATTCACATTTTGAGGCACTGCCGGCTTCATATCATAAAGAGCGCCGGATTCCTGTGATTCCGAGAGATCACCGTAGCCTTCCGCGTCAATAATCTGAAGCTCTATTCCAGACCAGTAGATTGCTACGCCGGGCTGTTCCACTACACTGTGAAAAACCCCGCTGTTTCCTCCCTCAGAAATCCACCACTCCAGCTCCAGTTCAAAATCTGTATACGCTTCTTTTGTGATGATGTCGCCGGCTCCGGCATTTTCTGCAGGACTGAAAACGAGTTCATTCCCCTCAATTTTCCATACTTCTGAGGGAAATTCATCGGAATTATATCCCCGCCAGTGTTCGGTAGATTCTCCGTCAAAAAGGATCACCCAATCCTGTTTTGATCCTTTCTCAGAATTATCCCGATCTGTTGCATAAGATTGTACAGTGACTGAACAGGCAAGGAATAGCCCTGCCAGCATGCAAATTATTTGTCGTATCATATCCTTTTCTTTTTTGGATTTTTCCCGGCTACTTTAGTTAACTCTTGAGGTGCTATCAGCAATAACTGATTGCACATCATGCCGTTCAACATATGCAATCGCCTGATAAATCTCACAGAATTTGCTATCAATCATATCATTTTGATAACATTCGCTCAGCCGGGTTGAGCAACCGCATGTTTCTATATAAGTTCGCAGATATGGAAACGAATGATATCAATCAGGAAAATCACAGGCTCAAAAAAGCTGCCAAATCAGTTCTTGCCGGTAACAGTACGGGGCAGTTTACCAAACCAACAAATAGTCTTTATCCTCATCAGTGGTCGTGGGATGCAGGTTTTATCGCCATGGGTTACGCTCACTACAATCAATCTGCTGCAGAACGTGATCTGCTCTACCTTTTTAACGGTCAGTGGGACAACGGTATGGTTCCTCATATTTTATTTGATGACAGGGGATTTGAAGACAAGTATTTTCCCGGCCCCTCTTTCTGGAAGACGGAAAAATCACCCAACGCCCCAAATTCCGTACGCACATCAGGAATCTGCCAGCCACCTATTCACGCTACGGCTGTAAACCATATTCTTCGAAATGCTCAGGATTGTGAGAGAGCCCTTAATTTTGCCAAAAACATCTATCCTAAACTTGCGGCCTGGCACCACTATCTGTACCGTGAGCGCGATAAAGAAGACGACGGACTTGTCTATATCCGGCACCCCTGGGAATCCGGACAGGATAATTCTCCGCTTTGGGATCCGATTTTAAGCCGGGTACAGATTAACCCTGAAACCCTGCCACCGTATAAACGCAGAGATTTAGGCCATGTTGATTCTGCTGAACGTCCCACAGACCTGGACTACGACCGCTATATCAGCCTCGTTGACTTTTTCAGACAGCGAAACTATGATGAAGACACCATCAGAGGAGACGAATGTCCCTTTTTGGTAGAGGATGTACTTTTTAATACGATTTTAGCGAAAGCAAACCGCGACCTTGGTGAGATTGCAAAGGTCATTGATGAGGATTCTGAAAAGTGGTTTAAATTGGCTGATCAAACGTCAAAAGCGATCGACCAAAAATTATGGTGCGAAGAAAAACAGTTCTACGTAAACTTCGACCTAAATCGAGACAGACAAATCCACGAGCGCGTACTGGCTGGATTTCTCCCCATATATGCAGGAGTTCCATCTGAAGAGAGGGCAGAGCGCCTATTCAACTACCTGAATACGCACTGCTTTTGCCATCTAGACGACATCTGTTACGCAGCACCATCTTATGACAGGAGCAGCCCCGAATATTCGGGGAGCAAGTACTGGAGAGGGCCCATTTGGATAAACCTCAACTGGATGCTCTGCATTGGCCTGGATAAATATGGCTACCACAAATATGCAGTTCGCATTATGAACTCAATTATTCAGCTTTCGGCCATGAGCGGTTTTCACGAGTATTTTGACCCCGATACAGGCAAGGGCTATGGATCGGATAATTTCTCCTGGACCGCATCTCTGCTTCTCGATGTCCTGTACACGCGGGATAAATCTTCAGCCAAAAATCAATAACTGATATTTACCGCCTGACCGGACTCTCATCCAGTTTACGAAGCCATATGTTTCGAAAACTCACTCTGTCACTGTGATCCTGCAGTTCAATGCCGTCCTCGCCGTGCATCGTATAGGATGGTGGGCCAATATATTCCGTACTGCCCTGAACTTCCGCCTTATGCTGTACCAGAACCCCATTCCAAAAAACTGTAACGTATGCTGGTTTCTCTACGCTGCCGTTTTCGCGAAATTCAGGGGCTTCAAATATGATGTTATAGCTATTCCACTCGCCGCGCGGACTGGCCACATTTGCATAAGGAACGTGCTGTTTGTAAATACTGGCGGCCATTCCGTTTGTGTACGTTTCATTTTCATACATATCCAAAACCTGCACTTCATACCTGCGCTGTAAAAAGACTCCGCTGTTTCCCCGGCCCTGCCCGTCGCCGTCGATAACTTCAGGCGATTTCCATTCAAGATAGAGCTGGACCGACCCGAAATTTTCTTTGGTAACAATGTTTCCGGCTCCGGGTTTCACGGTCATTGTGCCATCCTTCAGCTCCCACTCCACATCTCCGCCACGAACCGATTCCCATGCTGAGAAGCCTTCGCCATCAAACAGTACCATGGCATCAGACGGCGGTTCCTGAAATACCGGTGAGGATTCGATAATGGGTGGTACGGGCTCATAAAATTCTGTGTCTTCCGGTGTCCACTCTCTACTCTGGCTGCAGGCCGTTTGCACTATTATCAGCGGCAGCAGTATCAGCAACAATAATTCAGGGGTTATAACTTTACTCATAACTAATCTCATCTTTTTTTTCTCTGTTTCCATTTTTTATTTTAACTCCTCCTTAAAAACTACTTAATTCCCGGAGTTTTTAAATGGCTTTTTTTATTCAGATATCACCCGGTATACATTTTTATAACAACAAAGCTGACTTTGTTTTTGTATTTATTACGGAGAATTTCTGCTATTTTACGCATTCACAGTTTAAATCCTGAGTTTTTTACTTAAATATTGTAGAATTCGTTATGCCGAAACCGTTTAGTGCAGAGTTTTCCGTTCGCGACTACGAACTTGACACACAGGGTGTTGTTAATAACTCCACTTATCAAAACTATCTTGAACATGCCCGTCATCAGTTTCTCAAGCATATTGGACTGAATTTTAACCAATTGCACGAAGACGGAACCGACGCAATTGTCCATAAAGTAGAGCTTGAATACAAGCGTGCACTCAGAGGGGACGAACGCTTTGTTGTACGTACAACTGCCGAACAGCAGGGGCATGTGAGATTTGTCTTTTATCAAAATATTTATCGGTTACCAGAACAGGAACTTGTCCTGAAAGGAAAAGTCACCACGGCATTCATGAACAACGGCAGGGCAATTCGTCCACCAAAGGAGGTTACGATTGCTATTCAAGAATATAAGATGGAAGATATAAAATAGGCATCTGAAACCACCTCTTCGTCTTCACATTCCGTAGAACGATAGAAGAACTACAGAGGTTACCACATTCCGGACACTTCAATTTAAACTTAATTTTCTAACGTTATGAAAGTATATGTGAGCATCTTTCTTTTCATCTTTTCTATAACTGCCTGTGAAACGGCACCCGTTGAAACTGAGTCTGCAGATTACCCAAATGCCGAGCTTCTAATTGAGGCAGAAGATCTGAATGCCATCGCGTCGGAGGCGGGTGTTATCGTGATTGACGCCCGCGAAGAGCCCGGCGATACACTCGTGCCCGGCAGTGTGCATTTTGCAGCCCGGTCTGAACTTGCAGACCCCGATCATCCCATTGAACAGTATCTTATTGGCCCGGATACTTTCGAAACAAAAATGCAGGAAATCGGTTTGTCGGAAAACAGCCGTGTTTATATCTACGACAGTGGGAATCACCTCTCTTCGGCCAGACTTTTTTATGCACTTGAATACTATGGATTTGGTAATGCCGCCGTATTAAACGGGGGTATTCAGGGGTGGTTAGATGCGTCCCTGCCTTCTAGTGATCAGCATTCTAAAGCGGAACAAGGAGATTTTGAAGTGACCGTTAATGAGGCAGTAATGTGCGATTTTGAAACGGTGCTTGCGGCCTCAGCGAACGAAAACCAGGTTATCTTTGACGCGCGTTCTGCCGAAGAGTACAGTGGTGAGGAAGTGCGGGCAGAGCGGGGCGGACACATTCCAAATGCTGTTAACTTTGAATGGAATAAAGTACTTGAAAGCGAAGGGACGCCATACTACCTACCGGCAGACAGTATTCAAACGATGCTTAAGAATTTCGGAATTACACCCGATAAAGAGATTATCACTCATTGCCAGTCGAACGTAAGAGGCTCTCATGCTTATTTTACCCTCCGTTTAATGGGATATGATTCCGTACGTGCGTATGAGGGCTCATGGTTTGAGTATGGAAACAGGGAGGATGCAGTTATTGAGAACTAATCAATTGCATATACACTTATAAAGGGAAGGTATTGGGTATGGAATTTTCAGAAAAGCTAACCGTCACAGAAGATCAGATCAATCAGCTCGAGATGCATTCTGTAATTAATGTACTCTCCGTTATTATGGCTCAGCTTCAAGTCATTCAGCTAACAACAAGTTACCCCGAGCTTCTTGATTCGTCTATAAAAAATACTGAAAAAGTTATTGATGCTGCTCGTAAACAAGACCGTTTAGCGTTCAGTGAAGTTTCGCTTAATCAATTCAAAGAAGTAGTTTCATCAGCCTTGAAAAGGCTTAAAACTAAACAACCTGTTTTAAATGATGAATCGACTGTAGATGAATATATAGCCATTCTTAAAGATATTTTTGATGTGGCGGAAGTACGTATCAGTGAACTTAAAAGCAGATGGAATTCTCCCGATCAATGGGAGGTCTTCAAAACAGAAGAGTTCAGGAGTGATTTCAAGAAGTTTTTCCATGCCCTGGAAAAAAATAGCAAAGGCTCCTACCGGATCATCTACAATATTGCTGAGAAAGAGGAGAAAGATTATCTGATACAGTTTGAAGTAACAGGAGATAAAAATAATGAAATTTCTCTGCCCATCCTGTTGAAGGATATTATTCGCGATTTGATTGCAAACGCCCGAAAATATACGCCCCACGGGGGGCGCATTAACGTCGGTATCTCTCAAAAAGATGACGTGTTTAAGTTTGTTGTTGAAGATAGCGGATATGGGATTCCTGCAGATGAGCTTCCTGAAATTGTAGAATTTGGATACAGAGGCAGCAATGTAGAAAGCTCAATTAGAACTATGGGAGGCGGATTTGGACTGACAAAAGCACTCTATGTTACACAAAAATACGGGGGCAAACTGTGGATAGATTCTGTTCTAAACAAAGGCACAACGGTTACCCTGGAAATACCCCTTCAGAAAAATGCAGAACCCACCCACCAATGAGTTTGACACCCATTGATTTTAAGAGATTTTTGACATCACCGGGAATCGCCCACCAAACAGATAGCGCTCATGGTCTGGCTCACATACAGAGAGTGGTTAAAAATGCTGAACTGATTCTTAAAACAGAAGAGGCAGACAGCGAAATCGTGATTACTGCCGCCTGGCTTCACGACTGCGTAATACTTCCAAAAAATCATCCCGATCGTAAAAAAGCTTCCTTTTTGGCCGCCGAAAAAGCAAGCCGGTTTTTGAAGAGCACATCTTTCCCGGATATTAAAATTAAAGAAGTTGTGCATGCAATTGAAGCTCACAGTTTTTCAGCTGGAATTCCAGCACAAACAAAAGAGGCCTGCATAGTACAGGATGCCGACCGACTGGATGCCCTTGGCGCAATTGGAATTGCACGCTGCTTCTTAGTGGGAGGGTCTCTGAACCGGGCATTGTACAACCCAATAGATCCTTTTTGCATCGAAAGAGACCCAGACGACACAAAATGGAACATCGACCATTTTTATGAAAAGCTTTTAAAGCTGCCGCAGATAATGCATACACAATCCGCAAGAAAAGAGGCCCTGCGAAGAGCCGACTTTATGAAGGGATATCTTGAACGGTTAAAAGAAGAAATTGGATAACCGTCATATTCGGTATGCTATGGATATCCCTCTCCTAGGCTTTTTGCATATGCACATTAAAAACGGTTCCTTCACCAGGTGTGCTATCAAAACTTATTGAGCCTCCCTGCTTCTCCGCCAGTCCCTTGCATATTGAAAGCCCTAGTCCTGTTCCCTTTTCACCGTCTGTACCTTTGGAACCGGGATTAAACGCTTTAAAAACATTTTCTCTCTGCTTCTCATCCATCCCTTCGCCATTATCTATAACCTGGAGCTGTACGCCGTTTTCAGTTTCTCTTACATTTAACGTTACTTTCCCGGCACCATCTGCGCTCACAAACTTTATCGAGTTCGAAACAAGGTTTCTGAGTATCACAGACAGCAAATGCGGATCTGCAAGAGCCCTGCTGTTCTCCTGTACATTGTTGAGAACAACAACGTTTTTATTTCTGGCGGCCATGCTAAACTCTTCTTGAACGTTTTTAGCTGTTTGGTACAGGTTTATGGGCTCGACATCTGCTACTATTCCATCCCGCTGAGACTGCGCCCACTGAAGGTAGTTTGTAAGTGTATTGATACCGCTTTGCAGTTTTGCATCAATTTCGTCGAGCGCTTTGTTAATGTCTTTTCCTTTTAAAACATTTTCACGAATCAGATAAACAACCCCTTTGATGTTTGACAGTGGTGACCGCAAATCATGTGAAAGTACAGAGAGAAGTTTATCCTTTTCTTTGTTCACGCTGATTAACTCTTCGGTTTGGCTTCTGAGCTTGTTGTTCATCACTTTTTTATTTCGATAGAGCCAAACAGATATCATAAGTATTACCAAGAGCACCCCAAGCAGAGAAATCGTAATTTTAAAATTTCGCTGCTCAGCCTTCAGTGCTGTTTCTGCAAGCTCTCTGTTCTCCCTCTCGAGCCTCAGACCCAGTTCAACTTCCTGTTTTGCCAGCGCATTTTCTCTTTCCGTTTCAGCCAGACTATCGCGCATCGCTGTATAGCGTTTCAGGTACGGATAGGCGCTTAGTGTATCGCCCATCTTCTCATATGTCTCATGAAGATTTTTTACAGTTTCCCGTATCAGATCCTGCGCGCCAACTGATTCCGCAATCTCCAGGGCCTGTTCAAAAAGTTCAGAAGCCCGATCATTTTCTCCAAGATCTACATAAACATTAGCCATTCCATTTTGATTGTAAAATGCACCAATACCTATTCCATATTCCCTGCTCATTTCAAGTGACTTCTCAAACATATCAATGGCCCGGTCATATTCTTCCATTTCATCGTACAGCAACCCAAAATTATACAGCCCCTGAATTTCAGAAATAACGTTGTCCAGATCCTCAGAAATATCAAGCACCTTATTGTAGTTTTCCTCTGCTAAACCATATTTACCCCAGTTTTTATAGAGTATTCCAAAACTCATATGGTTTGTAATCTGGTTCCTGCGATTGTTGATCTTTTTGTTGAGATCAAGAGCCCTGAGCAGATACTCTTCTGCAAGCTCGTAATTTCCTGCCTTTTCATTTAATGATGCCAGGTTATCAAGTACAACTGCGATTACAAGTGTATCCTTGGCTTCTTCGGCCAGTTCAAGACTGGCGAGGTAACTATTTACAGCTTCCGGAATATCTCCCAGCGAACCGTAAGTGTTTCCCAGGTTTTGAGTTATTCCCATTACCATGCGGTCTTCGCCCCTCTCCTCAGCAAGATCCCTCATCTGAAGGTACAATTGGAGTGATTCGCTATATTTTCCTACACGATTGTAAGCCGTGCCAAGTATATT
>Ga0102937_1000470_pt1 | contig 18030 bp, 13 predicted proteins | sample SalPonR2_B_D1_MG_FD_78213 | JGI IMG/M metagenome (GOLD analysis project Ga0102937, IMG submission 78213) | Salt pond soil microbial communities from South San Francisco under conditions of wetland restoration - Salt Pond MetaG R2_B_D1_MG | ecosystem: Environmental > Aquatic > Marine > Intertidal... | reverse complement strand
TTCCTGAAAGAGGTGTTGTAGGACTGTTCAAATATTTACGATAAGAACCATGATAAGCCACTTTGATTCAGTTCAGGGTGGCTTTTTTTGTGTATAGGGAAGTTGAACCTATGTTAATTCATGTAGGTAATTGCATCGATTTTTTTAGAAAGAGAAGGCTGAAAGCCTGACATAACCCAGCTTGGGGGCAGCGCCCCAAGAAAAAAGGTTCAAGAAGTAAGATAGCAGGCTGTAAGCCTGCAACAGGGGTACTTCCCCAAAAACACAAAACCCTACCAAGATCGATCAACATCGCCATTGGTATCATATAAACGGTTCAAAAATATCGATTTTATTTAATGGACAATTTTGATTTATTGCTGTAACAAATGATGAGGGAAACTATCCTGAATATATCAAACAACTTAAAAGACAGAGGAAACAATATGAAAAAGCTAACGAGTCTGCTGATTGTTCTATTTATGACAGCAGCTATGGTACAACAAGCGAATGCACAGAGTCCGGTAAGCTTCGGGCTGAAAGCGGGAATGAATATTTCGAACTTTAGCGGTTCAGATTTTGAATATGATGCCAAAACCGGAGTCATGGTGGGTGCTACACTGGATATATCTCTTCCGGCTATACCTTTCGGTATTGTAAGTGGCGTAAACTACACTCAAAAAGGTGCCAAAGTTGAAGATCAAGGAGCATCCGGTAAAGTTAAACTCGACTATATTGAAGTTCCGGTGATGGCTAAGTTCCAGTTAGGCCCTCCCGGACCAATCACTCCTCATTTTTTAATCGGTCCATATATCGGTTTTAACATGAATGCAGAAGCGGAGTTTGATGACGGCGAGTTTTTTGTTGGCGGTGATATCAGTGATTTTACCAAAAGCACTGAGTTTGGTGGAGTTGCAGCTGTTGGACTCGACTTTAGTTTGGGAATAACAAAATTGAATGCACAGGCCAGGTATAGTTATGGTTTTACATCCGTTTTTGAAGATGATTCTGATGATGGTGAAAAAAATGCCGTATTATCGATTGCGGTTGGCATCTTGTTTTAAAGATTGAATAAGTTGTTTTAACTGAAAGCCTCGAAATGAACTTCGAGGCTTTTTTTCTCAAATACATATTCAGACTTTTGCTACTTTTTTAAATGAATTTATGATCAGCAAGCTGCTATACCTGAACTGGAAACTCTTTTTGTCGAAACTGACCACGTTTCAGACCATTTTGCTGATAGGATACAGTCTCTTTCTATTCGTGATGCTGGTCAATTTAATGGGTACGGCATTGGTTGTGGTTTTTCTCGACTCCACATCTGAAATTGCGGTTGAACTTCCCTGGCTTACGCCGGAAATTCATGAGCTTATTATTCTCGTTTTTGCCAATGTGTTTTGGATTATGCACTTTTCGTTTACAAGCACTCGCTTGTTGAACATGGAGGAGAACAGGAAATTGCTCGCCCTGGGATATCCGGCCGGTAAACTCTCCTGGCATCTGAATCTGATGGCGCTATACCATCCTGTGAATATGATTTATAACATCACCTGGCTGGTTTTTCTATCACTTCAGATCAACAGTGGGTGGAATATTCCCATTCTTGTTACGGCCGTACTGCTCAATTACGGTATGATTTTTTCCATAAAACATCGCTTTTTAAGAATGGTTGAAAAGCGATTCAGAATCATTGTATTCAGTTTTATCTTTGTTGTTTTTGGTGTCATTTCACTACTCACTATTTTTTCTCGTCGCCCTGAATCGGTGATCGGCCAATTCGCTGAACAGTTCACCGGATTTACAGAATTCTTCTATTGGCTGCCGGGTGGATTACTGCTTCAATCTGCATCATATTCACATGAACTGCTCTTAACAGGGGTTTTGTTTGGATTTATGTTTGTTCTGACTTTCCTGATTTTTCGTGATCACTTCTATAAAACGAAAGAAGGTTTGATGAAACCCGCAGCTATAAAGTTTAGGAAAGAAGCGGGTTCACTTCAGAGATTTCTAAAAAAATGGCTGGGACATAATGCCGGAAAGTATTACTACTATGTGATGACTCACCCATACAATAAGCTTCAGGTTTTTGCGATCGCTTTGATCCCGTTAGTCTATATCCCGCTGCTTCTGCTTGTTGATTTTGGAGTAATTTCAACAATTTTGATAACAACCATGCTCGCGGCTATTCCGGTAGCCCTGCTTGGCATGGTGATGGCCAATATGTTCGGGTACGAACACCGGGAGTTTCTTTTACATCTTCAGATGCCGGTCTCTTTTGAGAGACAACTGAAAGAGCGTTTTCTGGGAATTATTACCGTACCGCTCTTTATTTTTTACGCCATAACAATTTTTGAGCTGACCTATTTGCCACAACTGGGAACGGTTTTTTCTATCTACATTGCCAATACTTTCTTTTTTCTATGTTTTATGATCATTTTTTTATGGAGCTCATTTTACCAGTATCAGCAGGCGAGCTATAGCTCATTTAGTTTTAAGCACCCGGTTATTCCACAAAAAGTGACTTTTACGATGTCATCCGCGATATTCATCCTTGGCTATTCGGTATTTGTGCCCCTGGGTGAGTGGCAGCCCTATCGATTGTGGGTTATGTTTGCTCTAATCGGGGCAATTGCACTCTATTTATGGCTAAACTTTGATCTATTATCTAAAGCGTTTAAGAGTAAAATTTTGCATCAGCTCTGGAGTGACTATTAACAGAGCGTATATATCTACTCAAGGAAGTTTATGACGAAACTTTTTTTTGAACTAAACAGTAAATTGTGGTGGCGCTCGCTTCGCGGGGTTGAGATAGGAGCTATTGCATTCTATTCCATCTTTCTGCTTTTCATATTTGGGCAGTTTGTAGGGGTGGCATTTACGCTTATTTTTGTATCAGACCACGCTGTTGTACAGCAGGAGTATCCATGGTTTACGGAAGACGTTCAATTTCTGGTGCATTTGGCATTTATAAACCTGGTGTGGTTCTCACAGCTTTTCTACACGAAAATCAGCAGACTGCGCCTTAATGATAACCGTAAACTGCTGGCTCTGGGCATGCCTCTCAGTCGGTTGATTAACTATATGAACATTGCCGGGTTTCTACATCCCGTAAATTTGATGTTCAACCTATTCTGGTTTGTTTATCTGGGACTAATGGCGTCAACTTTGTTTCAGGCGGTTATGGTTTCCATTTTGATTGTACTGAACTATGGATTGATCAACGCCATTAAATGGAGATTTAAAAGATTTACATCAGAAAGCTCCAAGTGGTTAAATGGGTTGTTGGGGCTGATAGTGATGATACTTCTTCTGTTTTTGGTTCAGCTGGATTTAACCAGATATATTACCCAGCCTGATGTTTGGGCTGCATCTGTCAACGAGTGGCTTATCTATTCACCGGGCATGATTTTTTACTCAGCAGCGGTATGGATTCCGGGTGAGATCGTCTTTTTGGTGGTCTTCATTACATTTATGATCTGCGGGTTTGTCCTCCAAAGAGATCTGTATCTGCAAACCAGGGAGGCTCTTCTCACACCGATTGCCAGTGATTCATCTGAAGACCATACAAATGGAATTCGCTTTTTTATAAAGTGGCTTGGAAATCAGGGGGGGAAGTTTTTCTACTCCGTCTGGAAACATCCGTTCAGTAAAACTCAAATTCTGCTCACCTACTTTTTTGTTATCCCATATATTGTATTTATCTCGGTAGGTAACGAAACCGGCGGATTTATGACATCGGTATTTCTGGCGCTCATCCCGGTTATCTTTTTAATGGTTATGATGGCTAATATGTATGGGTTTGAAAACAGAGAACTGCTGCTTACCCTGCAAGCTCCGGTCAATAGAAATGAGATCATAACAGAGCGTTTGCTGGCATCTTTTAAAATCACTTTAATCGGATTGGTTTCTGTACTGATCTTTATTCCGTTTCTCTATCAGTCGGTAGCAACTATGATTCAGGTCTTTTTGGGAGTAACATTCATCACGTTGGTTTTTTCGCACTACGTTTTTAAAAGCTCTATGAATAATTACAAAAAGATCGAAGATGTAAGCCTGATGTCGGTTTCAAATCCGGTTGTACCTGCTTCGGTGAATTTTACCGGCATGTTTATAGTACTTATTTTAGGTGCTTTTACATTTCCCGTTTACGAAAGTGCACAACTGATTCATATTGCTGCAATTGGAGTCGGAAATGTTGTTCTTTTGTTTATGTACATTAAAAAAATGAAGAGCGTATCCGTCGCCTTCAATAAAAAAGTTATCCCCCATTTATGGAACGAGCTGTAATCATTGAAAAATTGACGAAATCGTATGACAAAGAACCGGTTTTAATAGACCTGGATCTGGAAGTGCCCACCGGTACGATATTTGGACTTATAGGGCCAAATGGAGCGGGTAAAAGCACGTTGATTGGAATTTTGACGGGCTTACTGGACTACAATCAGGGATCGATTATCATCAATGGATTGAGCTACAACACGTCGAACGAGATAGAAATTAAAAAGGACGTAGCGTCGGTTTTGCAACCTCCACTTCTGTTTGAGAATTTTACTTCTCACGAGTTTGTAACCTATGTTTGTGAAATGTACAGTATTCCGGTTCACGGGTTGAACGAAAAAATCGACTCACTGTTCGATTACTTTGAAATCACTGAGTTTAAACACGTAAAGACGAAACAGCTCTCTTCAGGAAGCCGTAAAAAACTGGCTTTTTGCGCTGCCATTTTAACAGATCCAAAACTGCTGTTTCTGGATGAACCTTTTGAAAGTGTGGATGTGATATCTATTGGCAGGATGAAGAACGTAATCCGGAAGCTAAAGCAGAAGGGAACCACCATCTTTATTACCAGCCATATTCTGGAAGTGGTAGAAAATCTTTGCGACGATATTGCAATACTACATAAAGGTAAAATATTAGCTTACCTCGATTCAGCAACCCGAAAAGAGCTGGAGAAGAACTCCAACCTGAGTGAAATTTTTGAACAGTATGTGGAATCGGGAAGCAGGGGAGATGAACTTCTTAGCTGGCTTTAAGCTCAGAAATATCGACCGTTCTTTTTCCGGTTCGGATTAATGTAAGGCTGTTTAATACAAAAAGAGCACCTGCAATGGCAGTCACATAAAATGTACCTTCGAGGCTTATGTACATGTAAACCAACCCTAAAACGTAGGGTCCCAAAGCTTGCCCAAACCTCATTACCATCCAGTTTACAGATAAAAATGCCGCTCGAAATTCTTTAGGTGCGTAGCCTGTAAGTAGATTTAAAATACTTGGAATATTCATCCCCTGAGCTACTCCAAAAAGGGAAATGGGAAGAATGAAATACCAAATATTATCAATCATAGGTATCATCAAAAAGATGACCGTATAGAGGATTGCAGCTGCAGCAATCAGATTTTTTTCACTAAATCGCTTGGTTAATTTTCCGAGTTGTGCCGATGTAATGGCTGTGACCAAAGAAGACCCCGATAGGATAATACCGATGGCCAATGAGCTTTTTTCGAACTTCTCATCCAGCAGTATGGTAAAAAAGGTAATGTAACCGCCATACAGAATGATGAATGTGAGAAACATGCCAATAAATAGTCCAAGCACCATTTTAGACATTAGTGCCGATTTGATCTCTTTGAGGTATAAATTAATACCCAATCCATTTTTCTCGGATTCCTGAGTTAGAAAGAAGAGAGCAAACAGTCCAACCGGAATGGCAAGCAATGTGAGGAAAAAGGGGTAATGCCATCCCAAAACGGCAAGGGCGCCGCCAATAGCAGGATACATCGCAGTGCCAATACTCAATACACTCCCGTTATATCCCATAACCGAAGCACGCCGGTTGCCTGAATATAGATCTCCGATCAGGGTTAAATTGAGTACGCCAAGTGCGGCACTTCCTACTCCCTGAAATGCACGAAACAGAAGAAGCTGATCGAATGAGGTGGCAAAAGCACAGGCTGTGCCGGCAATCCCAAACAGAAATAGTGAAGGAATCAGGATGACTTTACGGTTGTATCGGTCAGCGAGAATCCCAAAAATGGGCGTAAAAATTATACCCGGAAGGGTAAAAAAGGTGATGAGTAGACCGATTTCTGCAGACGTAACATCTAATGAGCGGGCTATAGTAGGAAATGCCGGCGCTATACTGGATACCCCCATAACCGATGTGAGTGTGACTCCAAAAATGATGTAAAGGTTTACATCACTAAACAGGCCTCGATTTTGTTCTTTTGTACTCAAAAAAGTTGTTAATTTATAAATTTACCTTTCTGCTGTCCGATAATCAGAGGGGGTAAAAATAGTTTATTTATCAGAGAATAGAAGAAAACGTTTGCAATCGTTTTCGTTCATAAAGAGATAGTTCTAAATTTGTAATACAATTATTTGTTAAAATTGTTACCATCAAGTGGTCAGAACTGAAATTCATTAATTGGAAGAGTAGTGCTAATAAAAGACAGAGTTCTAAACGAAGTAGGAAGTAACCAGTACACCATTAAGTTTGCCAACACAGAAGCAGAGGTCGATGCTGCAATGCGGCTCAGGTATAAGGTTTTCAATGAAGAGCTTGCCAGGGAATTTGAATTTGATGCCGGCAGAGATAAAGATCAATATGACGACCAGTGCCATCACTTAATTGTTATAGACAATAAAAGTGAAGAAATTATAGGCACTTACCGAATGCAGTCTTTTGAACAAGCCAGCAAAGGAAATGGCTTTACCAGTGCCGTACGTTTTAATTTAAATGAACTGCCTGATGACGTTCTGAAAAACGCCGTTGAAGTGGGACGCGCCTGTATAAGTAAAGAGCACAGAAGTGGTCGGGTTCTGTTTCTATTGTGGAAAGGATTTGCCGGATATCTCGAGCATTTCAACAAACGCTACCTATTTGGCTATGCAGCATTGGACACCAACAATATGAGGGTAGCCCAAAACACGTTGGATTATTTAAAAAAGGAGGGACATATTCACCCCGACTTTTATATCGAACCGAAAGAAGAGTATTTACCGGAAGAAAGTCAGTTTAAAGAAGATACGGAGGAGTACGAAATTCCACCTCTTTTTAAAAACTATCTTGATGTAGGGTCCAAGGTCATAGCCGGCCCATCGTACGATAAAAAGCTCGATCTGATCCATTTTATGATTCTTCTGGATGTTGAAGAGATTTCGGATCGAACCCGGAAAATGTTTTTTGGGTAATATTTCCGCTTATAAAAGCAGACTAAAAAACCATTATGAGAACATTTATAGCATCGGTAAAAATATTTTTTCTCATTGTTTATACACTCTCTCTTTATTTGGTTTATTTAGCGGTATTTGCCCTGATATGGCTTTTTAAACTACCCTATGAGCCTTTACGGAATTTGTATATGTATTTATGGTCGAAGGGGATGTGTGTGGTTTTGAATATCAGGGTTGAAACGGAAGGAGAACCGCCACAGGCTCCATTTTTCCTGGTATCAAATCATCTCAGCTACATCGATATTATTCCACTTTATCTGAACCTGAAATGCACCTTTGTGGCAAAGAAAGAGGTCAGATCCTGGCCTTTGTTAGGGTTTATGGTAAAAACAATGGGAGTGATATTTATTGATCGTTCTAGAAAGCGCGACGTAACCCGGGTGAATGAAATTCTTTCAAAAAGTTTGAACAGATATCAGGGAATTATTCTTTTTCCTGAAGGAACAACATCGGGTGGTGAGGAGTTGCTGTCTTTCCGACCGTCGTTGCTGGATTATCCTGCCACCGAAGAGATACCGGTCTATTATTCCACGATAAACTATAGAACAGCTGAGGAGAAGGGAGATACTTCTGCAAATAAAAGTGTCTGTTTTTATGGGGCAAGAGATCCTTTTCATAAGCATGTTCTAAAGCTTGCAAAAAACAGACGTATAGATTGCAAGATTCGTTTTTGCAGTGAACCGGTTCAATGCGGCGACCGTAAAGAACTGGCTCAAAAACTCCATTCGAAGATGAGCAGAATATTTGAGCCAACAAGTTGATAAAAATAGGCTGCTAGTCTGCCAATAACTTATCGATCAGCTTTCTGCGTTTCTTGGAGATGCCAATGACAACGGTGGGCACGACAAACAAGGTTAAGATTGTAGCAAATGCCAAGCCGCCAATAACAGATCTGGCAAGCGGGCTCCAGGTTTCAGAGCCGGCTCCAAACTCGAGTGCCAAGGGGATCATGGAACAAATAGTTGTTAATGCCGTGAGCAATATAGGTCGCATTCTACGCTTACAAGCCAGTAAAAATTGATCGGCATAATCGATTTGATCTTCCTTACCCCTGGTATTCATGTGAATAAAATCGAGCAGTACAATACCGTTGTTCACTACAATTCCTACAAGTATGACAATACCGATGTATGCGGGAACGCTTAATGGAGTGGATGTTATGGATAGAAACACAAGTGAACCAAAAAACGCGAGTGGCACAGAAAACATAACAATAAAGGGGTCACGCAGATTTTCAAATAATGATGCCATAACCATGTATGTAAGTATGAGCGCCATCAGCAGCGCAATGAGGATTTCACTGCTGCTCTCTTGCTGCGAAAAAATGGATCCAGTAAATTCATAACGATACCCATCCGGTAGCAAAACTTCATTATCAAAAACGCTGATTACACGTTCACGATACTCTTCGAGATCACCGCGCACCATCACCATAACATCAAGCAGGGTTTCCCTGTCGCGCCGGGTGATCGTGCTAAGACCCTCCTCAACCCGAAATTCTCCCAGTCCTGTAACAGGAATTCGCTGATCTTCCACCTGTGCCAGCTCCATGTTAAAAAGATCTGTTCGGTCTTGAAACTGTTCCCTCACATTCCGTACCTGGATCGGAATTTCCCGGCCTTCGTCCCGGAAAAAACCTGCCCGTGTTCCTCTGGCCTGTGTTCCAAGCTCTGTTGCAATCGCCGTGGAAGAGAAGCCTGTTCTAGTTATTCGGTTACGGTCAAGCTCATATACCAGCTCGGGTGCAGGTCGTGCACGCCGATTGCTTACAGACATAACGTTTGGATCACCGCTAAGTGCCTCTTCAATTTCCAGAGTAATACGCTGAAGAACTTCCACATCAGGTCCTATTAGACTAATCCGAATTCCGCGACCTGAAAAACCACGTCCGGTTGGAATTCCGCCGCTGCCGCCCAGGTTAGCGATCTCAACATTTACCTGATCATCTTTAATCAGATTCTGAAGACGTGAGGCAATTTCTGTTGTAGTCTCTTCCCGTTCATGCTCATCTACAAGTGTAATGCTCAGAGTTCCGCCGTTTTCAATTGTGCTCCAGCCTCTTCTTCCGATGTTGTTAATGACAGTTTTTACGTCAGGCTCAGCCAAAAGAAGATCCGTTTGATCCCTCATTTCACTGGCTGTTGTAGCAAGCTTGGTGCCCGCAGGAAGTTCTATCCGAAGATCGAACTGGCCTTCATCTGTTTCCGGAAAAAATTCTTTCTGAATATTTCCAAACAGAAAATAAGAACCGATAACAATTCCTGTTATGCCGAGAGCCACTAAATATTTTCTGGATAAAATCCATTCCAGAGCCGAAGCATAATTTTTTTCAAGAGATTTAATCGCACCCAGCATTACGCTCTTTCTGGCAAACTCTTCTCTATTCAGGAGGAGAGAGGCCAATACGGGAATCAATACAATGGAAGCTATAAATGAAAAGGCGATAGAGATGGAAATTGTAAGTGCCAGGTCTTTAGCAACAGTAGCCTGGAATCCGCTCAGGCCGAGGATTGGAATAAAGACAGCAATGGTTGTGAGGGTTGATCCCAGGAGTGCTCCCCCAACTTCGTTCGTTCCGGACAGTGCAGCCTCAAATCTTGATTTTCCTTTTTCCAGCTGTATAGCAATGCTTTCTGAGACCACAATGGAGTTGTCCACAAGAAGTCCGATGGCTAGCGCCAGGCCGGTAATTGAAATAATATTAAGTGTGATATCCAAAGCATACATGGCAGCAAATGTCGCTGTAAGCGATACGGGAATACTCATTGCAACCACAAAGGCGATTCTCCAGCCACCCATAAAAATGAGAAGGATAATAATCACAACAACCAGCGCAATCAGAGCAGACTGTGCAAGATTTGATATTGAATCCTCAATGAATTCTCCTTCATTGTTCAGTACCTGCATCGTTACGCTTGCCGGCAGGTTTGGCATAAATTCGGTCATTGTCTCCTGTACAGCGCTCGTTACATCGAGTGTATTTGCGTCCGATTGCTTTTGAACATCGACCGTAACACTGTTTTTGCCATTGATCTCGACAATATTGGTGATCTCCTCAAAATCGTCGCGAACATTTGCAACGTTCTGAACCCGTATCGGCATTCCGTTATTCGTCGAAATAATTGTCTGTGCGATCTCATCAACATCCACGTACATCGACTGCGCCCGTATGCTGTAGCTTATTCTATTGGCAACAAGGCTGCCTACGGGCTGTTGGATATTATTGCTGCGAATTGCGTTCACCACCTGCCCGGGAAGCAGATTATGAAGTGCCATTTTTTCAGGGATTAAATCCACATAAATATTGCGGTCCAAGCCACCGCGTGTGTCTGCTGAAGCTACGCCTGGAATACGTTCAAACCTTGGTTCTATGAATTCTGTAGAAAGCTGGCGAAGCTCATCCAGCCCCAGGACGTCCGACTCTACGCTGAGGCGCATGACGGGTGCACGGTCCGGATCAAACTGGAAAATAAATGGATCACTGGCCTCCTCAGGAAGTTCATCCCGTATACGCTCTACAGCTTCACGAACTTTTTGTTCAGTAACCATGATGTCCGTCCCCTGCTGAAGCCTCAAAACCATAAACGCACCACCCTGACGGACATTGGAATCCAAGGATTCTACCCCTTCAACTCCCATCACCACTGCCTCTATGGGTTCTACAACAAGCCTTAGCATATCATCAGGAGCTACATTCGAGTAATTAATAGAAACGGCCATTACCGGAATGTCGAAACTTGGATAGAGCGTTACTTTAAGATTTGATAACGAAAACACACCAAATCCAATTACAAGAAGCGACATCATGATCGCGGTGACCGGTCGTTTTAGTATACGCTCTGTAATGTTAAGTTTTTTCATATTGGCGGTGTATTAACGATTCAAAATCAGCCATTCAACGATTAATCATTGCTCAGGGGGTCTTCTTTATGTACAGCATCAAATCCGGCTTTCTCTACAAACGAATTTATTATGTAATACATACATGGAACTGCAAAAAGCATCAATAAGGTCGACATAAATAACCCACCGATCACTGCACGCGCCATTGGACTCCAGGTTTCTGCTCCGGCTCCAAGCTGAAGGGCCAGGGGCACCATTGCCAGAATTGTAGTCAGTGCCGTCATTAAGATAGGTCTTAATCTTCGGCTTGCTCCGTTCACAATCGCATCGAATCGGGATTGGCCCCTCGACTGCAAAATTTTGATGTAGTCGATCATAACAATACCGTTATTCACAACGATGCCTGTAAGCAGCACCAAGCCAACCATTGCTGTTACGCTTACTGGAGTTGATGTAATCCAGAGCATGAGCAGCACACCGGTAAGAGCCAGCGGGATTGTTACAATAATAATCAGCGGCTCAACAAGGCTCTCAAACTGCGAAGCCATGACCATATATGTGAGTATTCCCGCGATTAGGAATGCAATCATCAGAAACCCAAACGATTCTTGCTGTTCTTCGGATGAACCGCCAAGTTCATATCGGTACCCTTCGGGCCAATTTATACCCGATAGTGCCGCATTTACTTCTTCTGATGCCGTTTTTAGATCAAGAGCTCCCAGTTCGGCTTCCAGCTCCACCATTCTTTCCTGGTTAATTCGGATAATATTTGATGGGCCGTTATATCGGTTAATAGTTGCAAGATTTTTAAGAGGCATCCATTCGCCGGTCGGGGTTTGAATTTGGAGATCCTGAAGTGCTGTTGACTGTGCCCGCTCAATAGGATCGACCTCAACCAATACCTCAAACTCAATTCCCTGATCCACAAAAGTGGTTGCAATGTCGCCTTGTACCGAATTACTGAGGGCTGTTGCAACTTGCGATGTTGTCATGCCAACGCGTGATATTCGCTCCCTGTCCATTTCAACGCGAAGTTCGGGCCGTCCCTGGTCTGCAGAGCTAAATACGCTCACAATACCGTCGATATCCCGAATATTTGCCATTGCCTGCTCCGCAAGGGCTTTTTTTACATCCTGGTCAAAACCATAGATTTGAACAATCAGACCTGTCTCGCCATCGGGGCTGAGTGGATCCTCTCGTACTTGCCGGATATTTGCCCCGGGTACAACTGTCAGTGCCTCCAGAATCGAGGTGGTTATTTCTTGCTGAGACTGCGACCTTTCATCAACCGGTACCAGCTCAATACGAACTCTACCCTGATTTCCACCGGGATTATCAGCGCCTTCAATACCTGTTTTATCTCCATAATCCGAAACAACGAGTCTCGCCTCGGGGATCTCTTCATTCACGATGGCTTCCACCTGTGCAATAGTACGCTCCAGCTCAATAAGACTCACGCCGGGTTCCCGCTGTACATCCAAAATAATGAAGTTTTCATCTACCTCTGGAAAAAACTCTCCTCCAAGCAGATAAAACATCGGCAAGCTGGCGAGAAGCAACCCAAAAGCACCGGCAATCACCCATCCGCTGCTTCCTAGCGCACGATCAAGTGTTCGCTTATAAGCGTGCTCAAGTTGATCAAATTTACGACTGAGCCAAGGAGCCACTCTATCTGCAAAAAGAGATTTTGTTGATTTGGCAATAAATGCCCAAAGCTTCAAAATGGGCCAAACAATTACATAAAGAACAAACATTGGCAGTGAGAGAACCCTTGTAGCGATGTTTTGCCGTCGCCATACCAAAATTTTATTCAGCAGATTTCTGGCTGGGTCTTTCTTGTCTGAAGTGATCAGGTCTGATTCGAATATTCTGGAGCTCAGAACGGGGATGAGCGTGATAGCAACCAGGACGGATACAATCAGTGCAAATGAGATAGTAAGAGCCATATCGCGAAATAGCAGACCGGCAATTCCGGGTACAAAGAGAATCGGCAGAAATACTACAAGTGTTGTGATCGTTGATACAATAACGGGAGAGGAAACCTCCTGTGCTCCCATCGTTGCGGCCTCCTTCCCATCGGATCCGTCTTCCTTAAACCGAAATATATTTTCCAGTACAACTACTGCATTATCCACTACAAGACCTACGGCAAGCGTAAGTCCCGAGAGCGAAATAATATTCAGACTCACATTTGAAAAATCCATAATGCTGAACGTGGCAATGATTGAAATCGGAATGGTGATTGCCACAATAAGTGCCGAACGTCCGCTTCGCAGAAAAAGAAGCAACATAACCACTACCAATAATACCGCCTGCAATCCGGTAAAAACCAGATTTTCTATCGACATGCTGATGAAATCGGCGCGGTTTGTTAATACTTCAAGAGACACATCCCCCGGCAGCACATTCCGAATATCATCTAAAGTTGCCACTACACCCCCGGCGGAAGTAACAACATTGCTGTCACTCTGCTTATAAATATTCATGATAACCCCATCATTTCCCTGAACGCGCACGTTACCAATAGGCTGGGCAATGCCATCTTCAACAGATGCGACATTCTTTAGATAGATAGGGTTTCCGGCCTCAGTCGTGGAGACAATACTGTTTCGAATCTGCTCAATGTTTCTAAAATCGCCAATGGTTCGAAGCGAAAATACGGTTTCCCCTTCCGTAAGTTCTCCGGCAGGGACTTGCACATTTTCCTGTCTGAGCCGGTTTGATATATCGGAGACATCGAGGTCGAACGTTCTCATCTGTGCATTATTCAGCCGCACATTGATTTGCCTGTCAAATCCACCCGCCGTTTCCGCAGATGCAATTCCCTCAATACGTTCTATTCGCTGTTCTATTTGCCGGGTAGCCAATGTTCGAAGCTCCCGTGGACTTCGTGTTGATGAAGTAAGTGCTAAAACCAGGATGGGTTCATCATTGGGGTCGTAGGAAAATACAATCGGCTGATCAACATCATCGGGCAGCCCGCGCCGGATCATATCCAAACGTTTCCGAACTTCAGTTTCTGCAACAAACAGATCTGTTCCCCAATTGAAATTTAATTTCACAACGGATGCGCCCTGGCTGGAAAGTGAACGAACTCTTCGGACACCTGAAATACTGCCAACCTGTTCTTCAATCTGCCGCGTAATCAACGTTTCAATGTCTTCTGGAGCTACGCCCTCATAAGTACTGTAAACAGTAATTGTGGGGAAAGAGACATCAGGGTAAAGGTTTAGTCTCAAGTTGTTCAGCCCATACAGACCAAACCCAATCAGTATAATACTGATCATCATAAACGTGATAGGCCGCTGGACCGCTAATTTTGGGAGATTTTTCATAAAGCCGTAAACCGATTAATTATTGCTTCCCTGACTCGGGTTTTCGGTCATTTGGTCAGGCCCATCACTGTCTGTGCTGTCTGCATTGGCAGTAGACTCCTCATCCGACACGTTCATGCTTCCTGCTTGTGGGGTGCGGCTGTTTTGGCCGCTTCTTGTCTGAACCGACTGCGATCCGGGTCTGCTGCCGGCTACTTGTACGGGCCTGCCATCCTCCAGGCTATTCTGTCCGGTAATAATCAATTGATCACCTTCATTCAGGCCGCTCAATATTTCTATCCTGTCGCCCTGCTCAATGCCAAGGTCAAGCTCTCGGCGGACAGCAATCGAGTCACCCTGCACCACAAATGCTGAATATGATCGCTCCAGTTCTATTGTGCCTGTTTCGGGTTCTATGTATGTATCAACTTTTTCAACCAAGGCAGAACGAGGTATTACAATCGTATTTTCACGTGTTTCTAGAATAATTCGAGACTGCAACAAGGCCCCCTGGTATACGGATCCTCGCGACTCTGTGAGCGAGATTACAACCTCTCCAAGACCCGTGGTTTCATCCAGCTGAGCGCTCTTTCTAGACACCACACCTTCTGCAATCTCTGACCCTCTGCTCGACAACGACATTTTTACCTGCTGGCCAACCTGAACCTGCTCCCAGTCTTGAAGAGGTAAAAATACTCGGGTCTCGAAGCCCACAAGGTTAGCCACCTCGAATGCAGCTTGCCCGGACGTTGCCACATCACCTTCTGCAATATTTCGGCTTAGAACCACCCCGTTTACGGGTGACGTAATCTTTGTATTCTCCAAATTCTCCATGCTTTGCGACAGGGCGGCTTTCGAAGATTCGTATTGAGCCTTACTGTTTAGAAAAGTAGCGCGAATGTCATCAAATTCTGATCGGCTGATCAAATCCCGTTCAAAAAGTTCTCGCTGTCGTTCCAGCTGCGTGCTATCTCTTTCAAACGAAGCTTGGGCTTGCCGAATCTGTGCTCGGGCCTGTTCAACGGTCTCACGAAACGGCACGTCATAGATCTCAGCCATAACCTGGCCTCGTGAGACATTATCCCCGAGATCAACAAGAATATTTGTAACTCTGTTTGATACCTGAGGCGTGATCGCTACAACATCCTGCGGTCGCACGGTACCGTATGCCTGTACTTGTCTTGATATTTCTGCTCTGAGAACGGGAGTTGCTTCTACACTGGTTGGCTGACCTCCCCTAAAATTACCAAAACCACCACCCGGACCTGCTCCCTCGCTTCCATTGTCATCGCTCCCGCAAGACGAAAGCGACAGTATCATAAAGACCGATAAAAGCGCAAAAAGAGATTTTTTCAAAATATGTACCATTAGTTGTTTCTTGATAGTATTAAGGCGTATAACTATTTAATGCAATCCTCAGTTCATTCAGGATTACAATGGATTCTGAACATTGGCTCAGAAAGTAACCCATATCACACATAAGTGTAATGCACGTTCACAACATTTATCCACCTGGACGTTCTATTTAAAAACTTATTACAACCTGTTGATTTAACCAGCCATCGGTATAAACAAATTCTGAGATAGGCGTTTGACGTAATCAAACTCAATTTGTTTGTTCGGTTTTCAAAAGTTTTATCCCATTTACGATTTTTAACGTAACCATGTGTACATAGCTAAGATAGACTACATTTCCACGCATTAGGATAAATTTTGATCAACCTGTAGAAACTGCAATGGTTAAAAAATATGCTTCAACTCATCACAAATTCTTTCACAAAGTGTTTGCAGGTTCTGAGTTATGGCATCTTTTGTATGTGAGTCGATATCGAGCTCTCCAACAAATCGTTCTCCTTTCATGATAGGAACAACGATCTCGGATTTTACATGCAGACTGCATGCCAGATAGTTGTCTGCTTTACCTACATCCTGTACCACAAAAGTTTTTAAAGTATCAGCCGCCTGTCCACAAATTCCCTTACCAAATGGAATACGTGTGTGATCTGTATCTTCACCAACATAAGGCCCCAATTCCAACATGTTCTCCTCATCTTTGGCTACAAGATAGAATCCTGTCCAGTCGAACACATCGATCTCATTGTCTAAAAGCTCACAAATAGCTTGAAGTTTATCATCTCTATTTTTATCACTATTTATGATTGATTTTGCTTTACTTAAAACGTTTGGATGATCCATGATGAGTATAGTTTTATGGTTCTTAAATTTGGGTGAGTAAAGGTAACAATTATTTCATCTTCTCTGAATATTAGAAAGAATTTTTGGTATGCAATGGGATAAATCATTTTTATCTTTAGGGCTATGTTTGAATGGATACCTGATACAGTTACAGATGGAACGGCATCTCACTTTTTAACCTGGGGAGGACTACTGTTTGCAAGTTTTACGTCGCTTTTCTCCGTGGTGAACCCTCTCGCGGCCATGCCGTTATTTTTATCGTTAACAGATCGGTTTAGTGATGCTGAACGCGATCAGACAGCTTTGTGGGCCTCATTCTATATGTTTGGCGTACTTATCGTTTTTCTATTGATTGGTACATTTATACTCAGTTTTTTTGGAATTTCATTACCCGGAATCCGAATAGCCGGCGGGTTGATCATCATGCGGGCAGCTTACTCAATGTTAAATCCGGAGAAATCGGGAAGAAAACTGACAGAAGAGGATGAGAAAGCAGCGATGGAAAAAGAGGATATCTCGTTTAGCCCACTTGCTCTGCCGCTACTGTCGGGCCCCGGCAGCATTGCTGTTGTGATTGGATTTGCAACACAGGCTGAGAGTTTTTTCGACTATCTTATCAACGGCATTTCCATTTTCATGGTGGTTGTAGCAACCTATGGCCTGTTGAGGCTGGCACCTATATCAGCTAAATACATTGGGCATACCGGACTCAACGTCATGACTCGCCTGATGGGCTTTATCGCTTTGGCCATTAGCGTTCAATTTATTTTAAGTGGGATTGGCAGATACTTTGGGCTCGCATAATTGAACAGATGGAACAGCGACAGGCGCTTCAGCTTCTCTTCACCTACGATTTGTGGTGCACGCGCAAATTGCTTGATCATATAAATGAACACGCTCCATTCAAAAAAGATGTGGCCTGCCTCGCATTCCTGGCCCATATTGTAAATATTCAGGAAATCTGGTTTAGCAGAGTTATAAGCACTTCATTTAGCGAAACCGAAAAATGGGATGAGTATAAACCGGGAGAACTGCGCAAAAAAGCTAAAAAACTAAACAAGAAGTGGTTAGATCTGATTGGAGATCATGAAGTAGAACTGGAATCAGAAATAATCTTTTTTACTGAAAAAAGGGTTAAAAAGCGTGCTGTTTTAAAAGATATTTGCAAACATCTTGTTATTCACGGCGAATTTCATCGCGGTCAAATTTTACTTTTTCTCAGAAATTGTGATATTAAGCCGCCTATGATCGATTATTCTGCATATCGATCCGGTCCATGAAAGCGGATGCTTTCTTGTTAATAAAAACAAAACCAATGTGAGGTTCTGCTCTGGAATTTTTAGAACAACTTTTTGTCGATTTTGCCAATTATGCTTGGGGGACGCCGCTTCTGGTTTTACTTGTTGGCGGAGGAATATTTTTTCTCTTATTTAGTCGTTTTATGCCTTATCGGAACTTCAAGCAC
>Ga0102937_1000453_pt1 | contig 18319 bp, 16 predicted proteins | sample SalPonR2_B_D1_MG_FD_78213 | JGI IMG/M metagenome (GOLD analysis project Ga0102937, IMG submission 78213) | Salt pond soil microbial communities from South San Francisco under conditions of wetland restoration - Salt Pond MetaG R2_B_D1_MG | ecosystem: Environmental > Aquatic > Marine > Intertidal... | reverse complement strand
TCTGCCGCACGTTCAGCGACTGCACCACGGCGCCCCGCAACGGACTGGTGTCGGGCTGCTACCCGCTCGACCCGTTCTACAAGGCCCATCCGCAACGGGTGGAGCTCACGGCGGCGAAGCAGGCTGCGAAGGTCCGGCTCCGATGACCGAGCGCAGTGTCGGAGCCCAGAGTGGAACCAGAGTACGGAATCGGGTCGCGAGGCCCTGGCGGGCGATGCACCGGCTGGCAGACTGAAGATCGGAGAAAGGAAGGTCATCGTGTCGACGGCCATCTCGATCGATCACGTGGTGAAGACGTTCGGACCGACCCGTGCGCTCGACGGTCTCGACGTCGAGGTGGCCACGGGGGAGGTACACGGTTTCCTCGGGCCGAACGGTGCCGGCAAGTCCGTGACGATCAGGGTGCTGCTCGGCATGCTGCGCGCCGACAGCGGCCGTGCCCGGCTGCTCGGCGGCGACCCGTGGCGGGACGCGGTCGACCTGCACCGACGGCTCGCCTACGTGCCGGGCGACGTCAACCTGTGGCCGAACCTCTCCGGCGGCGAGATCATCGACCTGCTCGCCCGCCTGCGCGGTGGGGTCGACCAGCGCAAGCGCAACGAACTCGTCGAACGCCTCGCGCTCGACCCGCGCAAGAAGGCCCGCACCTACTCCAAGGGAAACCGCCAGAAGGTGGCGTTGGTGGCGGCGTTGTCGTCGAACGCCGAACTGCTGCTGCTCGACGAGCCCACGTCCGGTCTCGACCCGCTGATGGAATCGGTGTTCCAGGACTGCATCCTCGAGGCGACCGGCGAGGGCCGGACCGTGTTCCTGTCGAGTCACATCCTCGCCGAGGTCGAGAAGTTGTGCGATCGGGTCACGATCATCCGCGAGGGCCGGGCCGTGCAGCAGGGATCCCTCGACGAGCTGCGCTACCTCACCCGCACGAGCGTCACGGTGGCCACCGATCGCCCGCTGGAGGGCATGGAGGCCATCGACGGCGTGCACAACGTGGCGAGCGAGGACAGCCACGTCCGTTTCGACGTCGACGGCCACGCTCTCGACGAGGCGATCCGGCACGTGTCGGGGTTCGGGATCCGCTCGCTGGTGAGCCAGCCGCCCACGCTGGAGGAGCTGTTCCTCCGCCACTACGGCGACGAGCTCGACGAGAGCGGCGGCGACCCTCCACCGGACACGTCGCCGTCGGATGGAGGCACCGCCGACCCGGACGATGATCGGCAACCGGACGGAGCGGGACGGTGACCACGCTCGTCCGACCCGACGTCGAATCGGCCGGCACGTCGGCAGCCGGCGATCACCGGCCCGCGTCGTTCACCGGGCTACCGCAGCTGGTCCGTCTCGTGCTGCGCCGCGACCGGGTGCGTCTCGTGCTGTGGGTCGGCGGCATCGTGGGCCTCGTCGTCGCCACGGCGGCGAGCATCGTCGGCCTCTACGACACGCCGGAGGATCTCGAACGGTACGCGCGTCTCGTGCGCGGCAACACCGCCCTGATCGTGCAGGCCGGGCCGGGCTACGGCCTCGACGATCCGACCACGGGCGCCGTGGTGATGAACGAGATGGGGATCTGGACGCTCGTCGCCGCCGCGTTGATGAGCGTGTTCATGGTGGTGCGGCACACCCGCACCGAGGAGGAGACCGAGCGGGCGGAGATGATCCGGGCGCTGCCCGTCGGCCGTCACGCCCAACTCGCGGCGGCGATGATCGGTGTGACGATCGCCAACGTGCTGGTGGCGACCGGTGTGGCGATCTCCCTGATGGCGTACGACCTCGCCGCCGCCGGATCCGTGGCGTACTCGCTGTCACTCATCGGAGTGGGGTCGGTGTTCGCCGGTGGAGCGGCCGTCGCCAGCCAGGTGGCCAGCGGATCCCGCACCGCACTGGCGCTCGGCGGCGCGGCGATCGCCGCGTCGTTCGTGCTGCGTGCGATCGGCGACGTGAACGAGAGCGTGCTCACCTGGCTGTCGCCGCTCGGCTGGGGGCAGGGCATCCGCGCCTACGCCGACGAACGCTGGTGGGTGCTGGTGCTGCCGGTGCTCGCCACGGTCGGCCTTCTCGCTGCCGCCGTCGGGCTGCAGGCGCGCCGTGACCTGGGGGCCGGGCTCCTCCCGGAACGGGCCGGGCCGTCGGTGGCCGCCCCGAGGTTGTCGACACCGGGTGCGCTCGCCTGGCGGCTGCAGCGCGGCGCGATGTTCGGCTGGATGACCGGGATCGGGCTGCTCGCGTTCTTCTACGGCATCGTGGCCGACCAGGCCGAGTCGATCCTGGAGGACAATCCGGAGATGGAGGACTTCCTCGCCCAACTGGGTGAGGGCTCGATCCTCGATGCGTTCCTCTCCACGGCCGTGCTCATGCTCGCGCTGATCGCCACCGGCTTCACCATCGCCTCGGTGCTCCGCCTGCGTTCCGAGGAGCTGGCCGGTCGGGTGGAGCCGGTGCTGGCCACGCCCACGCCCCGGTGGCGGTGGGCGGTCAGCCATCTTGCGGTGGCGGTTGCCGGCACGGTGGTGTTGATGCTGGTCACCGGGGCTCTCACGGGTCTGGGGTTGGCGCTCGCGTCCGGTGACACGTCGACGTTCTGGCCGATCGTGGGTGCCTCGTCGGCGATGGTGCCGGCGATGCTCGTACTCGCCGGCGTGGCGCTGCTGTCGTACGGGGTCTCGCCGCGATGGGCGCTGGTCTCCTGGGGCGGTTTCGCGTACACGCTCGTGATCGGGTTGCTCGGCTCCGCCCTCGACCTGCCGCAGTGGGCCCTGAACGTGTCGCCCTTCACCCATGTCCCGGCGATGCCCGCAGCCGGGTTCACGTGGACGCCGATGGTCGTCCTGCTCACGGTGGCGGTGCTGCTCGGGGCCGCCGGTGTGCGTGCGTTCGAACGCCGCGACATCTCCTGACAGTCGATCGGTACCGACCACACCGTTGCCCACGGCGAACGTTGCATCCGGTGTCGGACACCGGATGCAACATCTCGATACTGGCCGGTCAGTCGGCGAGTTCTTCGGTGAAGTCGGCGATCAGGTCGGCGATCTCGGCGGCGTGGGTGTGCTCGTGCATCGAGTGCTCGCCGCCCTCCACCACCACCAGCCGGGCGTGCGGCATCTTGCGCTCGAGGTACTGCCCGGCGCCGGTGTACTCGGGGCGGTCGGCGCTGCCGGCGAGCACGAGCGTGGGTGTCTGCATGTCGGCGAGGTGGTCCATCACCACCGAGTCCTCCTGCAGATTGAGCGTGGTCACCTGTTCGGGGACGCCGAAACGGTGGGCGTTGCGCCGTGAACGTTCGTTCCACTGCTCGCGCTTGTCGGGGTCGCGGTAGCCGGGGCCGGTGTTGAGCACCACGATGCCCCGTGCCACGCCGGGCCGGGTGGCGGCGTGGGCGAGGGCGAGGTAGCCGCCGAGCGAGTGGCCCACGAGCACGGCGGGCCCGTCGAGCGTGGCGAGCACGTCGTCGAGGTCGTCGAGTGCCCGGTCGCGGGTGTACTCGGCGGGGTCCTCGGGCACGGGGGAGTCGCCGTGGCCGAGCAGGTCGACGGCGACCACGGTGTGGCGGTCGGCGAGCTCGTCCATGCACTCGCTCCACGTGGCCGCCGAGGTGCCGAGACCGTGGAGGAACACGATCGGCGATCCGGTGCCCCGCCGGATGGTGTGGAGCCGTGTTCCGCTCACTCGCCGTACTCGTGCTCGGGAGCCGGGTACACGCCCGCCTCGACGTCTTCGCGGTAGGCGACCGCGGCGTCGTGCAGCGTCTGGCCGATGTGGGCGTACTGCTGCACGAACCGGGGGATCCGGCCCCGGGTGAAGCCGGCCCAGTCGCTCCACACGAGGAGCTGGCCGTCGCAGTGGGGGCCGGCGCCGACGGAGATGGTGGGGATCGACAGCTTCTCGGTGACCTTGCGGGCGATTCCCGACGGCACCATCTCGAGCACGACGGCGAAGGCGCCGGCCTCTTCCACGGCATGGGCGTCGGCGAGCAGTTGGGGTGCCCCTTCGCCACGGCCCTGGATGATGTGACCGCCGAGGCCGTGCTCGCTCTGCGGAGTGAAACCGATGTGCGCCATCACGGGGATGCCGGCACGGACGATCCGCTTGATCTGCTTGGCGCTGCGGACGCCGCCCTCCAGCTTCACGGCGTGCGCCCCGGTCTCCTTCATGAACCGGATGGCGGTGCCGAGTGCCTCGTCGGGGCCGTTCTCGTACGACCCGAACGGCATGTCGGCGATCACCAGCGCCCGCTTGGCGCCGCGCACGACCGCTGCGGTGAGGGGGATGAGTTCGTCGACGGTGACGGGAATGGTGGTGTCGTACCCGAACACGGTGTTGCCGGCGGAGTCGCCCACCAGCAGGAAGTCGATGCCGGCGTCGTCGAAGACCGACGCCGACAGGAAGTCGTAGCTGGTGAGCCCGGTGATCTTGATGCCCTGCTGCTTCGCCCGCTGGAAGTGGCGTGTGCGCACCCGCTTGAGTGCAGGATCGGTGCTGTCGGATCCGTAGGGCCGCTGTTCGTCGGTCACGAGACCCACCGTAGACGGTCGGTCGTCGTGCTCCCAGGAGACGTGTTCCCGGCGAGGTCAGAGACGGCCGGCAGCCCGGGCGGCTTCCTCGGCGGCAGTGAGCTGGGCGTCCACGATGGTGAGGCCGTTGCGCCAGAAGTCGGGGTCGCCCAGGTCGCAGTCGACGATCCGGGCGAGGTCCTCCGGCCGCTGCGAGCCGCCGGCGCGGAGCAGGTCGAGATAGGCGGGGACGAACGCGTCGCCTTCCTGCTGGTACCGGGCGTAGACGGACAGCGCGAGAAGCTGGCCGTAGGCGTAGGCGTAGACGTAGCCCGGTGTGCCCATGAAGTGCGGGACGTAGCTCCACCAGGTGCGGTAGCCCTCGGTGACCTCCACCGAGTCGCCCAGCATGGCCTCCTGGCTCTCGGCCCAGAGCTCGCCGAACCGGTCGACGCTGAGTTCGCCCTCGGTGCGGCGGGCCGTGTGACAGGCGTGTTCGAACCGGTTCATCGCGATCTGGCGGAACACGGTGGCGATCGAATCCTCGAGGGACGACGCCAGGAGGGCGAAGCGCTCGTTGGGGTCGTCGATCATCGTGAGCAGGCGGTTGCTGGTGACGGTCTCGCCGAACACCGACGCGGTCTCGGCGAGGGTGATCGGGGTCGACTGGTGGAAGATGCCCTGCTCGCGGGCGAGGTGGAAGTGGACGCCGTGGCCGAGCTCGTGGGCGAGGGTGGCGACGTCGCGGGTCTTGCCCGTCCAGTTGAGGAGCACGTACGGGTGATGGTCCGGGCTCACCGGCGCGGCGAAGGCTCCGCCTCGCTTGCCGGGCCGCAGCGGTGCGTCGATCCAGCTCTCGTCGATGAACCGGTCGACGATGTCGGCGAGCTCGGGGCTGAACGAGGCGTAGGCGTCACGGACGATGCGGGTGCCCTCCGACCATCCGATGGTGCGGTCGGCGGTGGCGACGGATGCCATCCGGTCGTAGTCGGCGAGCCGGTCGACGCCGAGCACCTGCGCCTTGAGGCGGTACCAGCGTTGGGCGATGGAGTAGTTGTCGACCACGGCGTCGACGAGGGCCTGGACCGATTCGTCGGAGGCCTCGTTGGAGAGGTTGCGCGACGACACCCACGTGTCGTAGTTGCGGAGGCGGTCGTCGACCGCCTTGTCGAGCAGGAGGGTGTTGAACACGAAGGCGCGGGTGCGCAGGCCGGGGCGGAGCCCCTCGGTGACCGCCTCGGCGACGTGGCGCCGCACGTCGCGGTCGTGGTGTTGCAGCATGGACAGTGCCTGGTCGAGCGGGAGGCCGTTGCCGCCGAGGTCGTCCGACAGGTCGACGGTGACCGACGAGGTCAGCTCGTCGAAGAGGCGGACCCATGCCGCCGAGCCGGTCTGGGCCTTCTCGGCCAGGATCGTCTCCTCCGGCTCCGACAGCAGGTGGGGCCGGGTGAGGCGGAGCTGTTCGAGGTGGTGGCGGCAGAACTCGAGCCGGTCGTCGGCCAGGACGGCGTCGGCGTGGCCGTCGTCGGCCGCAGCCCATTCGAGTTCGAGGAAGATCAGCTTGGTGGCGATCGCCGTGGAGCGTTCCTGGGCGGCGGCCATGGCGGCGCCGCGCTCGGGGTCGGCGGTGTCGGTGCTGAAGGCCAGCATGGCGTGGTAGGCGGCTCGGGCCACGAGATCCTCGATCTCGGCCACGGTGCGCATCGCGTCGGCGAGGGCGCCGGCATCGAGCTGGGCGACCGTCCCGCGCAGGGCGGTCAGGTCGTCGGCGAGGGCGGTGGCCCGCTCGAAGAGCTGGTCGGGGGTGGCGCCGTCGGGGAGGATCGTGTCGATGTCCCAGGCGACGTCGGCGGCGGTGAGATCGGCGGTGGTGGAGTCGTGGGCGTCGGCGGTGGTCGGTGACGTCATGCCCCGAGTCTGCCCGACGATCGCCCTCCCGTCTCCCCCCGCCTCATCCGTTTGCGTTGCAGTTTCGTTGGGGGGTCCCGACATTTTCGTCACGCAAACGGGGAGGTGGTTGGTCCCTCGGTCGTTTGCGTTGCAGGTTTGTTGGGGCGTCCCAAACTTTTCGTCACGCAAACGGTGAAGGCGAGGGGGGTCAGCGCAGGACGATGCCGGGGGTGCCGACGGCGGTCCGACCGACGAGCGCCGCCGTGTGGCCCGTGTCGGCAAGCTGGGCCAGCACGTCGGCGGTGGCGGCGGGATCCACGCCGAACACGAGGCCACCGGAGGTCTGGGCGTCGGCGACGAGCAACTGGTGGACGTCGCCGTGGTCGCCGGCGTCGAGGAAGTCGGAACCCCAGGCCAGGTTCCGGCGGCTCCCGCCGGGCAGCACGCCGTCGGCAGCGAGATCGACGGCGCCGTCGAGGAACGGCAGGGCGTCGAACTCGACGGTCACCGAGACCGCTGACTCGAGGGCCATCCGTCCGAGGTGGCCGAGCAGCCCGAACCCGGTCACGTCGGTGCATCCGGTGGCGCCGGCCGCTGCGGCGATGCGGGCCGCGTCGTCGTTGAGCCGGACCATCGACGCAACGGCGGCATCGACCTGGGGCGACGTCGCTCGGCCGGCCTTGATCGCCGTGGTGAGCACGCCGATGCCGAGCGGCTTCGTGAGCACGATGTCCTGCCCGGCGCGCAGCCCTCGGTTGGTCATGATGCGGTCGGGATGCACCTCCCCGGTGACGGCCATGCCGTACTTGGGTTCCGGGTCGTCGATGGTGTGCCCGCCGGCGATCACGAACCCGGCCTGCCGGGCGATGTCCTGGCCGCCTGCGAGCAGCTCACCGAGCAACGAGGTGGGCAGCAGCTCGGTGTTCCAGCCCACGAGGTTGAGTGCGAACAGCGGACGGCCGCCCATGGCATAGACGTCGGAGACGGCGTTGGCGGCCGCGACGCGGCCCCACGTGCGCGCATCGTCGACCACCGGGGTGATGAAATCGGCGGTCGACACGAGGGCGCGCTGGTCGTCGAGCTTCCAGACGGCGGCGTCGTCGCCGCCGTCGGAGCCCACCAGCAGTTCGGCCGGTTGGTCGGGATGCAGGTGACGCACCACGTGCGCCAGCTCGCCCGGAGCGAGCTTGCAGCCTCAACCGGCGCCGTGGCTGAACTGTGTGAGACGGATGCGGTTGCGTTCGTCGCGCTGCTCGTCGTGTGGCTGCATGGTCACCCCCTTCCGTCGGTGACGATGGGATTGCTGTCGACCTCGAGGTCGACCATCAACTCGTTGGCGATGTCCTCCAGCGAGGTGCGCAGGGCCTCGACGTCGGCGCCCGCCGGTAGCTGCAGCAGCGCCGTCGCCACGAACAACGGCTCGGCCGACATCGGTGCCGACGTGGTGGTGGTCTCCAGCTCCTCGATGCTGACACTGCGTTCGGCCAGGGCGCGGGCGATCTCGCTGACGATGCCCGGGCGGTCCTGTCCCACCAGGTGCAGCGTCATCATCGATTCGGAGCGGTCGGGTTCGTCGGGTGCGGCCATGGCGACCGAGACGTCGAGCAGCCCCGACGTGCGCAGGCTCAGGAGTTCGCCGTTGAGTGCATCGACGTGGTGGTCGGCGAGCGTCACCACCACGATGCCCGCGAACTTGCCGGCGAGGCGGGCCATGTGGCTGCGGTCCCAGCTGCCGTCATGGCGGGCGATCGGCTCGGCGAGGGCATCGACGAGCCCGGTCCGGTCGTCGCCGATGACGGTGAGCACGAGGGTCGCCACGGTGTGGAGTCTGGCAGCTGTGGGCGCGGATCGGGCGCGCCCCATACGACGTCTCCGCCGTGCGATCGGTGGGACCCGCCGACTACCTTGCGAAGGAGGCGGCACGAACCACGGTGTCGCGCCCGTATCGATCACTCGCAAGGAGATCCATGACCATCCCCGCATCCAGGTTGGCCGAGCCGACGTTCTGGCACCAGCCGCTCGACGAGCGCATGGCCCAGTTCGCCGAGATCCGTGAGCTGGGGGCCGTCCTGCCGATCGAGTCGCACAACCCGCTGACCGAGACGACCGACGTCTTCCACGCCCTCACCCGGTTCGACGAGGTGGTCGAGGTCAGCAAGCACCCCGACCAGTTCTGCTCGGGGAAGGGCGCCACGTCGATCTTCGACCTGCCGATGGAGCTGCTGGAGTTCTTCGGCGGCTTCATCAACATGGACAACCCGCGCCACGCGCACCAGCGGAGGATCGTGGCGCACAGCTTCACCCCCACGGAACTCGCCGGTGTGCTCGATTCGGTGCAGTCGATCTGCACCGAGGTGATCGACGGGTTCTGCGAGCAGGGCGAGGCCGACCTGGTGGAGGCGCTGTCGCAGCCGTATCCGCTGCTGATCATCTGCGACATGATGGGCATCCCGCGCAGCGAGTTCAAGACCGTGCTCGACGCCACCAACGTCATCCTCGGTGGTGGCGACCCCGAGTTCGTCGGCGAGGACGACGTGATCGGCAAGCTGCTCGAGGCCGGCATGGCGCTGGCGGGGCTGATGGGCGAGCTGATCGAGGAGCGGCGCAAGAACCCCACGAACGACCTCACGTCGAAGCTGGTGCACCACAACCTCGACGAGGACATGCTCACGCCCGAGGAGATCACGTCGTTCTTCGTCCTGCTGGCGGTGGCGGGCAACGACACCACCCGCAATGCCATCAGCTACGGGGTGCAGCTGCTGTCGCAGAATCCCGATCAGCGGGCGATCTGGCAGGCCGACGTGGAGGGCGTGATGCCCACCGCCGTCGACGAGATCGTGCGCGTGGCCTCACCCGTCACGTTCATGCGCCGCACGGCCACGGGCGATGTCGAGCTCGCCGGCCAGCAGTACCACGAGGGCGACAAGTTCGTGATGTTCTACGGCGCCGCCAACCGTGATCCGCGGGTGTTCGACGATCCGGAGCGCTTCGACGTGTTGCGTCAGCCGAACCCGCACGTGGGCTTCGGCGGTCCGGGCCCGCACTTCTGTCTCGGTGCGCACCTCGCCCGCCGTGAGGTGGCGGTGGTGTTCCGTGAGCTGTTCCGGCGTCTGCCGGACCTGGAGATGGCGGGCCCGCCGGTGCCGCTGGCGTCGAACGGGATCCCGCTCGTCGCCGGCATCAAGCGCATGCCGGTGACCTTCACCCCGTCGCCTCCCTCCGCCTGACTTGCGTTCGTCAGGGGTCAGACCCCCGGCGAACGCCGTTGCGGGAGATCTGCAGCACTGATCCACCGTTCGCCGGGGGTCTGACCCCTGACGAACATGGTGGTCAGGAGCCGAGCTGCTCGAGCATCGCCTTCATCTGGGCGTGGACGGCGTTGATCGCCTGCAGCGGGCGCATCATCACCTTGAACTCGGTGATCCGGCCGTCGTCGTCGCAGGTGATGATGTCGACGCCGTTGGCGTACTTGCCGTCGACGGTCGTCTCGAACTCCAGCATGGCGTGATGGCCCTGCAGGATCTCCTTGACGTAGCGGAACCCGCCACCGGCCGATCCCGAGGAGTTGCCTGATCCGTCGTCGGCGAACGATGCCGAGACCTCACCGTCCTCACCGCCGAGCGTGCCGCCCGCAGCAGTGAGGTAGAGCTTGGTGATCTCCCGGCCCTGCTGGGGCGTGAACACGATGGGGGAGAGGAACACACAGTCCTCGTGGAGGATGGCATCCATGCCGCCCGGCAGCTCGCCACGCAGGTGGCGGTGCCAGTCGGCGATGCAGCGGTCGATGGGTGCGTCGGACTCGGAGGCGGCCATGGCGCGACGGTACCGCCCCGGCACGCTCGCCGCCGGGGTCAGCTCTCGCCGCTGGCCTGGCCCTCGGCGGCCTCGCTGCGCTGTTCGGCGATCTGACGACGTACGTCGTCCATGTCGACGGCGCGGATCTGACCGATCAGATCCTCGAAGGCGTGTGCCGGCAGCGCGCCGGGCTGCGAGAACAGCACGACGTTGTCGCGGATGGCCATGAGCGTGGGGATCGAACGGATGTTGAAGTGGCCGGCCAACTCCTGCTGCTCGTCGGCGTCGACCTTGCCGAACACGATGTCGGTGTGCTCCTGCGAGGCTGCTTCGAAGACGGGGCCGAACTGCTTGCACGGGCCGCACCACTCGGCCCAGAAGTCGACGAACACGGTGTCGTTGTCGTTGATCGTCTGCTCGAAGTTGTCGATGGTCAGTTCCACAGTGGACATTGGGTACTCCTGGGGGTATCGGTTGTACGTGGTGCAACCATGCGACGATCCGTCGCATTCCCGGGCGTCGACCGGCCTGGCGTCGACGAGCGAGACGTTGCATCCGGTGTCTGACACCGGATGCAACGTCAGGAGCGGCGGGTGAGGCGGCGGAGGCGGCCACGGGCCATGGCGACCCACTCGGTCGGCAGCGAGGAGTAGGTGAGGCCGGCGAAGTCGTCCGCCGCCTGGCGGATCACCTCCGCGTGCGACGGGTAGGGATGCACCATCGAGAACATCGATCGCAGGCCGATGCCGTGGTCGATGGCGAGGGTGAAGATCCCGATCATGTCGGCCGCACCGGGACCGGCGACGGCGGCGCGCAGGATCTTGCCGGTGAAGCGCTCGACGTCGACCACCAGTACGCCGTGCACGATGCCGTCGGTGAAGCCGCGGTCGACGTCGTCGTAGCGCACCACCAGCCGGTGCCGGCTCTCGATCTGTTCGACGGCAGCGGTGCTGATCCCCACGGACGCCACCTCCGGCACGCCGTACACGGCGGACGGGATCGCCCCGAGCGACTTCAGCTTGGGGAGCTTGGGCAGTGCGATCGCCCTCACGGTGCGCCGCGCCACGGCTCCTGCGCCGTGGGTGGTCATGGTGTCGCCGGTGACGTCGCCCACGGCCCAGATGCCGTCGACGCTCGTGCGGCCCCAGTCGTCGGCCACGACGCCCTTCGGCGTGTGATCCACCCCGGCGAGTTCGAGGCCGAGGCGGTCGAGCCGGGGGCGGCGTCCGATGGCCATCAGCACGCGGTCGACGCCCTCGAGCGCAGTGCCGTCGGCGAGGTGGGCGGTGCCGTCGTCGATCCGTTCGACGGTGGTGCCCAGGTGCAGGCCCACGCCCTGGGAGCGCAGCGATGCCTCGACCACGTCGGTGACCACCGGGTCCTCGGCGGCCAGTACCCGCGGCAGCAGTTCCACGAGATCCACCCGGGTGCCGATCGCGGCGAAGGCGGTGGCCATCTCCACGGCGATCGCCCCGCCGCCCACGATCAGCAGATGCTGCGGCGCCTCGGGGATCTCGAACAGCTTCTCGTTGGTGACCACCATCGAGTCGTCGAGTCCGGGGATGTCGATGGTCGCGGCTGTCGAGCCGCCGGCGATCACCACGTGCTCGGCTCGGACCTCGACGTCGCCGGCATCCGTGTGCACCCGCACCACGTGTGCGTCACCGTCACGCCGATCCGTCAAGGAGGCCCACCCGCGCACGAGGCTGATCAGCTCGTGGTCGCGGATCATCTCGTCCTCCTCGGCCGCCAGCTCGTCGCGGCGACGGCGGGTGTGGGCGAGTGGATCCGGGTTGTCGGTGGCGGCGGCGTGGAGGAGGGTCTTCGACGGGATGCAGCCGACGTTGGTGCAGTCACCACCGACGGCGCCGCCTTCCACCAGCACCACCTCGTGGCCGAAGCCCGAGAGGCCGATGGCGGCGGTGAGCCCTCCCGAACCGGCGCCGATGACGGCCGTTCGGTAGGTGCGGTGCGGGTCGTGTCCGATCATGTGGTCTCCACGGGTCGAGGTTGACGTCGTCGGAGCAGCCTGGCCACCAGCAGGCTGACGACGAAGATGGTCAGGCTGGCGCCGAGGGTGACGGGGTCGATGCCGCCGAGCCCGTCGTCGAGGTCGTCGAGCGACGCACCGAGCAGCACGAACGACACCGTGCCGGGCAGCGAGCCGAGTGCCGTGGCGACGAGGAACGGCAGCCAGGCGAGGCGCAGGATGCCCGACAGGTAGTTGACGAGGTCGTAGGGCAGGAACAGCAGTCGCATGATCAGCACGGTCTCGAAGCTGTTGTCGCGCATCCGGCCCGACCAGCGCCGGGCGAGCGACTGCTCGGCCTCGTCGGCGCCGTCGTCGCGGCCCGGTGCGCGCCCGAGCAGGCGGCCGATGCCGTACGCCAGCATCGCCGATGCGTTCGCCGCCACGACCACCACGAGCACCCCGGCCACCGGCCCGAAGAGCAGACCGCCCACCACGGTGAGGATCGACGCCGGGAACAGCACCACGGGCCGAGCGAGGTACACGCCGATGTAGGCGAGCACTCCCCACCACGCGCTCCCGACGGTGTCGACGAACTGCTGGGCGGTCTCGGTGGTGGAGAGGCCGGTGCTGCTCTGATGGCGCTGCCAGGCCACCACCGCCGTCAGCCAGACCGCCAGCACGGCGCCCCGTTGCGCCCACCCCGTCCACCGCCGTGATGTCGGCGTCGCGGCGGGCGAGGTGAGGTCGGTGGCGGTCATCGCAACACGCTCCGCGACCACCACAGGCGTTCTCCCACGGTGACCGCGACGGCGGCCGCCATCACGCCGAACACCCAGACGGCGATCGACGGCACGGCGAGCGCCAGCGTGAAGAACACGATGGTCTCGGTGCCCTCGACGAGGCCGCGGGGCATCACCACGGAGGTGACGGCGCCGGCGGAGCCGCGCTTCTCGAGCACCGCCGCGATGTACGTCCACGACACGGCGTTGACGTAGAAGGTGGCCAGGAGGACGGCGGTCACGATCCAGCCGGTGCGGCTGTCGATGCCGGCCGCCACGCCGAGTGGGATCGCTGCGTACCCGATGGTGTCGAACACGATGTCGACGAACCCGCCGAGGTCGCTGGCGGTGCCGCGGTCGCGGGCGACGGCTCCGTCGAGGCCGTCGGCGAACCGGCTGAGCAGCCACAGCGCAACGGCGACGACGGCGAGCTGCCGGGAGGCCGCCAGGCCGGCGCCGACGGCGGTGAGCAGCGACAGCATCGACAGCAGGGTCGGGTGCAGCCGGCCGACCGGGCCGGCCACGACCGGACCGAGGTACCGGTCCTTCACCGGCCGGAGCGCGCCATCGAGCATCACGTTCACGAAACCACATCCGTGCCGCGATCGTTCCCCGATGTGCACCGGTTTCTCGTTTCGTCTCCCGCCCCATCCGAAAAATGCCTCGTTCGTAGCGCCTCACGCTACGAACCGGGCATTTTTCGGGGTTGCGGTGGGCGTCAATGAGCGATCCGGAGGAACATGCGTTGCGAAAGGTACATTCGTCATGACATGACGGGAACTGACGAAGTGGACGACAACGGAACATCGGCGGCGCGCACCCTGGCCGCCGTCAAGACCTACGGCGACGGTGATGCTGCCATCCACGCACTGGCCGGCGTGACCGTGGAGTTCCCGGCGCATCGCTTCACGGCGATCATGGGGCCGTCGGGGTCGGGGAAGTCCACGCTCATGCAGTGCGTCGCCGGGCTCGACCGTCTCACGTCGGGCCAGGCCTTCATCGGTGACGTCGACCTGTCGACGTTGAGCAGGACCGACCTCACGCTCCTGCGACGAGATCGCCTGGGCTTCATCTTCCAGCAGTACAACCTCATCCCCACCCTGTCGGCGGAGGAGAACATGGTGCTGCCGCTCACGCTCGCGGGCAAGGACCCCGATCGTGCCTGGCTGTCGACCGTCGTCGACACGGTCGGCCTCGGCGACCGGCTCGGGAACCTGCCGAGCCAGTTGTCCGGAGGCCAGCAGCAGCGCGTGGCCGTGGCCCGCGCCCTGGTCCCCCGGCCCGACATCGTGTTCGCCGACGAGCCGACGGGTGCGCTCGATTCGCACGCCGGCGTCGAGATCCTGACGTTCATGCGTCGGGCCGTCGACGACGTCGGCCAGACGATGGTGATGGTCACCCACGATCCCCACGCCGCGTCGTATGCCGACCAGGTGCTGTTCCTGGAAGACGGTCAGATCATCGATCGGATGGACCAGCCGACGTCCGACCGCGTGCTCGACCGGATGAAGCAGTTCGAGGGCTGAGTGCTCACGCTCGCCTGGCGGGGCGTCCGCCACAACACGGGCCGGTACGTCGCGACGCTCGTCGCCATCATCACCGGTGTCGCGTTCTTCGCGGCGGCCGGGTTCGTGGGTGATCGCATCACGCGGGCGCTCGAGGGGGACGTCGACCGCCAGTTCGCTGCCGTCGACGTGGCGATCGTGGTGGAGGACGGCGCCGACTTCGCCGACGATCTCCGGATCGACGGTTCGGTGGCCGAGGACATCGCCGCACTGCCGGGTGTGGAGGCGGTCGGCGGCGATCTCAGCGGCTCCGTGGCCTTCCTCGGATCCGACGGCACGACGTTCGCCGACGGGGCGGTGGGTCGGCTCTGGATCTCCGACGACGCACTGAACCCGATCGACGTCGACGAGGGCACCGCACCGCTCGCCGACGGGGAGATCGCCGTCGATGCCGGGCTGGCCGAGGACGAGGACATCGACGTCGGCGACGAACTCACGGTGCTCACGCTCGCCGGCGAGTTCGACGTCACGGTCGTGGGGATCACCACGTTCGGAGACTCCGATGCACAGGACCAGAGCGGCACCGTGTCGATCCCGGCTCCGTCGGCCTTCGACTGGCTGAACTCGGGTCAGGTCGAGTTCGAGGACCTCTACGTGCGCGGCACCGTCGACGAGACGGCGTTGCTCGAAGCCGTCGAGCCGCTGGTGCCCGACGGGTTCGACGCCCAGACCGGTGACGACTTCCGGTCCGACAAGCGAGGTGAGGTCGCCGGGTTCGGCCGAGTCCTGAAGATCACGATGCAGGCCTTCGCGATGTTGGCGCTGTTCGTCGGCGGTTTCGTCATCTACAACACCTTCAACGTCATCGTCAGCCAGCGCGTGCGCGAACTCGCCGTGCTGTCGGCAATCGGGGCCACTCCGAAGCAGCTGAAGCGATCACTCCGGTTCGAGGGAGTGGTGATCGGCCTCATCGGGTCGGTCCTCGGCGTGGTCGCCGGGTTCGCGCTGGCCCTCGGGCTGGCGGCGATCCTCGCTGCCGCCGACGTGTCGTTGCCGGGCAGCGGCGTGGCCCTGTCGTCCGGTGTCGTGATCCAGGGTGTCATCGTCGGCACGCTCATCACCTACCTGTCGGTGACGATCCCCGCCCGCCGGGCGTCGCGGACCGAGCCGATCGAGGCGCTGCGCCAGTCGGCTGCCGAGACGGGAACCGTCTCTCGCGGCCGCATGGTGGCGACGGGGGTGCTGGCGGCGATCGGCGTCCTCGGGCTCCTGCAGGGAGGTGCCCCCCTGGTCGCCCTGGGTGTGCTCTCGATGTTCGTCGCGGTCATCATGGGCGGCCCGCTGATCGCCATCGCCGGGAGCCGCCTGCTGCGCCCCGCGTTCAGCAGGTTCGGGCTGGAGGGTCGGTTGGCGGTCGACAACGTCGCCCGCAATCCGCAACGGACCGCCACCACTTCCAACGCCCTGCTCATCGGGGTGTTCCTGGTGACGCTCGTCTCGGTCGCCGGGACGAGCGCGAAGGACTACGCCGTCGCGGAGATCAACTCGCTCTCCTCGGCCGACTACGTGATCGAGAGTGACGGCGGCACCATCGACGACGGGCTCGTCGCCGATCTGGAGGGGGTCACCGGCGTGGAGGCGGTGACCCCGTTCCGGCGTGAGTCGGTGACGGTCGACGGTGAGCCCGGTGTCGTGTCCACCGGCGACGTCGCCGCGATCGCCGAGGCGGCGTCGATCGAGTTGGCGGAGGGGTCGTTCGACGATCTCGTCGCCGGCACGATCCTGTTGCTCCCGTCGACTGCCGGGGGGTCGGCCATCGGTGCGGAGGACGACCCGTCGCTGCTCGGCAGCGTCGTCACCCTCGTCGACGCCGCTGGCGACAGCGCCGAACTCGAGGTCGTCGGCGTGCTCGAGACCTCGATCGACACGATCTCCACGGGCAGCTTCGTCGCCACGGACACCTTCGACGGGTTCGTCGGTGACACGGCACCCACCGTGGCGTTCCTCGACGTGGCGACGGGAGTGGAATCCGACACCGAGGACGCCATCGAAGCGCTCACCGACCGTCGGCCCGACATCACGTTGACCAGGGGCAACACCATCGGCCAGCTGATCGGCGCCGTGTTCGACTTCCTCATCAGCGCGGTCAACGGGTTGCTCCTGATGAGCGTGGCGGTCGCACTGATCGGCATCGTGAACACGTTGTCGCTGTCGATCCTCGAACGGCGTCGCGAGCTCGGTCTGCTGCGCGTGGTGGGAATGGTCGACGAGCGGGTCCGGCGGATGGTGCGGTTGGAGTCGGTGCTGATCTCCGCACTCGGCACCGTGACGGGGGTGGCGTTCGGCGTGTTCACGGGATGGGCGCTGATCTACACGATCGATCGGGCGAGCGATGCCGACCTCGGCTTCTCGCTCCCCGGTCGGCTCCTGCTGGTGGTGCTGGCGCTCGGCATCGGTCTCGGATTCCTCGCCTCGTTGGTGCCGGCATCCCGGTCGACACGACTCGATGTGCTCGACGCCATCGAAGCCACCTAGATCGGCCCGGTACTCCGAAAAATGCCCGGTTCCGAGCGCCTGCCGCTACGAACGGGGCATTTTTCGGGATGTGGGAGCGGATGTGGGGCGGCGAATCAGCGGAAGCCGACCACCTGGTGGGGGGTGTAGGGCTCTTCCAGCCGGGCGATCTCGTCGTCGGACAGGGTGAGGTCCACGGCGGCGACGGCGTCGTCGATGTGGTGCTCCTTGGTGGCGCCCACGATCGGCGCCGTCACGGACGGCTTCGACAGCATCCAGGCCAACGCCACCTGGGCGCGTGGCACGCTCCGCTCGCCGGCGATCTCGGCGACACGTTCGACGATCACCCGGTCCTCGGGCTGGTACAGCACCTTGCCGAACTCGTCGGTCTCCGACCGTGACGTGGTGTCGTCCCAGTCACGCGTCAGCCGGCCGCGTGCCAGCGGGCTCCACGGGATCACGCCCACACCCTGGTCGGCGCACAGCGGCATCATCTCGCGTTCCTCCTCGCGCTGGAGGAGGTTGTAGTGGTTCTGCATGCTGACGAACTTCGTCCAGCCGTGGAGTTCGGCCGTGTACTGCGCCTTGGAGAACTGCCACGCCCACATCGACGATGCACCGAGATAGCGCACCTTGCCCGCCTTCACCACGTCGTGGAGCGCTTCCATCGTCTCCTCGATCGGCGTGCGCCGGTCGAAGCGGTGGATCTGGTAGAGGTCGATGTAGTCGGTGCCGAGGCGGCGGAGGCTGTGGTCCACCTCGGTGAGGATCGCCTTGCGCGACAGGCCGAGCGCGTTGCGGCCGTTGCGCATCGGGCCGTGCACCTTGGTGGCGATCACCACGTCGTCGCGGTCGGCGAGTTCGGCCAGGGCGCGGCCCACGTACTCCTCGCTGGTGCCCATCGAGTACACGTTCGCCGTGTCGAAGAAGTTGATGCCGGCATCGAGTGCACGCCGGATGAACGGCCGGGAACTCGCCTCGTCGAGCGACCAGGGGTGCGTGCCCTGGTCGGAGGCTCCGAAGCTCATGCAGCCGAGGCAGATCCTCGACACGTCGAGGCCGGTGTTGCCGAGTTTCGCGTACTTCATGGAGTGCTCCCGTCGAGGTGGTTCGAGCGGATCGTAGGCGGGGCCCTCCCGGCGGATGGCAGCGGTCCCCGGAACGCACGATGGTCCGATGGTGGGGCAAGTAGTCCGATCCTGACTACTGGCGGGGCTAGGGTGGCCGGATGCGTCGGTCCCGGTGGTGGCGAGTGGCGGCCGGCGCCGTCGTGGCGGCCCTGCCCATGGCAGCCTGCGGGAGCGACGACGACGCGGGTGGCGAGATCGTGGTCTTCGCTGCCGCATCGCTCACCGAGGCGTTCACCGACATCGCCGACGC